>OHIK01001030.1_pt1 | contig 12528 bp, 11 predicted proteins | sample 1568241 | NCBI WGS metagenome assembly OHIK01 (sample SAMEA3879567, study PRJEB24766) | human gut metagenome | biome: human-associated habitat; feature: feces | place: USA | collected 1985/1987 | reverse complement strand
TGCCGATGACCTGCGGCGGGAGATCCGTTATCCCATCAGCGAGGTGCAGGAGGCAGCATGGAAACCCAATCTCACGCTGAAGCGGGGAGCATTTTCCGCGGAAGAAGCGGATGATTTCTACTTAACAATGAGGCTGGGAGAATTGCCCCGCACCACATGCCTTTCCTGCTGGGACGGAAACCAGAGGGACTGCCTGCTGGCAGCCTTTGATTCCAACAAGAAGATGATCTTGATTCGGAAAGGTGAAGACATTGTGGGCCGCGCCTGCATCCGGCTGACAAAAGGGGCGTTCCAACGACCTGCGGACTTTAATTTTTCTTTTGCTGATCTGGCTCAAGTGCAATCGGCGGATAAAAAGCGCGCTGCTGACGAAATGCTGGTTCTGTTTTTGGAGCGCATCTATACTTCCAGATTGAACGATGAAGAAGTGAAAACCGCAATGAAGCTGGCCGTTTCCCTGGTGACGCAGAAAGCGGCGGCCATCGGCGCCGTCGCTGTGCTGGCGCGGCGCTATCTGGGCTGCTATGACCGCGATCAGTATGTCGGCAGCCAATTCTATGTGTATATCTCCAAGTCCAAAAATGGACAGCAGTATCTGGATTCTATGGGAGGCGCCGCGGTGACTTCCCATAAAGAGCAATATACGGGGGCTGTTTTCCTCGTAGAACAGGCGGCGATGCGCACGGCGGCGCCGCAGAAGGAGGATGAATTTTATGAATGACCGTACTCTGGTAAAATTACGATGCAATAAGGAAATGTTGGATATTCGGACTGTATCCTGGACCCGAAAATCCCCCTACAGTTTTTCCATTTTGAGAAGCGAACTCCAGCAGATGGAGCAACGGCCACAAAACCGGCTGATTTCTGGTGACTGCGGTTCCTTTGCCGTCCTGCGGCTGACGCAGAGGCCAGGTGACATGAAGATGCTGGAGATCCGGTTCACCTGGCTTCAGGAGATCGGCGCCGGTAAAGTACACGGCTGGCAGGAGAATATTCGGCTGCCCTATGAGCCGTTCCATGTCTTTGTGGAAAATGGAGAGGATATGGATGGCGCAGAGTGGCACCACCTTTCCGTCCCGGAAATGCTCATGCCTCGTTATGAGTTCCACAGCCGGAAAAATCTCCATGAGGTTGCCCGGAGGCCCGTTCTCCGGCGCAAGCTGGGACGAGTCCTGGGGCGGCATTTCCAGTGGCGTGGCACAGAAAAGATCGTCATTTATGATGACGGCCAGCCTTACAGCTTCTTTTTTGAAGAATACACGCCTTATGGCAGAGGAATTTGCGGCGGCATCATCCTGAATAGCGCCGAGGACTTGGCAAAGGCCCAGTACAGCGTACATACCTAAACAGTACGCTGATTTCGTGTAACAAACGCAGCGCCGCCGGGCAGAGGGATTTTCCTTCTGCCCGGCGGTATTTTTTTGTTTCTCAAACAATAGTACGGAGTGGCAGCACTCCTTGCTGTTACCTCTTGATTGTCTGCAAACAAAAGCAGGCAGGACTGTCAATGATAACAAGAAGCAGCATTTAAGCGATATGGATGGCATTGCTATTTGGCGGAAATATAAAGTATCATAATGGAAAATGTGAAAAAAGTGAACTTATCACTCTTTTTTCTTGATATCGCTAATTCCAAAGAGTGCAAACACCAGAGCCAAAACAATCAGCGAAATAGTATTTGCAGATACAGAGGGCATGAAATAATCGACGATATAGAAGCCGTAAAATGTAGCGATAGTATCTAACAACACATACATACAGACAGCTATTTCCCCTGTTATTCTGTCGAGATTAAGCAGAGCTTTTGGTAGTGCGCCCGCTATTAAATTTATGGGATACGAAACAACCGACGCGATTATAAAATAGAGGATAAAGCCGCCGACGCTCTCATATTCAAAGCCGAGCAGACGCATAATTGCACCGCTGAATATGGCGATTATGGCCAGGACGACGATGATTAGAAGCGCCCCCAAAATGAATGTGATTATTTTTTCCCGCTTTTTGTTGCTGTTATTATTCAAGAGTTTCGCTCCCTTATGTCGTGATTTGATTTTGAAGCTAATATGAGTATATCACAGGAATATGAACTTTTCCATTGGAATTAAAACAATTATCAAAGTCTTAACGACCTATCTAATACGGTTATCCAAGAGGTGGTATGTTGCCTGTATTCTTTGCGGGAGAAATATCAGGAGGGTTCTTGTAGACAGGTAAAACAAAGTTGCTGCAAAGCTCTGTCTGTTTCGACTTCCTGCTCTTGCGTTTTGACATTCTATATGGTACTCTTTCATCATAAGCATATCCAGTTTACACACAAAGGAAAGGTGATCTTAAAATGGCAGAGTCCGAGAATAAACGCACGCGCCGCACCCCGCAGGAGAGAGCAGCTGAGGTGGACGAAAAAATCGCAAAGATAGACCAGTCCATCAAAGAGCTGGAGTCGAAAAAGGAATCTGTTGTGGCAGAGTATGATGCGAAGATCACCGCAGCCAGGGACCGCATCAAATCTCTGGAGGCCAAGAAGCAGGAAATTCTGGCTCCCAAGCCGCCCCGCAAACCTCGGAAGACGAAAAAGCAGAAGATCCAGGAAATCGTTAAGCTGGCAATGAAAAACGGAATGTCGGTGGAAGAGATCGCCGGCCAGCTCCATGTAGAAGTCGAGGATTAAATCCTTTGGCAATATAACAGCAGCGCCGCCCCGGTAGAGCCGAGGCGGCGCTGTCTTGCTATTCTGGTAAGCGTCAAACGTAACGGCGCATAGACAATCCCAGCTCCGAAATGATTCTCAGAGCTGGGATTGTCTCATCATTTTACTTTACACGTCTCCGGAGCCTTCCAGGGGAGGAGACTCTGGAGTATGTCCGGTCTGGTCAGATCTGTACCGTTGGCCATTTTCAGCAGCCAGGTCAAGTAGCGGTAGGGATCCAGTTGGTTTTCCAGGGCTGTCTGGATCATAGAAAAAATTACAGCACTGCCAGCAGCCCCATTGGGCGTATTGGCAAACAGAAAGTTCTTCCGGTCAATCACAAAGGGCTTTATGCTTCGCTCAGCACGATTATTGGAAATCTCCAATCTGCCGTCCCGCAGATAGTTGACCAGGTACGGCCATTGCTCCTTCAGATAGGTAAATGCTTTGCCCAGGGCAGACTTCGGCGCTGCCGTTCTGGTATTTGCCCATGCCAATAAAGCGTCCAGAACAGGTTTTGCCTGTTCCAGCCGCTGGACGTATCGTTCTTCTGGAGAAAGGCCGCTGAACGTATCCTCCAATTCAAACAGCTTATTGCAATAAGCCAGGCCCTGCGTGGCGGAACCACCTTTTGCCTTCCCTTTGGGCAGAGATTTGACTGCTTCATCAAACTTCCGCCGGGCATGGGCCCAGCAGCCGACCACGGTGATTTCATCCGAAAGATTGTGGTATCCGGCATAACCGTCCGTGTGGAGGTAGCCCCGGAAGCCTGTCAGAAACGCTTTTGGATGCTTGGCGCCCCGGCCCGGCTGGTACTCGTACAGGACAATGGGCTTGTCCGTATCGCCACTGGTCCGGTACAGCCACACATAGCTCTCACTCTGAGGTTTTTTGTCCGGTTCATGGAGCACCTGCAGCGTTGTCTCATCCGCATGGAGCACCGCTCTGCCAAGCAGCTCTTTATGCATCTGCTCATACACTGGGGTCAGATAATCCTCCGCTGCCCGCAGGATCCAGTTGGACATGGTCTGCCGGCTCAAAGAGATACCCTGGCGACGCAGCTCCTGCTCCTGTCGGTATAGCGGACTGCCCATCACAAATTTCTGCGTCATAATGTGGGCAATGGCTTCCGGTGTGGCAAAGCTGCCGGGGATGATATTCTTCTCCCGGGGTGCTTTAATAACCGGCGTCTTAATGTCCTCCTGGTCGCAGGTCCGGCAGGCGTAGGTGTGGTAACGGTGTTCCTCCACAACCAGGCGGACAGGCTGAATCTTGAGCCGTTTGACCACTTCCACACCGATTTCCGTCATGGTATCTCCGCATTTGGGGCACACCAGTTCGTCACCCTCCAGACGGTGTTCTACCACCTCCGTGGGCATACCTTCCGGAATGTTGTCCAGGGTATATTCATGCTTTTTGTGGCGCGTATGAGCAGCCACAGCGGTAACTTCTTCCTTCTCGGGCTGGGCAAATACCTCTACTTCATTGAACAGGAAACTGAGCTGCTCTGTGAGGGTTTCGTCACACTTTTCTGAGGACGCGCCAAATTGCTTATGCCGTACAAGGCGCAGCGCCTCCATAAGCAAATCCACCTGGTTTTCCAAATGGGAAATACGCTCGTTCTGGGTCAGAAGCTGTTGCCCCTGACCCAGTAATTTCTCATATTCCGCACGGGAAATGGTGACCAGTTCCGTGTTGCTTGTTCCGTGAAGTTCTGCATTTTTCATGGGTCTATTATACCATATTGGTGAAAAAATGCAAAAACTTTAGAGGATCTCCAGACCAGAAACAGGCTTATGTGCCTTGGGCTGGTCAACACTTAATCCCTCCATAAGCCAGCGGTATTGTTGGGGAGTCAAAGCTCTGGCCTCACTCTCATTTCTGGGCCATTGGAAGCTGCCGGACTCCAGGCGCTTGTAGAGCAGCACAAAGCCGTTGCCTTCCCAGTACAGCGCCTTGATCCGATCCCGGCGTCTGCCGCAGAACAGGAACAGCGTGTTGGTGAATGGATCCAGCGAAAATTCCTGTTGAACCAACGCAGCCAGGCCGTCGATCCCACGGCGCAGATCTGTATAGCCGCAGGCGATATACACCTTGTCGGCTCCGGTGAAGTCGCTCAGCATGATTGCAGAGCCCGGAGGACTGTTTCTACAGTGGCAGCATCCGCACCGCTGTGAATATCCGCCTCCATACCATGGATCCGAATTGTCACGGCCACACCGTCAGTACATACCGCCTGTACCGGCGTCACCTCTGTAAATTGAACTTCTTGCTGTGCCTGGACCATGGCATACACTTTTCTCTGCCATCTGTAGTAGGATGAGATATTGATGCCATGCTCCTGGCACCACTGCCGTACACTCATGCCGCTGTCTCGACAGTCGGATACAATCTGTACCCACTGTGCCAGTTTGTTCTGCTCGTTGTACGCTCGTAGTCCACTGTTCATAATAATACCTCCGCTTCGCTGGCAGTGTACGTCACTACCGTGCACTGTCTGACACTACACGGAGGTATTGTTTCATATTACACTTATTGGAACAAGGCGTGGTTAGATTTTACGCTTACCTATTCTGGTGTGAAACGGTAGCCGTGGCCCCGAACGGTTTCGATGATACCGGCGCCCAGCTTGCGCCGGAGCTTGTAGACCATACTGGAGATCCCGGTCCAGCTGGCATCAAAAGAGTCCGTAGCGACAGCCTCATAGATTTGGCGGGCGGAGAACACCTGCCCTGGTCGGCGGGCCAGCAGGAGAAGAATATCAAACTCCATCGGCGTTAGCTCCACCGTCTGGCCAGCCTGCCATACCAGCCTGCGCTGCGGGTCGATTTGCAGAGAGCCAAAGAGCAGCGGGGTGTCTGCGGAGGCGGCCACCGTGGAAAAGTTTGCGACAGAAGCAAGGGCCGATATTGCTTTGCTAAAAAGGGCTTCTTCATCGTCCCTAAACGATAGAATTATAAACTTCCCAAGCAGCTCACCTCCAATCGTTCAAACTTCGCCCGCTTATTATCTTTTGGAATGTGCAGGACGAATCATCAACAGGACGATACCCACAGCAAACAATGCGCACTGAACGATAAGAACTGCAGCCGGTATAGAGAAAGCCGGATCTAAAGTCCCAAGCGATAATGGATAATCACTAAAGAACTGTCCATTCCAAATTTTCAAGGCATCAGGCAGTGGTAGAGCCATGCACCCGAAGGGAACTAACATCCATACATAAACCAGCCAAGGCCGGATCTGACCCAACAGCCAGCCGCTCCCGAGCGCAAATATCAGCGCCGGAACCAATGTGATCAAAACCGGGAAAATCAGTTGTCCCCAACTGTACCAGCTAAAATACTGTCCGTAAAAGAAAGCGGTCTCCGCGATACAAACCAAAGCCAGTAATACGGTTCCGGTCAAGGCTGCGGCGCATCGGGTAAGGGCATATCGTCTCGGAGAAACCGGGGTTGCATCCGTAAGGATATTTACTCGCTGCGCTTTACCGGATGTGAAGAATGTCAAAAAGAAGAGGGCACCAATCCACAGCAGTGGAATCATGCGGCTCAGGTAATCCCCGAAACTCCAGGGAGAGAACGGGGCGGTGTGTGACACCCCTAAAATGGTCACGCTGTTCAGCACCTGCCACCCATAGAACAGCAGGATCAGCAAAAGGCCAAAAAAGAATTTGTTCCACAACAGGCGTTTGCACTCATATTGAAATATCTTAATCAAGGTTCAGATCCTCCTCTGCCAGCCCGCAGGCGTTTAAGAAATCCTGATAGGTCAGATAGGGATACATGGGATCCAGCTCCCGGTTGAACAGGCCGCGGAGGATCCGGTCCATGGCCTCCTCGCCGCCGACCAGTTGCTCCGCTTTCAAAATCTTCAGGGGCATTTCGCAGTACTGCCGCACATAGCGGAGGCTGTTGGAGATCTCCAGCCGCTCCTCTTCGGGCAGCGCCTCCAAATAGTCCGGATTGCGGACATAGAAGTTCAGGTAATAGTTGTCCACCGCCTGCTGCCACTGGTCCACATAGTGCTCCTGTGCGTAGGACGGGCCGTATCGCTCCTTGACAATACGGTAGGTGGTGTAGACCGTCAGGCCCTCTGCCGACCAGGGGCTGCTTTCATCCGACGCATCAAACATGTTTCCAAGGCCCCACCACTGATGGACCAGTTCGTGGATCATGACTTCTCCGGCTCCGCCGCCCTTGCCGGTATCGCTCAGATTGTCGGCGGTGAAGTCTGCCTCGTCCAGCAGACTGGCGCCGTTTGCGGCGTAGCCGCCGCCGGTCACCCGGCTCTGAATGAGCTTCAGGGTATCGCCGCTGCCGAAGGACAACATGCCGTAGTGCGCTGTACAGTAGTCCACCACCGACTTCACGGCCTCCGCCGCCCCGGCGGCCTCCATGGCGGCCCGCGCCCGGAGGATCAGGTACATGTGGGGTTCAATCTGCTCCCGCATGTTGTAGTAGGAGTCCCTGAGGACGAGCTCCACCGTGCCTGCGCCGTACTTGGCGTTGAGGTAGTCCGCCGCCCGGCCCAGGTACTCCTTGCGGGCCTCGAACCTGGCCCGGTCATGGTCGCGGAGGATGTAGTGCAGCTCCGCCTCCGTCTCGCTGCCCTTCATGTCGTGGAGGTGGTAGAAACCCTCATACCCCTCGGTGTGGGCGGGGGTCTCCGCCGGGGGCAGCATCCCCGCGAACTCCAAAGCGATCAGGATTGCGTTCTTCATCTTGTTCTTGGCCGAGCCTGGGTGGATGTTCACCCCGTGGAAGTACACGCCCGCGTTGGCCGCGTTGAAGTTCTCGTACTCCAGCTCACCCTCCATACCGCCGTCTACCGTGTAGGCGAAGTCGGCGCCGAAGGCCTTGACGTCGAAGAAGTCCACGCCCCGGCCGATCTCTTCGTCGGGGGTGAAGCCGATGCGGATCTTACCGTGCCGGAGCTCCGGATGTGCGAGCAGATATTCCGCAGCGGTCATGATCTCCGCCACGCCCGCCTTGTCGTCGGCGCCCAGCAGCGTCGTGCCGTCCGTGTGGATCAGCGTATGTCCCTTGAAGAAGCTCAGCTCCGGAAAGTCCGCGACTTTCATCGTCACGCCGGCGTTCAGCCGGATGTCCTTGCCGTCGTAATTCTCTATGACGTGCGGTTTCACGTCGGCGCCGCTCATATCGGGTGCGGTGTCCACGTGGGCGATGAATCCGATGACGGGGGCTTTTTCGCAGCCGGGCGTCGCGGGGATCGTACCCATGGCGTAGCCGTACTTGTCCACCGTGACCTCGGTGAGGCCCAGGGCCTTCATCTCTTCGGCCAGATAATCGAGCAGCACCCGCTGTTTCGCGGTCGAGGGGAAAGTTTCGCTCGACTCGTCGCTCTGGGTGTCGAACGAAACGTATTTCAGAAATCTGTCTTTGAGTTCCATAGTATATATCGTTGATTTTTTATTCTTCCTTTTTAGCGCGGAGCGAATGTACGGCGAAATAGATGATAAGCGCCAGATACATGCCCAGACCTACCCACGAGGCTGCGTTCGAACTGTTCCACTGCGTGAGTTTCCAGTCCACGTCGGCGAATTTCAGGATCGCTCCCACTACGCCCATCAGGGCGCCGCCTGCGATGAAGCCCGACGCGATGAGCGTACCCTGGCTCATACGTGCCTTGTTGAGCGCCTGATCTTTCGATCGGGTCGATACGAACCAGGCGATCAGACCGCCGATCAGCAGCGGAAGATTGAGCTGCAGGGGCAGGAACATGCCCAGTGCGAATGGAAGGGCCGGAATACCGATGCCGGTGAGTACCAGCGCGAGGACTGCGCCGCAGAAATAGAGTACCCAGGGAGCCGTTCCGCCCTGCATCAGGGGTTGGATCACGGCGGCCATGGCATTGGCCTGCGGAGCTTCCAGCGGGCTGCCGGGGCCGAAGCCGTAGGTTTTGTTCAGAATAATCATCACGCCTGCGACGGTAGCGGCCGAAACGAAGACGCCGAGGAATTTCCAGCTCTCCTGTTTTTTCGGCGTGGTGCCGATCCAGTAGCCGATCTTCAGGTCGGTGATGAAGCCGCCGGCGGTCGAGAGGGCCGTGCAGACCACGCCGCCGATGATCAGTGCGGCGGTCATGCCGGCCGTACCGTTCAGGCCGATGCTTACGAGTACCAGCGACGCGAGGATCAGCGTCATGAGGGTCATACCCGAAACGGGGTTGCTGCCGACGATGGCGATGGCGTTGGCTGCGACCGTCGTGAAAAGGAACGAGATGACGAAGACGATTAGCAGCGCCACGGCCGTCTGCCCCCAGTTGCCCAGAATGCCGAACTGGAAAAAGAAGAAGGTGGTGGCGAGCGCCGCGATCAACGTAGTGAGAATCGTGCGCATGGTCAGGTCGCGCTGGGTGCGCGGTACGTTCGTTTCGGCTTTTTTCTTGCCCGAAAACTCGCTGACGGCGAGCCCCATCGCCTGTTTGATGATGCCGCTCTGACGGATGATGCCGATAAGCCCGGCCATGGCGATTCCGCCGATACCCAGCGGACGACCGAAGGTCTGGTACAGCTCTTCGGGGGACATGCCTGCGCCCGTGGCGGTCGAACCGACCACCGGAACGACGAGCAGCCAGATCAGGAACGAACCGGCGGCGATGATGGCCGAATATTTCAGTCCGATGATGTAACCCAGGCCGAGCACCGCAGCACTCGTATTGACTTTGAGCAGGGTTTTGAACTTATCGGCGCAGAGGGTGCCCCAAGCCGTCATGCGGGTCGAGATCTCTTCCGTCCAGAGGCCGAAGGTGCTCGCTGCGAAGTCGTACAGACCGCCCACCAGTCCGGCTACGGCCAGCAGCTTGGCCTGATTGCCGCCTTTTTCGCCCGATACGAGCACTTCGGTCGTGGCCGTCGCCTCCGGGAAGGGGTACTTGCCGTGCATCTCCTTGACGAAATATTTGCGGAAGGGGATGAGCAGCACGATGCCCAGGATACCGCCCAATACCGACGAGAGGAATACTTTGTAGAATGCGGTTTCCAAACCGAGGATGTAGAGCGCCGGCAGGGTGAAGATCGCTCCGGCGACGATGATGCCCGACGAGGCGCCGATCGACTGGATGATGACGTTCTGTCCCAGCATGTTTTTTTTGCCCAGCATGTTGCCGACGCCTACGGCGATAATGGCGATCGGTATGGCTGCTTCGAACACCTGGCCGATGCGCAGGCCCAGATAGGCTGCGGCGGCGGAGAAGAGAACGGCCATCAGCAGGCCCATCGTAACCGAATAGGGAGTGACCTCCTTCGGCTTGGCGTCGGCCGGCATCATCGGGACGTACTCTTCGCCCGGTTTGAGTTCGCGGTACGCGTTGTCGGGCAGAGATTGAGAGGGTTTGGTTTGTTCCATTGCGTATGTAGGTTTTCGTTAAAATTTCGAGGCAACTTACAAAAGTAGGTTTTTCTTTCAGAAAATCAAACGCAATGGCTCCTAAAAATGCGGCAATTCGTATTGCCGGGGCATTTTTCGGTTCCGGTCGTCGAAAAGATGATTATCGCCCGGCGGCATGCGATGGCGCGGAATCCCTGGGTCGGAGCCGGCGTTTCGCTGCGCCGGCAGAAGGTCATATCCGGCGGATGAAATCCGCCATGACCGACACTAACTTTTCGGAAACAGGCGCGGCAGCATCCATATAAATAGTCGTTTTTTGCCGTTGAGGATCGGTCACTTCGCTCTGTTTCAGCAGGTGGGTCATCCCTTCGATGATGACTTTGTCGGCGTCGGGCCGGGCTTGGGCCAGAGCTTCGGCATTGTCGGCGGATATCTGGATGTCGTTGTCGCCATTGACGATCAGGACCGGCTGTTTTACCTGCCGGATCACTTCGCGCGGGTCGTATTGCATCCACGAGATCAGGTAAGGCTGTACGGAAGGTCGGAAGATACCTTGTAAAATTGCGGGAATATCTTCGGTCGTTTTCCCTTGTTTGAGCCGGGAGAGGATGGACTGTACGTTGAGGATGAGTCCGGGATTGTAGGAGATCAGTTCGCGGGTGAGCTGGAATTGCAGGATTTCGTCGATCGGGTAGCCGGCTCCCGCCAGCGAGATGACGGCCGCGACGTCGGGCGATTCGGTCGCTGCGACCAATGCGACGAGCGAACCTTCGCTGTGCCCGGCAAGGATGATTTTTCGGAAGCCGCGCTCCTTGAGGTAATCCGTCAGGGCTTCGGCGTCGGCGATGTAGTCGGCCAGGCGCAGCCGGTCTTCCTGTTTGTAAAGTTCCGGATCTTGGTAACGGCTGCCTCCGATGCCCTGTTTGTCGTAGCGGAGCGAGGCGATTCCCTCTTTTTCGAGCGCACGGGCGAGCATGTAGTAGGTGTTGGTTATTAGGCCCGAGCCGCTGTTGCCGTTGCGGTCGGTCGGTCCCGAGCCGGCGATGATCAGCACCGCTGCGTCGCTTCCTTCGTCGGGTACGGTCAGCGTTCCGGAGAGTTTGCCCCAGGAACGGGAAACCGAGATTTCCTCCTCTTTGGACTGGGAGGGAAGCGCCGCAAGCAACAGCAGTCCGGCGATGAGGTATCTGAATGTTTTCATGGTCGCTGTGTTTGTTAATCGAATCGTTACAGGAGATCGGCGAGCCTCTCCAGTCCGATGCTGTGCGATCCTTTGACCAGGATCAGGGCCTGCGATACGGGATGTTTCCGGAGCTCTGCGGCCAGTACTTCCTGCGACGGGTAGAGAGTCGTGTCGGCGGGTCGGGATTCCAGGCTGCGGTAAGCCTTCGCGAAATGCGGTCCGACCAGCAAGATACGGGCATCGGGAATTTCGGCGGCGAGGGAGATGATATGGCGGTGTTCCGCATCCGACCAGTCGCCCAGTTCCAGCATATCGCCGAGGATCAGTATCTTCCGGGTGCAGCCTTCGAGCGGTTCCTGCCGGAAGTTGACGAGCGATGCCTGCATGCTCGAGGGATTGGCGTTGTAACAGTCGAGAATCAGGGTATTCTGCCCGGTGCGTATTTTTTGTGAGCGGTGGTTGTCGGGCCGATAGGAGCCTACGGCATAGCGGATGCGTTCGTCGTCCACGCCGAAATAACGCCCGACGGCGACCGCCGCAGCGACATTGAAGCGGTTGTAGTCCCCTTCGAGGTGGTGCTCCACGCCGTCGGCCAGCGTGGTCGGGTAACACTCCGCAGCCAGCGTTTCGCGTTCGGCCGCCATGGACATCAGGACCGGGTCGTTGGCAGGAACGAAAACGCGCCCTCCGGTCCGGGCGAGCCAGTCGTACAGCTCGCCTTTCCCGCGCCGGACACCCTCCGGGCCGCCGAAGCCTTCCAGGTGGGCTCGTCCGATGTTGGTGACGATGCCGTAGTTGGGTTCCGCGATCGAGCAGAGCAGGGCGATCTCCCCGCACGCGCTCGCACCCATCTCCACGATGCCGAACTCCACGTCGCGGGTCATTGCCAACAGGGTCAGCGGTACGCCGATGTGGTTGTTCAGGTTGCCCCGGGTGGCATAGACTTCGTATTTCTCGGCCAGTACGCGGCTGACCAGCTCCTTCGTGGTGGTTTTGCCGTTGCTGCCCGTGATGGCGAGGATCGGCAGCCCCAACTCCCGGCGGTGTTCCCGGGCGAGGGTTTGCAAGGTTTGCAGTGCGTCGTCCACGACGATCAGACGGTCTGCCTTGTCGGGGCGGGTGTTCGGGAGCGAGGGATCGTCCACGACGGCGTATGCCGCCCCCTTTTCGAGGGCGTCGGCTGCGAAGCGGTTGCCGTCGAACGTCGCGCCGCGCAGGGCGAAAAAGATGGAATCAGCCCCGATGTTGCGCGTGTCTGTGGAGATGTGCGGGTGTTCCCGGAAAATATCGTATAGTTCGGACATATCAGT
>OHIK01001029.1_pt1 | contig 12534 bp, 8 predicted proteins | sample 1568241 | NCBI WGS metagenome assembly OHIK01 (sample SAMEA3879567, study PRJEB24766) | human gut metagenome | biome: human-associated habitat; feature: feces | place: USA | collected 1985/1987 | reverse complement strand
CCGACGTCTGCTTACGGCACTGCTTATTCTTATACCCAGCCGGGGCTACTGGTTTGTTGGGAAAAAGTTAAAGGTATCTTTGAAGGTCAATGATATAGAATACAGTTTGGTTTTTTTGTCAAAAGGCAGGGTGAACGGTTTGACAGAATGGGCAGAAACGCTTACAATTCAAGTAGTTATGCTGTCTGTGACACGAAGGAGCCTGCAGGATGGAGAACCGGAAAGAGGAATTTCTGAAAATTGTATGTGAGAGTTATCTGATCGTTATTCTGGCAGTGCTGCCTCTTTATTATATTCCCTGGAATGGATATTATAAACTGGGTGATACCAAATATTACCTGTATCGCAATGTTTCACTGCTTTGCCAGGGGATCGCATTGCTGGCAATGTGTGTCTTTGCTGTAAGCAGCCGGTGGACAGGGGAACATCGGATTTTTGCCAGATCTCTGGCTGAAGTAGTGAAAAAATCGGTCGATAAATGCAGAACACATGCGGTAACGACGGCGGTCTGCCTGTACGGAATCTGTGCGTTACTCTCTGCAATCTGCAGCCCCTATGGCAGTATCGCGTGGAACGGAGAGCGGGAATGGTACATGGGAGCTGTCATGATCTGTTTGATGATCGGAGGTTTTTTACTGACGGCGAAGTACGGAGGTAGTTGTAAAACGGCGATATGGTTAGGAGAGGCGGCTTTTGTGGCGGTCACCCTGATCGGTCTGTTGCAGAAGCTGGGCTATGATCCTCTGGGACTTCTCAAGGGTTACGTTGTGGGGGACTGGGAATTTACCCATATGTTGACCACGCTGGGGAACAGCAACTGGCTCAGCGGGTATTACAGTGTGATGTTTCCCTTTTCCATGACGCTGTTTCACCGGGCAGTGGAAGCAGGGAAAAAAGGTCCCACACTGCTGGCAGGAACGTGCAATATGTTGGCCATGATGCTTCTGCTTTTACAGGGAAGTGACAGCGGTGTGATCGTGGCATGCACAGTCATGGGGGTGTGCTTTTGGCTCGACCGGAAGCAAACCGGACATTGGGAAGTATATTTCCTTTTTCTTGCAGCGGTGGCGCTGGGAATGTGCCGTTGGGGTAAATGGATGTTATATCTGGGAACGTTTGACATTCTCCTGCAGGATGGCATCGCCAAAAAACTGGCAGCCTGGCAGGGATGGATTCCGGTTGCAGCAGGGTGTCTGCTGCTTTGGGGAGCCTGTCGCAGGATTCCGGAGAATAAGAAAAAAATATTGCAAGAGGGAGTATTGTGTTGTGCACTGGCAGGAATAGCGGTAGTGCTGGCATGGTATCTGCATCGGTTGTTGGTAATCGATTTTGCGGAATGGGGCAATCGCCGGGGAAGATTGTGGCAGATGGCATGGATGGGTTTCCGGAAAGGAAATCTGCATCAGAAGCTGTTGGGAGCAGGCCCGGATTGTTTTGCATCGTATCTGGGAGAACTGTTGCCGGGAGGCACGGTGCTTTTTGATAAAGGATATTTTGAAGGTTCTGTTTTTACCAATGCACATAATGAGTGGCTCACCACACTGGTCAATATGGGACTGCTGGGTGTGGCTGCCTATGCAGCTGTTTTTATCACGGCGCTGCAGACATACAGGAAGAATTTTCTCGCAGTATTGTTACTGCTTACCTACGGGATACATTCCCTGATCAGCTTTCAGCAGGTGCTGAATGCGCCGCTTTTCTTCCTGATACTGGGATTGTGTGAAGCGGCGGCCCGGGGAGAAAAGACCAAAACCAATCAAATGGATACGGATGAGGAGTTGCTAGAAGCTATATGAAAAATATTTGGAAGATTTTTACCGGAGATCTGAAAAAACTGGTGAAGCAGCCTTTTGCGCTGGTTATTATTATCGGGTTGTGCGTGATACCGTCGCTGTATGCGTGGTTTAATATATTTGCCAACTGGGATCCCTATGCCAATACCGGAGGAATTCCTGTGGCGGTAGTATCCCTGGATCAGGACTATACGCTGAAAGACGGATCGGTGGTAAATATGGGAGAATCCGTATTGGAAAGCCTGCATTCCAACACCAGTGTAAAATGGATCTTTCTGGATACCGAGGAAGAAGCAAAAGAGGGCGTGGAAGCCGGAAAATATTATGCAGCCGTCGTCATTACCGATAAATTTACTTATAGTATGTACAATGTATTTTCGGATGATTTTGAGAATCCGGCGCTGATCTATTATCAGAATCAGAAGAGCAATGCCATTGCCACCAAAATCACGGATACGGTGGCAGGAACTCTGCAGAATACCATCAATGAGACCTTTATCAAGGTGGCGGCTACCACGGTATTTGAAGAGGGCAATACGGTGTCGGATCAGGTACAGGGGGACAGTTATGTAGAGGAATTCTGTTCCAAACTGGAGGAACTGAATGACAATCTGAAGGAATACAGTGCCATGATCGACTCCTTTCAGGCAGGCAATGCGCGGCTGGAGTCTGCCATCACCCATGTCAACTATGAGATTCCCGCGATGCAGAAGAAACTGGACAGCACCACAGCCAGTCTGAACCAGAGCAGTCAGGATCTGTCTTCTACCAGAGACACCCTGGGCAATTTCAGCAACAACATCGATACTTCCATGAGCAATATCAATAACTCTCTGGAAAGTATCAAAAAGGCTCTGGATGAAAGCAAACTGGCGGAGGATACCGCCCAGATGACGAGAGATCTGAACCGGGTGGCAAGAGATACCAATACGCTGAACGGACAAGTAAATACACTGCTGGCGGCACTGATCCAACAAAAGCTGGAAAGCGTCTCTGACGGTAATGCTGCGAACGGCGGCACCGGCAGCAATATCAACGCAGCGGCAACTGATGCGGCTATGGAAGCATTGAAAGCCATGCAGAAGGAACTGGATCTGATGAATACCGTAGTGGGCAGCGTTCTGGAATCCACGGACGACAAGGCTGCGGAGAATGCAAAGGTCAATGTCAACAATGCCATGAATAATTTAAGGAGCGCCATTGACAGCTGCGAGACTTCTGTAAGTAATATGCAGGGAATCTATAAGAATAATCTGGTGCCCCAGATGCAGAAGGTTCTGACAAATATGTCAGATTCTCTGAATCAGGTGACCAATCTGGTAAATACCCTGAGCAATACGGTGAAAAATGTCGGAGTTGTCATGGAAGGTGTCGGTGACACTGTGTCCGGAACCAGTGAGAGTCTGGGACAGATCAAAGATGTGGTAGATAATATCAGCGCCAAACTTACAGATCTGACAGAGAAGCTGGACGGTGCATCCGAAGAGGAAATGATGGATATTCTGGTGCGTTTCCTTGGAGGAGATCCGGATAGTCTGGGGGCATATTTTGCATCTCCCGTAACCATGGAGACCATAGCCATGTATCCGGTGGCTACGTATGGTTCTGCCATGACACCGTTCTATTCCACACTGGCGATCTGGGTAGGTTCTACGATCCTGGTGGCACTGGTGAAAGTAAAAGCCTCTCCGAAAGGGCTTGAAAATGTACAGAGCTATCAATTGTATTTCGGCAGATATTTGCTGTTCTTCTTATTGGCACAGATTCAGGCAGCCATCATTGTGGCCGGAGATCTGTGGCTGTTAAAAGTAAACATTGTGGAACCGGGGCTGTTTTTCCTGGCGGCAAGCTTTACGGCTACGGCATTTTCCCTGTTGATCTATTCTCTGACACTGGCATTCGGAGATGTGGGCAAGGCCGTCTGCGTTATTGTTATGGTATTGCAGATCGCTGGTTCCAGCGGTACCTTCCCGATCGAACTGCTACCGGACACCTACCAGAAGATTTATATTTTCTTTCCCTTCCCCTATGCCATCCGGGCCATGCGTGAGGCACTGGCGGGTATGTACGGTACTGCCTATATGGAAGCACTGGCAAAATTGAGCCTGTTTATGATCGAGGGACTGTTGATCGGCCTGGTGATCCGGATCCCGTTCGTAAAACTGAACCATTTTGTGGAAGAGCGTATGGAAGACACTGAGTTAATGTGACACCTGTTCAGAACCATGAAAACGAAAACTCCGCAGGAGTGGGTTTGTGAATGAAGTTCCGAACAGGCAGAAAGGTAAAATCATGGAGAGAAATTACGAAGAAATTTTTCAGAAGGTTCTGGATTACGAGCAGGCCCTTCATGAGAAGAATAGAAAAAGAATAAAGATCGGTCTGAAATGTATCTGGATCGTCCCCTTGTTTTTTCTGGCACTGTTGTTCCTGACTGGCAGCAACAAGGTCATCTTCCTGATCCTGTGGATCGTGTCGCTGTTTGCCCTGTCAATCTATCTGATCGTTGTGGAATATATGGATTATAATCTGCAGGAGAAGATCATGGAGCTCAAAGGAGAAGAAGGCGATCTCAAAGCGGTGACTCCGACAGACTTTGACCGGGCGGCGCAGATCATCCGGGAGACCCGGAAACTGATTGGTGAAGGCCTGAATTCCCCGGCCGAGACCGGGACCGAAGAGGATCCGGAAGATGAAACCGAAGAGGAAAACGAAGACGAGACCGAAGACTGGGAGGATGGTGAATAGTATGTATAATATCTGGAAAATATTTACCACCGACATCCGCCGGATCAGCAATAATGTGGTGGCGGTCGTTATTATCATGGGACTCAGCATCCTCCCGGCACTGTATGCCTGGTTCAACATTTTCTCCAACTGGGATCCTTACGAGCCCGCAGCTACCAGTCAGCTGAAAGTAGCCGTGGCTTCCGATGATGCCGGGGCGGAGATCATGGGGCTGTCTCTGAACGTGGGAGACAGTGTGCTGGAGGCTCTGGGAGCCAATACCACTATCGGCTGGGTGTTCCCGGAGACCACGGAGGAAGCACTGGAAGGTGTGAAGAACAGTGATTACTATGCGGCATTGATTATTCCGGAGACTTTTACTCAGGAAATGCTGGGATTTATCGACGGTGAAGTGGATCATCCCACCATTTACTACTATGAAAATGAGAAAAAGAATGGTATTGCCCCCAAAATCACGGGAAAAGCGAAAAATGCTGTGCAGGAACAGGTAAATGCCACCTTTATCAGTACTGTGGCAGAAGCGGTGATGAAAGCGGGAAATGCCCTTTCGGTGGTGAATGCCGGCGGGCAGACCAGTGTGGAAGAATCTCTGGATACCATGCAGGCACAGTTGCAGGATTATGTGGTTATGTTACAGTCCTTCCAGAGTATTATGACCTCCGCGGAGATGATCATGGAGACCAGCCAGAATATGCTCCCGGATATGGATAATATGCTGGAGAATGGACGAAATACCATGATCGGTATGCAGACCATGATCAATTCCAGCGTCGATGCGGTTGACGTTATGGGAGATATGGTGAGCAGCAGTATGGATATGGTCACGGAAGCGTTGCAGTATCTGTCGGTCTTTTCTGATGGATTGCTGGAGCAGATGGGCAGCAACAATGTGGGAAGCACCACGGACACCGGATTGGGCACGGCCATCGGACTGGTACAGGGCATGCAGGCCAATATGGATGTGCTGGGAAGCCTGATCACCGGACAGGATGCTCAGATTCAGGAGATCAACCAGTCTCTGAAAACGATCGAAGCGGATCTGAAACAGCTGCAAGACAGCAAGGGAGATGTGGATCATGATATCAATACTCTGCGGGCACAGATCCGGGAACAGATCCAGATCTGCAACAAACAGCTGAATAATCTGATGAGTGATTACAATAACAATGTCAGACCTTCTTTCCGGGCTACCGGCAAATCCATGCAGCAGGCTTTCCTGAATGCCGCAGCGATGATGAACGGTACGGATGTGAATATGGATGAAATTTCCGATATTCTGAAAGAGTATCAGCAGACTTTGCAGGAAGGTAATGTCAGCCTGCAGGATTCCCTGGTGATCGCACAGGAACTGCTGGACAAGGTCAGCAAAATAGCAGATAATATAAAACGGATCACCGGTGCGGAGACCTATGATGATATTTTAAGCGCTATGGCTGCCGATCCGACGGCGGTGGCAGACTTCGTATCTTCTCCGGTCAGACTGGAGACGGTACCTGTTTATCCGGTGGATCATTACGGCTCTGCGGCATCGCCGTTCTATACGATCCTGGCAATCTGGGTGGGAGCGCTGTTCCTGGTGGCTATTATTCACGTGGGTGTGAAACCCATTGAACCGGGGGATCATTATAAGGCGCATGAGAGATATTTTGGCAGATATCTGCTGTTTTTCATGATCGGACAGGCACAGACACTGCTTATTGTTCTTGGGAACCTTTATTATATTGAGATACAGTGTCAGCACAGGTTTTTATACTGGCTGGCGGCAGCCGTGGCCAGTGCGGCATTCAGCTGCTTTATGTATTCTGTGACTTTCGCTTTTGGAAACGTGGGTGAGGCACTGGCTATTGTAGTCATGGTCATCCAGGTGGCGGGAAGCGGCGGAACGTTCCCTATCGAGGTTCTTCCGCAGGTATTCCAGTGGATCTATCCTTTCCTGCCGTTCCAGTTTGGCATGAAAGCGTTTAAAGAATGTATTGCAGGAATGTACGGTGTGGATTATTGGATCAATGTAGGAAAAATGACACTGTTCCTGATCGTAGCATTGCTGCTGGGACTGGCACTGGAGCCGCCGTTCCGCAAGCTGAATCATATGATAGAGAAGAGTAAAGAGAAGACAGGATTAATGATCTGATGAAGATGAAAAAAATGACTTCGGAAAAGAAACATAAAATTACAACCATTGGCTTATGGCTGATCCTCATTCTGTGCACGGCGGTATTGTTCTCCCTGTGTCTCAGTGAGGGGATCGACTATGATGAAGCATACAGTTATCGCACCGCCCATGACAATACGATGATGGGAATCATTCGCGTGGTACTGGCGGCCCATGATACGGATGTGCCGGTATGGTATATGGGATTGCGGCTGTGGTCGTTTCTGGTAGGAGACGGCATTATTGCCTACAAAATGTTTGCATTGCTGGGAACGGTATTGTCCATGCTGCTGGGGCCTGTTGTGATCCGCAGGCAGTGGGGAGCGAAGACAGCAGCCCTTTATATGATCATGGTAAGTCTGACACCTGCAATGATGAAGATCAGTGTGAACAACAGAATGTATTCCTGGACGGTGTTTGGAGTTACCGTCTGCGGACTGACCGCTTATTTCCTGCGGGAGCGGCTGAACAGTAAGGCCCTGTGGACGATATTGTTTCTGACGACCTTCTGCGGTATTTTCAGTCATTACTTTACCGCGTTCAGTTACCTGTTTATCTACCTGTATCTGGTGGCGGTGATTTGGCAGCAGGACAGAAAACAGATCTGGAAGCCGTTTGTCTGTGGTGGTTCCGTTGTATTGCTTTTTGTGGCATGGCTGATAAAATCCGATTTCTTTCATCTGCTGGTTTCTGATGGAAACCCGACGAACCGGTCCAAATTCGGTATTTACGAATTTTTTGATTTCATTTTCGGAACCGGAGTGAAGTATGCGACCAAAATGGGAGAACTTCTTTTTGTACTGACACTGGTCTGCGCGATCCTCTTTTGGAAGCGGCTGGGGAGAAGAAACGGTGTTTTTGCGGTTCTGTGTACCTGTATTTTCCCAGTAAGCTATTTGATGGCGGCGCTGCTGGCATTACACGCGTCCCACTTTTTTACCTACCGCCATGTTATGCATAGCATGGGATTGTTCTGGCTGGGAATGGCTATCATTTTATCCAGGATCAATTTACAGGAATGGATCGCCTGTCTGTCCTTCACTGTGTGGATGGGAGTGTCGGCCTACGGAATCTCTTATCATGAAGAATATGGTACAATCTCATATCTGGAAGAGACGAAGGCATTTATAGCGGAGAATATGGAGCCGGGAGATGTTGTCGTCTACGATACGGATTCCCGCTTCGGACAGCTATTCGGATGCTATATGCCGGACCAGATCTTTTATACCATGGAAGAGGTGCCGGATCTGGAAGAACTGGTGGGGAAAAGAGTCTGGTATTTCCAGTGTTTCGGACATCTGCTGGAGGAATCGGATAAATATACCGTAACCTATGAAAATATGGGACATTATGGATTTCAGTATATGGATGGGAATACGGATTTTGATATTTTAAAGGTGAACATAACGGAGGAAACGGGAAATGATTAAATGGGTGGAAAGAGGAGTCCTGCTGGCAGCGATACTTTCCATGTTGTTTGTATGGCCGTATGGAGGAATCCGTGAAGATAAAAAGGACAGTTCCTTAAGTGAGGATTATGGATATACAGAGCCCCTGCAGGTGGGAGAATATGCTTCGCAGTATTTTGTTGCGGAGACAGATTTTCTGAAAACACTGGAAATCGCGGTGAACTATAATCAGGAGGAAGAACGGAACGGACTTCTGGGTCTGGAGATATGGAAAGAGGATCAGAAGATATATGAAGGTGTGATTCCTTATGATGCCATGGAACCGGTGACTTTTTTCCCGGCGGTCATTGAGACCCGATTGAAAAAAGGTGCCCTGTATGAATACCGGATCGTGAATCAAAGTATTTCCGAGAATCTGCCGCAGGTAGTATATACTACTACGGAAAAGGCGCATGTACCGGAAAATCAGCAACTGGTGGTACATGAAGCAACTGTGGACGGACAGGCATTGAACCGGTACACCTGGAGAGAGAAGCTGGATGCGGTCAGCGTATTGGAAATCGACAGTTTTATTGCAATAGTGGCTGCAATGATATATGCTGTGTTGGAACAATGGAAAAGAAAGGAAAAAAAGAACAATGAAGTGGGTTAAATTCAGAATAAAGACGGTAACGGAAGCGGAAGATATTATTATCAGCACCCTGTACGATCTCGGACTGGAAGGGGCACAGATCGAAGACAAGGTGCCCCTGACCGCCATGGAGAAGGAGCAGATGTTTGTAGATATCCTGCCGGACGGACCGGAGGATGACGGCATTGCCTATTTAAGTTTTTTTGTAGAGGAAAAAGAGGACGGCAGTCTGGAAGTGGCCGGGGAGAAGACCACGACCGAAGCTGTACTTGCGGATGTAAAGCGGGAACTGGAAGACTTACGCCAGTTTATGGATATCGGCGAGGCTTCTGTTGTGGTAGATGAGACGGAGGACATTGACTGGATCAACAACTGGAAACAGTATTTCCACCAGTTCTATATCGATGATATCCTGGTGATCCCTTCCTGGGAAAATATCAAACCGGAAGATACTGACAAGATGGTGCTTCATATCGATCCCGGTACGGCATTTGGCACCGGTATGCATGAGACCACACAGCTGTGTATCCGTCAGCTGCGTAAGTTCATCACTCCTGAGACAGAGATTTTGGATGTCGGCACCGGCAGCGGTATTCTGGCAATTTTATCCCTCATGTTCGGGGCAAAACATGCCGTGGGAACCGATCTGGATATCTGTGCTGTGGAAGCTGTGGCACAGAACTGCGAAGTGAATGGAATCGATCCGGCACAGTTTGACATGATGATCGGCAATATCATTACAGACAAAGAAGTGCAGGACAAGGTAGGCTATGAGTGTTATGATATCGTGGTGGCCAATATTCTGGCAGATGTACTGGTACCGTTGACTCCTGTCATCGTACATCAGCTGAAGAAGGGCGGTATCTACATCACCTCTGGCATCATTGATGACAAGGAGCAGACCGTGGTGGAGGCTGTGAAGGCCGCTGGATTGGAAGTACTGGAAGTGACCTACCAGGGAGAATGGGTCAGCGTTACCGCAAGAAAGAATTAAATGCTTAAAATAGGAGTTTCTATGTATCAGTTTTTTGTAGAACCGGAACAGATCGACGTGGCGGCGAAGAGCGTTATCATCCGGGGAACCGATGTGAATCATATCAAAAATGTACTGCGGATGCGCCCCGGCGAAGAAGTGGCTGTCAGCAATGGAATCGACGGGAAAGAATATCGCTGTGGGATCCTTGCACTGGAAGAGGACTGTGTCCGTCTGGAACTACGTTTTATCAAGGAAGATGGTGTGGAGCTTCCTGCGAAGATCTACCTGTTCCAGGGACTGCCTAAGGTAGACAAGATGGAACTCATTATCCAGAAGGCTGTGGAACTGGGAGCCTTTCAGATCATTCCGGTGGCTATGAAACGCTGCGTGGTGAAATTGGATGAGAAAAAAGCGGACAGCAAAATAAAGCGCTGGCAGGGAATTGCGGAAGCAGCCGCCAAGCAGAGCAAGCGTGGCGTGATCCCCACGGTGGCACCGGTTATGAGCTATGCGCAGGCAGTGAAAATGGCTTCCGAAATGGATCTGAAACTGGTGCCTTACGAACTGGCGGAAGGCATGGAACAGACGAAGCAGCTGATCGAGAGTGTCCGTCCGGGACAGCAGATCGCTATTTTCATCGGCCCGGAGGGCGGATTTGATCCGGAGGAGATAAGACTTGCCACGGAGGCGGGAATTCAACCGATCACTTTGGGAAAACGGATCCTGCGGACGGAGACGGCGGGATTTACGACTATCGCATGGCTGATGTATCAGCTGGAAAATTAGACAGCGGACGGCACGGATCGCCTGCCTGCGGCATATTTTAATCATAAGAAGAATATAGTAATTATTCAGAGCAAAAGGAAAGCCCGGAAGAGTCGATTTGGCGAATAGGGCGCTGAATAGTTACTGAAGAGATAGATAGCAAGGAGAAGAAGAGAATGGAAGTCTATATGGACAATTCCGCTACGACCAGAACTTTTCCGGAAGTGGCAGAGTTGATGACGAAGATCATGTGTGAAGATTACGGTAATCCCTCCAGCTTGCATATGAAGGGAGTGGAGGCAGAGAAATACCTCCGCTATGCCAAGGAGACTCTGGCAAGGATTCTGAAGGTGGAGGAGAGGGAACTGTTATTTACCTCCGGAGGAACGGAATCGGACAATATGGCACTGATCGGCTGTGCACTGGCGAACTGCCGCAGAGGTAATCACCTGATCACGACACAGGTGGAACATCCCGCAATCTTACAGACGATGCGCTATCTGGAAAGCCAGGGATACCGTGTCACGTATCTGCCGGTGGATCCCTGCGGACGTATCCGGCTGGAAGACTTACGCAGAGCCATGACACCGGAGACCATTCTGGTATCTATCATGCACACGAATAACGAGATCGGAGCCCTGCAGCCCATTGAGGAAGCCGGAGCTCTGATCAAACAGATGAACCCGGATACGCTGTTCCATGTGGATGCGGTACAGGGATTCGGAAAATCCCGGATCTATCCCAAGAAGATGCACATTGATCTGCTGTCCGTCAGTGGACACAAGATCCACGGACCGAAGGGCGTCGGACTGCTGTATGTAGGGGAACGGGTGAAGATCCAGCCCATCGTATTCGGTGGCGGACAGCAGCAGAACCTCCGCTCCGGTACCGAGAATGTGCCCGGTATTGCGGGACTTGCAAAAGCAGCGGAAATGCTCTATAGTCATTTTGATGAGGATCATGCCAGACTCTGCGCCTGCAAGAGACGATTCATTGAAGGTGTGGAAAGACTGGATCAGGTGAAGGTCAACGGACTTTTGCCGGATGCTCCTTACGGAGAGGGTACGGCGGCGCATATCGTCAGTGTATCCTTTGCGGGAGTCCGGAGTGAAGTACTCCTGCATGCACTGGAGGACAAGGGAATCTATGTTTCTTCCGGATCCGCCTGTTCTTCCAATCACCCGGCAATCAGCGGAACCTTAAAGGCCATCGGGGTCAGGCAGGAACTGCTGGATTCCACGCTGAGATTCAGCTTCGGCGTGTTCAACACAAGAGAAGAGATAGACTATTGCATGGAAGTCCTGGAAGAGCTTCTGCCGGTGCTGAGAAGGTACCACAGAGGCTGAACCGTGTAAATGATTCGGCCCCGCAGGACAATGAAGGGGACGATTAAGCGACAGAAAGAGGTAAAAGATGCAGTACCAGTCATTTTTAATTAAATACGCAGAGATTGGCACCAAGGGCAAAAACCGGTATATGTTTGAGGATGCCCTCATAAAGCAGATCCGCTATGCGCTGAAAAGCGTGGAGGGGCAGTTTGACGTCACCAAGGAGTCAGGACGCATCTATGTGAAGGCGGAAACAGACTATGATTACGACGATGCGGTGGAGGCGCTGAAGCGTGTATTCGGCATTGCGGATATCTGCCCCATGGTGCAGATTGAGGATAAGGATTATGAGAACCTGAAACAACATGTGGTGGAGTACATGGACCAGGTTTATCCGGATAAGAACATCACCTTCAAGGTAAATGCCCGCAGGGGGGACAAGCAGTATCCCGTGACTTCGGAGCAGATTAACCGCGACATGGGGGAGGTGATTCTGGAAGCGTTTCCCCAGATGCGTGTGGACGTCCATCACCCGGATGTGATTCTCCATGTGGAGGTGCGCCAGAGGATCAACCTGTTTTCACTGATGATACCCGGACCCGGAGGCATGCCTGTGGGAACCAACGGCAGAGCCATGCTGCTGCTGTCCGGCGGCATCGACAGCCCGGTGGCAGGCTACATGATTGCCAAGAGAGGCGTGAAGATAGATGCAGTGTATTTCCATGCCCCGCC
>OHIK01001027.1_pt1 | contig 12587 bp, 9 predicted proteins | sample 1568241 | NCBI WGS metagenome assembly OHIK01 (sample SAMEA3879567, study PRJEB24766) | human gut metagenome | biome: human-associated habitat; feature: feces | place: USA | collected 1985/1987 | reverse complement strand
TGAGCTCGGGGCGTTTGGGCAGCAGCGCGCACTTAAGGATCGCCGCGATGGTCTGCGAGATAAAGCGGCGCGTATCCTTGTCGAAGCCCTGAGCAGCCTGAAGCATCACTGGCAGGCTCTCGCGCAGATTCCCTGCGATATCCGCAAACCGTTTGGCGCCCGTGGCCTCAAACACGGAGAACAGCGCATCTACGAAGCGCTCGCGTTCGGCAGGCTCCACCGCGAGCAACATCTCACGAATAGAGCTATCGACGTATCGCGCGCCGGCAGACAGGCGCTCGCAATACACAAAGTCGCAGCCGTCAACGACCCAGCTGAAGGGATTGTGCTGCAGCAGGCTGAACTCGGTGCTCTCGACAATGGCGTAATCTTCCTGCGTCTCGAACATCATGCCGAATATCGAAGACTGCGGCAGGGTCTTATCGATGCGACCGGACAGACGCGCAAAGGCGTCGCCACTCAGGAACTCCTCGACAAAGCCGGGGCCATCATGCGAGAAGGCTCTCTCGATTCGGTCGCCAGCGTCGTCAGAGCACATCGCCGCGCCATACACCGCCAAGTTGCCGCCCTTGGAATGGCCTCCGCACAACAACTGCCCGTCAATCGCGGCTGCCGCCTCGTCCACATAGCGCGCCGCAGATTCCTGGGAAGGCACGGGGCACCGGAACGCCATGTTAAAGTCCTCTTTCCAGCCCACGATCGTGCTGTCGGTCCCGCGGAAGGAAAGGTAGCTAAATCCTGCCGGAAATCGGAACGTCATGGCTGCAAACTGCTCCGTCATCGACGCATCGTTCACGGCACGATAACCGCAAACGCGCACGCCGCGGTAGCGAGGACTTGCCGCAACAGCCTCCAGCAAGGCGCGACTCTCCTCCGGGTCCCACAGGTCGCCAATCATGTCCTGGTAGCACTCGGCACGTAGCAGCTCGCGCACATCCAGTCCCTGCCAGCCGGCAAGCTCCGGCATATCGCCCGGCAAGCGCAAATACGACAGCCATGCAAACACCAGGCTGTCCACCGCGCAGAACGTCCGCTCCTCAAACGAATCAAACGCCGTCTGGGCATACGTCAAAAAGTTAGGCGATTCCGACATGGCTCTCCCATCAACAATGGCGCAAGGGGTCAGGTTTGCTTGCACCAATCGCGCCCCTTTTGGTGCAAAGTAACCTGACCCCAATGCACCAAAAAGGCGCCCGGGCCGTGGGGCCTGGGCGCCTTCATTGTAGCTTGCTGGCAAACGAGCTGGATTTAGCAGGAGAAATCGACGCTGTCGATGATGTCCTTGAGGGCCTTGGCAGAAGCGGTGAGCTCGCCCTGCTCGTCATCGTTCAGCGGCACGGGGACGCGGCAGACGACGCCGTCGCGGCCAACGACCGTCGGCATGGAGATAGCCAGATCGGACAGGCCATACTCGCCCACCATGAGCGAGGAAACGGGCAGAACGGTCTGCTCATCGCGCATGACAGCGGTGCAGATGCGCTTGACGGCCATGGCGACGCCGTAGTAGGTGGCGTGCTTCTTCTCGATGATGGTGTAGGCGGAGTTCTTGACGTCCTCGGCGATACGCTTCTCGGCAGCCTCGTGCTCCAGATGACCGTGAAGCTCGCAGAAGGTGTTCAGCGGAACGCCAGCAACCTGAGCGCTGGACCAAGCGACAAACTCGGAGTCGCCGTGCTCGCCCATGACATAGGCCTGGACATCGCGCGGGTCAACCTCGACGTGGGCACCAAGCATCTGCTGCAGACGGCCAGTGTCGAGCACGGTGCCGGAGCCGATGACATGGCCCTCGGGCAGGCCGGACATCTTGATGGCAGCATAGGTCAGAACATCAACCGGGTTGGAGACGATTAGCAGAATGCCGTCGAAGCCGGACTTCTTAATCTCGGGGATAATGGACTTAAAGATGTTAACGTTCTTGTTGACCAGGTCCAGGCGGGTCTCACCGGGCTTCTGGGCAGCGCCAGCGGTGACGACGATCATGGCGGCGTCGGCGACATCGGAATAATCGCCGGCGTAGATCTTCATCGGCTCGGCAAACGTCATGCCGTGCGCGATATCCAGAGCCTCACCCTCGGCGCGGTTCTTGTCCACGTCGATGAGGACCATCTCGGAGAACAGACCGCTCTGCATCAGAGCGAACGCCGAAGACGAACCGACGAAGCCGCAGCCGACAATAGCGACCTTCTTCTCGTTAACCATTAGAAACTCCCATCTCTCTCCACAAACAAGCCGCCCGGGAACGACCCGAGCGGCTTGCCGTAATCCCAATACATCCAATCGGGACTTTGATTATGCTCCTATTCGCAGCCAAAAATCGACCGTTTACCGAAATTGTTTGCAGGATTCGTAAAATAACTGCACGAAATCGGTTTCGAGCTATTGACGAGCCGAAATACCTTTCTAATACAGGCCCGCCTCGCGAATGGCCTCGACAGCCAAAGCGATCTGGTCGGGCGGCAGGACCAGCGCCATGCGCACGTGTCCCTCGCCCGAAGGGCCAAAGCTCGCGCCCGGCGTCACCACAACGCCGGCCTTCTCCATAAGCTCCTCGCAAAACGCTATGGAATCGGTGCGATCACCGGGAAGCTTGGCCCACACAAACATAGATCCATGCGCGTTGGGGCGCTCCCAGCCCAGGCCCTCGAGACCGTCGCACAGGGCATCGCGGCGCTCCTGGTACTTAAGACGCTGCGCCTCGACCTCATCGCGCGGACCGTTCAGGCAGGCGATAGCAGCCTTCTGAATCGGGAAGAACATACCAAAGTCGATCTGGCCGCGCAGCTTGGCAAAGGCCGAGACCACGTCCTCGCGACCGACCAAAAAGCCAATGCGGGCACCGGTGACGTTAAACGACTTGGAAAGCGAGAAGAACTCCACGCCCACCTCGAGCGCACCGGGATACTGCAAGAAGCTGCCACCCGGCTCGCCGTCGAACACGATGTCGGAGTACGCGTTGTCATGGACGATGAGCAGGTCGTGCTCGCGGGCGAAAGCGATGATCTCCTCGTAGATCTCGGGCGTGCCCACCGAGCCCACCGGGTTCGCGGGCAGCGACACGATCATGTACTTGGCACGATCGGCCACCTCGGGATCGATGCCCGCCACATAGGGCAGGTAATTGTGCTCGGCAACCAGCGGATAGTACTCGAGCTTGGCATCGGCGATCTTGGCACCCGCTTCAAAGACCGGATAGCACGGATCGGGCACCAGGATGGTATCGCCCGGATCGAGCAGAGCCAGGCCCAAATGGCCAACGCCCTCCTGCGTGCCGTTGCACGACTGCACCATGGACGGCGTAATGCCCGAAACGCCAAAGCGACGCTCATAGTAATCGCACACGGCCTGCTTGAGTTCGGGCAGGTCGCGCAGGGCGTACTTCCACATCTCGGGATCCTGGGCGGCTTGCGTGAGCGCATCGACCACGTGGCCGTACGGCTTAAAGTCGGGCGTGCCCACGCTCATGTTGTAAATGGTCTTGCCCTGAGCCTTCAGCGCGAGAAGCTTGTTGTTGAGCGAGGCGAAGACCTCCGCGCCAAAGCGATCGAGACGCTGCGATGCCTGCATGGTGCCACCTTTCGATATAAAAAACGCGGCGCTCCGACAAGAGCGCCGCGCGATACGGGCCATCAGATTGCAAAAGTGTAACGCTTGCAACCCCCGCATTGGTTCAATTTGGTCAACCTTAGTCAATTGGATTGAGCGCGTCGATCTGCGCAAGCCACAAACGTGAGCTGGCGTCACTCGGCATACGCCAATCGCCGCGCGGGCTGAGCGTCACCGAGCCCACCTTGGGACCATCGGGCAGGCAGCTGCGCTTAAACTGCTGGGCAAAGAAGCGACGATAGAACGTACGCAACCACGTGTGGACGGTCTTGGCGTCGTAGACGCCCTCGAAGCTCTTGAGCGCCATGCGGTAGATTTTGCCCGGCTCAAAGCCAAAACGCAGCAGGTAGTAGAGGAAGTAGTCGTGCAGCTCGTACGGGCCCACCAAATCCTCGGTCTTCTGTGCGATCTCGCCATCGCCCGTGGGCGGCAGAAGCTCGGGGGACACCGGCGTGTCGAGGATATCGAGCAAAACCTCGGCAATGCGCCCGCCAAAGACATCGGCCGCATAGCGCACCAGATGGCGCACAAGCGTCTTGGGCACGCTCGCGTTGACGGCGTACATGCTCATGTGGTCGCCGTTGTACGTAGCCCAGCCGAGCGCCAGCTCCGACAGGTCGCCCGTGCCGATGACAAAACCGCCAGCCTGGTTGGCCAAGTCCATCAAAATCTGCGTGCGCTCGCGGGCCTGGCTGTTCTCGTAGGTCACGTCCTGAACTGCCGGGTCGTGCTCAATGTCCTTGAAGTGCTGCTCCACAGCCGCGTGGATCGAAACCTCGCGGAAGCTCACACCCAGGTCGCGGGCAAGCGACTCGGCATTGGACTTGGTGCGATGCGTCGTGCCAAAGCCAGGCATGGACACGGCTGTGATACCGGTGCGCGGCAGCCCCAGCGCATCGAAGGCACGCACGGTCACAAGCAGTGCCAGCGTGGAGTCCAAGCCACCCGAAAGGCCGATGACCGCAGCCTTGGTACCTGTGTGGGCAAGGCGGATCTTGAGGCCCGCAGTCTGCAGATTGAGGATGGTCTCGCAACGCTCGGCCAGGTCGCCATGGTCGGCCGGCACAAAGGGCGCGCGGGGGCTCTTCGGCCAGCACGCCCTCAAACGAAAACTCAACGGTCGTGGCCTCCGGCGCATCGTCCGCGCGCGTCCACGTCGTCGAGCGACGGCGCTCGGCAACCAGGCGGTCAAGATCGACATCGGCCACCGCCATATCGCAGGTGAGGAGCTTCGTGGCGGCGAGCTTAGATCCGTTTTCATAGACGAGGTTCTCGCCCGCAAAGACCATATCGGTCGTGGACTCGCCCTCACTCGCGTCCGCATAGGCATAGGCGCAGTACAGGCGCGCGCTCTGGTTGGATATGAGGCTGCGTCGGTAATCTGCCTTACCGATGATCTCGTCGGAAGCGGAGGGGTTGAGAATCACCGTGGCACCGGCAAGCGCCATCTCGGTCGAAGGAGGTGCCGGCACCCACAGGTCCTCGCAGATCTCAATACCGAGCACCAAATCCTCGGCGTCCTCATCGCAGCAGCGGTAGACAAGCCCCGAACCCAGCGGGACCGGACCCTGACCGGCAAATTCAACCCACACGGGATCCGCAGGCGCCGGAGCAAACCAACGGCGCTCATAGAACTCGCCATAGTTGGGCAAATACTTCTTGGCCGTGAGACCCAAAAGCTCGCCCGCGCAGCACACGGCGGCGCAGTTGTAGATATTCTCGGCAACCGCAACGGGAAGACCGACGGTAAAGACAATCGGCAGCTCGCGAGTTTCATCGAGAATATGTGCCAGTGCGGTCTCGCAGGCATGCAGCAGTGTGCGGTTATGGAACAAATCGGCCGCGGTATAACCGGTCAGGTTAAGCTCGGGCAGCACCAGCGCGCGAACGCCGCGCTCGGCAGCATCGCGAACAGCCACCAGCGCAACCTCGGCATTGCCCTCGACATCGGCAACGCGAATCCGCGGCGAAGCCGCCGCCACACGCAAAAAGCCATCGTTGTTATTAGCCGAAACGCAGCATTGCCTTGTTGATCTGGACACTGGAGGCCCCTTCTACCCTGAGATTCAGTCTAACGGACGTTCACATATCTCTAACTAGCCAAAGCAACCTCCCAGTTTACTGAGAGGCCAACCTGTGCTAAGAGCATGTATTTCAAAAATATCTTTAATTAAAAAAGGAGAAATCGATAATCGACTTCTCCTTTAAGCGAGGCGAGTAAATTCCGAAACTAATGGCAGAATTTATCCATGTAGTCCTCAAAGTCGAACACTTCTACCACGACGCCCTCTTCCTGAAACTCTTTCAGTTGCTCCAAGAGATCTTTGTTAATAACGTCCATGCAGAAACCTCCTCTATCTAATCAATTGTAGTATATCTGCTTTCATGCAATTATCAACCAACTTGTTTAATTGCTCCTCGCTTGCCGATAGTCCCTCTTTTTTCAAAATGTCGCGCACCTCGTTCTTAGTAATCGGCTTTTCAAACAACGAAAGCAAAGCGAACGAAAAATCATTAACCGCACACATTCTATGGGTGGCACAACTCAGCAGTACTCTTAACCCCTCTTTTGAGCGTCCGACTTCTTTCACAAACGAACTTTTAACCAATTGAAAACCATTATCGTGCATTACATAATCGGCATCGATATTTGTATTCAGCAATCCATAATGCAACAGTTCTTCTATCGCCCTTGTCAGCTCGAGATCGCCCTGATCAAGGATAAGAGAAATGCTACAATCGGCCTCCAATAAACGGGCCAACTTAAGGTATACCAACTGGGAAACAGCATAGACATGATGGTATTCAGAATTATAGAAGTAGGCAAATGGCTCAACGAGCACGACAGAGGTCTTGGAATCCAGCCAGATTCGATCAGCTGGATTTAGACTAGTTAGCCGTCGCTTTACTTTGGTCAAATGTCCCTTATACCTGACAGCGTGAATAGAATCTAGGATCCAGGTCACCTCTGAAATATGAAGCCGCTGGGGCAAGTCAATTGTGTCGCTACCGTTTATGACTTCTTGCATATAAAAATCAATATGATGCTCATCAGATAAGGATTTTGCTTCATTTAAAGTTAAACCAGTGCCTGAAACATAATCCACTTCGAGGCGCAAATCCTCATATTGGGACTTCGGCATTACAGAGACACCATACTTATCGGGATGATTCCAAACATCCGACCCCATAACGAGACCAAAATTCGTAAATCCTCTCGTGGAATATGGAACACCACATACCTGTTTTGAATAATTCAAAACATTCTCTGTATAAGCTAAGGTGTTCAGAGCCTCTTCTTTAGTTTCGGTCGGAAAGCCAATCATAAAGAATAGATGAACAGGAATACCCGCATTGAGACAATCATGGATATTGCGATCAATCCAATCAACTCTCGTGTTCTTCTTCATTAGATCAAGAACTCTTTGGTTGTATGACTCGAGGCCAAACTGAATCTGCCTACATCCACTTTGGTATATCTTGTTGAAAACGTCTGTACTTAGGGTTGGAGAGAACCTCGTTTCTCCATGCCAGAAAAACGTTTTTCCCGATGCGTTTATTTCATCCGCGAGTTGCTCCATTCTTTTGCCTTCGAATGTTTCATCCACAAAAGAGAAAACTCTCGTGCCGTATTTTTCATTTAACCGACACATTATTTCAAATACTCTCGATATAGGCATCTTTCGGTAACAACCACCGGTAGCACCGGGAATGGTGCAGAAGGCGCAATGATTAAAACACTGCCTAGAGGAATAAACCGGCAATATTAACTCAGGCATGAAGTATTTAGAAAGGGCGAAGCCATCGAAATCGGGAACTGTATCGTTGATAAATGTTTGCTCAATCCGATGGTTTTTATATATCTTTCCACCTTTAGCATGGCAAAGGTTTGGAACACAGTCGAGATTGTCATCACCAGAGTCAAGAGCCTCAAGAAGACGTGCAAGCGGCTCTTCGCCGTCATACATCATTATCGAATCAATGTACTCAAAAAAGGGATGCCATTCTTTCATGCAGTCATCTGCTAAACGAGTAATGTAATTGCCGCCCAATGAGACGTGTTTAACAGATGGACATTCTTCTTTAATCAGTTTCGCTAACGTAACTGCAGAAATCAATTGGAAACAGCCGCTCACCGAAATCCCAATAAACTCGATTTTTTCCCTCTGAATACGCTTAAGAAAGGCAGTTTCATAGAAGGAAATAAACGGATTATGCAAGGTATCCGCAAGCGATTTCATTATTTCTGGTGTCGAATAATAATCATAGGGCAGATCTATGGAGTTGAACGTGTATTTAACTCCATATGAGACGTGATTTATGATATAGAGTGCATTTCTAAAAATGTTTTCAGCATATTGTCTTTCTTTTAGATTAAAGTATCTCTTCGATCTGAAAATATCTTTTGCCTCGTCAACATTAAGTGCTGACTTTTGTATCAACTCGATTGTTAATTGAACATTCGAACTAAACGAATCCTTTGATTCCCGATACCTTTTACAGCACTCTTCGACATGTCTAAAAGATAGGAGGTCATCGTAAAATTCCACGTTTAAGTCAACGATGTCAACTTTATATTGTTCAACCTCTTGAAGATATGACTTCAAAAACAGGCAAGGCAAGATACGGCCCCACTGGACTCCATCCTGGGGGAAATACTAAAAGCGTTTTAGGCATATCAACGTCACATCTTTCGCAAATAATTCAATTGAAACACAACTACCATCATAATTGAAAATACACCAAGTCCTGTAACGAGAATTGAGAACATCGCGATGCTCGTGAACAGCGAAACAAGGAGTGTTGAAATAACAACAGCAACCGATTGCAAAGACTCCCTAATTGAAAACAGGCTTATCGATTCAGATTCGTCTCTCGCCAAATCCTGCAGCGATGTTATGAGAAGCACATCTTGAATGGCGTTTCCGGCACCGACGATAAAAAGGAAAATAAACGATATCCCAGACGCATAGCGATAGCCAAACGCCAGATACGCACCGAGCGCAAGATACGTCACAAAACAATATGATTTAACGCAATCGGAACCACTAATTAAACGACCATATATTGTATTTCCGAACAACAGTCCGATTGTAAGACTACTCTGAAGGAATCCGTATTGTATCGATGACGAGTCAAATTGCAATTGCGCAATAGCTGGCAAAAGAGAATTCAGAGAGCCGAATGCCACGCCACTAGAAATATCGATTAATAGGAAACCAATTGCCAAGTGCTTCGCGCTAAGATCACTAAATGCAGTCCTGTTTTTTTCATTTTTGCTTATCCCCTCTTTATCATTAACCTCGATAACCGACGGAACATCTCGCAGCAACCAGAACGACGCGGCAAAAGAAAGCGCGTCTAATGCAAGAACAGCCTCCGCCCCAAATTGAGCGACAACAAAACCGCCGGCAACTGGCCCCAGAACCATCATCAAATTCTGCAGAAACCCAAACGAATTATTAATTACGTCGCGATTGATACTATTCGTATTGGCTCTTAACAACGAGTAAAAGCAGGGCATTTCAACCGTTCGGCAAAGCGATACCGCGCACGTAATAGCAAACATACTCCATTTACTATCAACAAAAATATAGCAAACGAATAATCCCGCGCGAATTAAGTCTGCCAATCTCATGGCCTGCAGTGTCCCGATACCCATCTTCTGAGGCAGCTGCGCGAGCGCAACTGAAAACAGAGAGGGGGCAAATCTGCAGCAGACCATCAAAGCAGTTGCAGAAACATCGTGAGTTACCTCGTAAATCAGCATTGGCAAAGCAATATTCGCACACCAATTGCCTATTTCGCTTATCCCTCTAGCAATATATAGGACCCGAACCGGACGGCTAGCTCTCAATACCGTGAACATCACGATTAACCTCGTATTTCAGGCCTCGCTCATCCCTTAATAGGAATCCATAATCAACCAAGTACCGCCTCAACACGGCAAAATCAGGATAGAGCTGTGACAGCACACGATTAACCTGAAGCTCCGTATAACTTGTATTTAATTCAAAGAAAGAGACGGCCCATAGCAGCATGATTCTTTTATAGCTTTCCTTTTTTGGAATTGAAACCAGCTCGCCATTCTTGAGAAATCGTTTTTTAAAGTCTATTAGCTCATCCATTCACATCCTCCATTTCATACGCATCTAATACTAAAAATGCATACGCTTTAGGTCATCGCATTCGGCTTCTATATTCGAACTAAACTCGAACTAATCTAAATGATTTGCTCAAACACTCTTCGAAAGCTCGTTTTTCACTCTGAGTAAAATGCCCTTCCCAGTCAGTCCACGAACAGGAAGGCAACTCACAGCGAGCGGAGTCGAAGCCCTCTGCCGTCGGTCGTTCAAAATGCACGACAACCTTTTCGATATCCCCATCTGCAATCAGGTCAGAATGAACGACCTCGGTACCGTCTTCGAATGTCATATACGGGTACATCACGTAAACCACCTCGCAATCGTAAATCCAGTTTAGCATCAAGCTATTGCACCAAAGACAGCAAGCCCCCCCTTGATGAGTTGATGGTATCTGTTAAATGTCACGTACGATTCACATCTGGTGGGTACCCTGATGGCTACACGAAACGAAGCAGATTTACACCGGGAGGACCCCGTATGACAACCAAGTACACCGACGCACCGCGCACGCGCGTCATGACGCCGGCATCGCTCAACAACGGCGTGCACGAGAACCATTCCATCGGACAGACCATGGCCATCGCGCCCAAAAAGGGCCTGTTCGACGACATTTCCATTCCCCAAATCATCGCCGGCGCCGCGGCTGCCGCCACGAGCGTCGCGCTTGCCTCCAAGATCGGTATCGCCGGATCGGTGATCGGTGCCGCCGTGAGCTCGGTCATCACCGTTGTGTCATCGCAGGTCTACCGCCACTTTATCTCTGCCAGCGCCGAAGCCCTCAAAGGTACGCACGCCGCCGTCGACTACCCCGCCGGCACCTATGAGCCCGTTGAGTTTAATGCCGAGGAGCACCTGGGTGGCGCCGCGACTACGCAGGAGATGCGCCAGATTGCGGGACGCGCGACCACGGCCCGCGTCGCCCCTAACAGCCTGCGCGCCAAGGCCGCGGCAGAGCGCAGCCAGACGCAAAAGAAGGTCATCGTCTTCTCGATCGCCATCGCCATCGTCGCAGTCATCGCCTGCGCCGGCGCCATCCTTATCACCACTGCCGGTGAGGGTCTGGGCGAGCGTCCCGAGTCAATCCTTTCGTCGCGCACGATCGAGAGCGATGCAAATGGCAACACCCAGTCGCAAGATCAGCAGGCACAGGCGGACGGCACGCAAGACAGTTCTACCTCTACCGATTCGTCCTCGAACATCCAAAACCAATCGCAGGGCACCGATTCCTCTACGGCCAACAGTGGCACGCCGTCCGGCACGACCGACTCAAGCCAAACGGCTGACGGTTCGCAGCCGAACACGGGAGGCCAGACGAGCGACACCACGTCAGGAACGGGTGCAGCAGACAGTAGCAACACCAACAGCTCGAGCGGAACCGCGTCCGGCACGGCATCTGACAACTCGAGCCAAGGCACGGCATCGGGCAACTAAGCACATTTGCCTCTCATAGATAACCGACCTGTACAACGGGCGCGAATCGAAAGCGGTTCGCGCCCGTTTGCCTTGGGCGCCGCCATGGCGAACGCTATGCGATGGTAAGATGCTTTACATGTGTAAAGAGGAGATTTGCCATGAGCAAGACAATAGTTACGCCCACGCTATCGCTGGGCAACCACATCTATCTGTATCGCCTGCTGCGCGATGCAATCGGATGCGGCAAGCAAACGTTTATGACGCAGGTCGAGGAGGCGCTCGCCGCCGGCGACATGACCGCTTATGACCTGGGCTTCGAGTCCACGCGCGAGCTGCTCGAGGAGCTCGACGACTGCATTAAGCTGACCGTCTTTAAGGGCGGCCGCCTGTATGCCACCGTCATCGCCAACGAGGCCTGGGATGCCGCCCTTGCCAAGGGCGAGGACAAGCCCAAGGCTGCCAAGGGCGCCAAGCAGTCCTACAAAAAGAAGAAACGCGGTGAGAAGGACCTCAAGGCCGTGCGTCCCAAGCACGTTAAGCGTCCCGAGCCCGAAGCCATGGTTGAAGCCGCGCCGGAACCCGAGCCCGAGGCAGAGATCGAAGTCGCTATTGAGGTAACGGCAGAAGCCGAAGCCGAAATCGCCGCCACGACCGATCTCGAAGTCATATCCGAGCAGGAAGCCACTGTGGAGCTCAACGAGGCTCCCAAGTCGACAACCGAAGAAGCCGCTGACCAGCCCGAGACGCCTGCGTTCCAAAACAGCGATGTCTTTGGCAACGAGGCCGCCGATCAAGGCGCTACCGAGTCGGCGCCGGAGCCCGAGACGCCGCAGCCCGCCATCTCGCTCACGGTCGTCTATGACCCCGAGAACGCCAACGCCGGCATCACCACCATGGCATCCACGCCCATCGAGGCAAAGCCGTCTATCGAGGCGGAGGACGCCCCAGAAGCCGATGCCAAAACCGAGACTGAAGACACATCCGTCTCCGTGGAACCGACAGATTCCGCAGTTAATCCGGAACCGGTGCCTGAGTCTGCACCCGTCATCGAGTCCACATCCGCACCTGTACCGGCTCCGGTCCCCGCACCTGCAGCGCCCGCCATCCCCGAGGACTTCCCCGTCGATTTCGCAACCGAGGTCTTCTGCCCCGGCCCGCTTCTGCACCAGTTGTCGACCTATCTCCCCTACGGCGCCGATACCCTCGGCATCGTCGGCGAGTACTACTGGATCGCCCGCGAGCGCGGTACCATCGAGGCCGCGCGAAACCGCGCAAGCTTCCCCCTGCGCTACACGCAGGCCGGCGAGCGCCGCGAGGTTACCGTGCGCATCCGCCGCAACACCACCGGTGGCCTCGGATCCACCTGGGCCATCGATAAAGTCGAAGAACCAAACGAATAGCAAAACGCGGCGAACGTCACAAAAC
>OHIK01001024.1_pt1 | contig 12598 bp, 10 predicted proteins | sample 1568241 | NCBI WGS metagenome assembly OHIK01 (sample SAMEA3879567, study PRJEB24766) | human gut metagenome | biome: human-associated habitat; feature: feces | place: USA | collected 1985/1987 | reverse complement strand
AAAGAAAAAAGAATGGTTATAAGTATTGCATTTTGTGACTTTGCGCTGTGGAATTCTGACCATAGGAACTTGGGACTTATTTTTCCCAAGTTCCTGTTTTTCTGGGCAGAATGAAATGTTTAGCGCAACCAAACAAAATCAAACTTATAACCATTCTTTTTTCTTTAGAAGACTGACTACAATTCAGCTCAATATCTTCTGTCTATTCGCCCTCTTCTCCATCGCTATTTTCTCCGCTATCGCTATCATTTCCGCTATCAACACCACCGTCTCCGCTATCGCCGTTATCATAGCTGTCATTGTTTCCATTATTGTTATTTCCATTATTATTGTTATTATTATGGTTATTATCATTATAGCTATCATCATTATTATAATCATCTTGATCATAATAATCGTTGGAGTCGCTGCCGGAATCATCGGCTTCTGTTGTGTTAGATGTTGTGTCATCATCTTCGATAGCTTCCGTTGTTGCTTCTGTTGTGCTTTCGGTGTCGTCTTCAGTAGATTCCGTAGTCGCTTCTGTTGTGCTTTCGGTATCTCCCAAATAGGATTCAAATTCTTTGCGAGGTAATCCCTGGTGAATCTTATTCATGTAGTTCGTCCAAATGCTTGCCGGATAAGTATTTCCTTTTAAATTATCTACGGATTTATAGACATCCATTCCTACCCACACTGCTGTTGTATAGTATGGTGTGTAGCCGCAGAGCCATCCATCTACATAATTATTGGTTGTTCCTGTCTTGCAGGCTGCCGGCATATCTACATCTAACTGACAGACATGGGCTGTTCCTTCGTATTCTGTTACACAACTTTGCAGAACGCTTGTCATCATTCTGGATGCGCTGCTGGAATATACGGATTTGCTGGATGTATCTTCCGGTACAATATCATTTCCTTTTGCATCGGTTATTTTTATGATGCAGTCTGGTGTACGGTACTCTCCATCATTCGCAATCGTAGCATAACCTGCTGCCATTTCTACAACGGTTGTTCCGTTTGTAAATCCACCAAGGCAGGTTGTATTATATTTATAATCTTTCTTATCAAGACCTTTAAAGTTCAATGCTTCTAAGTACTTCATACAAGTACGGGTTCCAAGTTCTTCATACAGACGATAGGTCGCTACATTACTGGACTTCTCTACCGCTCTTCTTAAGGAAATAGAGCCGGAATAGGAATATCCTGCGTTGGATACTGCATCGTTTCCAGTCATTCGGCTGTCATCTAATGTACTGTTTGGTGTGTAGCCTTTTTCCAGTGCCGGTGTGTATACGAGGAGAGGCTTTATCGCACTTCCTGGCTGACGGAAACTCTGATATGCTCTGTTTAAGCCATATCCTTCCTGATCTTCTTCACGACCTCCTACGATTGCTGCCACCTTTCCGGTAGAGTTATCAATAGAGACGGCTGCACCCTGTACTTTGTAAACACCATCATCTGTTTTTTCTGTAAACATGGAAAGCTGAGAGGATACAGAATCCTGAAGCTGTTTCTGTTTCTCCATATTAATGGATGTATAAATACGATACCCTGCGGAATATAAGCTTTTTTTGCATGTATTATACAGTTCATCATACTCATCGTTATAGCTTTCTTTTTCTGAAGTGCTAGAAAATGTTGTTTTAAATTCAAAGCCCTGTTCTTTCATCAGTGCTTCTGTTGCACATTTTAAAATATACGTCTCCGCATAGTCATTCGTCGTTGTTTCTTTCTTTGGCATGATCGTTATATTTTCATCAACAGACTTCTCATACTGGCTCTGGCTGATATAACCGTCCTCATACATATTTTTTAAAATACGGTCACGACGCTTTATTGTAGAATCTTTATGTTTATAAGGATCGTAGCGCCCCGGGCTGTTCGGAATGGAGCATAAAAATGCAATCTGGGAAATCGATAAATCCTTTGCTTTCTTGTCAAAATATGCTTCAGAAGCGGATTCTATTCCGTAATAACCGTTTGCAAAGTATACATTATTCAGGTAAAATTCAAGAATATCCTGCTTGGTATACTTCTGCTCTAACGCTACGGCAATAAACATTTCTTTTATTTTACGGCTGTACGTCTTTTCATAGCCAAGAAAGATATTTCTTGCAAGCTGCTGTGTGATCGTACTTCCACCCATCGTAATGTTTCCTCGATTTAAGACAAGAGAAAGTCCGGCACGAGCCACACCTTCGATATCAATTCCATGGTGTGTCGTAAAATTCTTGTCTTCGATCGAAATAATCGCAAGCTTTGCTGCATCCGGAATATCTTCATAATCAAGATAAGAGACATCCTTTTCCTGTTTTAACTTCTTTATCTCATTCCCATCTGCATCATATACGATCGATGTCTGTTCTGCCTTAAATGTGTCCTTACTGCTTTTTGATACATCCCTGCTCGCCTCTTTATACATCGTGACGACTGGCACACCTACTCTTTTTATTGCGATTGCACCAAGTACACAAAAAGCAATTACCAGACAAGTACCCCATATTTTAAGCACCCGCCATAATAATCCGTTATGTTTCTTACTCATAGTCACCTCCGCGGTTTTGTATCTTACCGTTGTTATGCAATCTATTATAACACCTTTTCTTTATCTTTCCCATTCTGCAAAAAAAATTGCAAGATATCTTAATACGGTACTCTGAATAAAATACCATGGATTCTTCCTTTTCTTTTGCTGTATTTTCCGTTATAATCAGACTGTTATAAAATTTAAATATCATGATGTCACGAATTACTCCGCAGCTAATGCAGCTCCCGTAATTCTGAAACATCATATCATTAAAGTATACCACAAAGAAATGGAGAGATTGTGAACTTGAAAAAATTATCTGGATATCATCTGAAATTTATTGCTGTTATTTCCATGCTTATTGACCATATCGCTGTTGTTTTTCAAGCTTCCCTCTCTGAAAGTATCTACTTTGTTTTACGGGCAGCCGGCAGACTTTCCTTTCCACTCTTTTGTTTTCTGCTTGTTGAAGGCTTCTTCCACACAAAGAATAAAAAAAGATATCAGCAGCGATTGTTTATTTTTGCTGTTTTATCTGAACTGCCTTATGATCTGGCATTCCGATATCTGCCCGTTGACAGACCAGATTTTCTCGCACAGCTGCAGCATCCGCTTTCTGTCTTTTCAGCAGCCTTCCAACAGCAAAATGTATTATTTACTTTATTTTTAGGTTTTACTGCCATGCTCTTAATGGAAAGAAAACAGCCGTACGGCCAATATAGTATCTATAAAAATATCGACACCCTGATCCTTTTCTGCTGTCTTAGCGAAATTCTTCAGACAGACTGCGGAGCCGCCGGGATTCTGTGCATTTTTCTTTTTTACTCATCTTATAAGGAAAGAGAAAATAATACCGGACTTACAATAAAAGAAAGTCTTATAGACATCGCACCCACTGTGCTTCTAACTTATATCCCACCCTTTCCGGTACAGATATCTGCCCTCGCAGACAGCTTGCTTTTACGCTTATATAGCGGAGAAAAAGGGAAAAATCATAAATACTTTTTTTACCTCTTCTACCCCCTACATTTGGTGGTTTTGTATTTAGTCAAGTAGACGAAAAACGGAAAAAAATAATATAACAGCTGTTCTATCGTCGTGAATTTTAAGATGCTCATCCACATCTTAAAATTCTCTCCCAAGCCACATCTGTTATATTATTTTTTCCGTTTTTCTGACTTTGATAAATACAAAATGAGAGGACCTGGGTATTCTTTTTTTCTGTGTTTGGGATTCAAAAGGAATGAATGCCAGTAGTATTTGAGAAAGAGATGGGGAAGGGGACGGAAGGTTGTGGCTTATTTCGATATAGCCTATTTTGTTCATTCCACGTGGAGCCAACACACAGAAAATAAAAAGAATAGACCATAGGAAATGTAATGTGAGAGCAAGCAAAAATGCCGGATAGGCATTTTCTGCGCAGTGATATCTTTACATTTCCTATGGTCTATTCTTTTTATTTTCCTCTGTTTTCCCCTAATGAATCAAATAGGAATAAAATACTTTTCCTGTTTTTTCTAATCGGTTTGTGACTTCTGTTCTGGAGACTGCTGTGGATTGTCCAGTTACAGGGTCTAAATATCTTATTTTGGTTGCGTTATAGCTCATGACGATCACGTAGCGGCTGCTGCTTATTTTGGCGAGTACCGGGCTTCCCTGACTGACGTAATAAAGTATTTCGTCTACTGTGCAGCCGGTGAGGTTGCGTGTGGTGTAACCGCTGTATTTTTTCATGAGTTCTTCTATATTATCTTTTTCGATGTTTATGCTGCCTGGTGTTACTTCTTTTCCATTGACTGCGGCGATCATGGAGAGACATCCTGCGAGTGATGTACTGTCTGTGCCGGTTTTTATGACATTATCCATTCCAGCTACCTGTGCATAGTCTGCGTAAATACATTTCCACAGGATATTTTCTTTGCTGTCGATTACATTTCCCCGCTCTTCATAAGCTCGTGCGATTGCTTCTGTGAGATTCGTATAGACTGCTTTTTGTACACCGGATGCATATACATAGTACTGTTCTACCTGTTCGCCGCTATTGGAAAGTTTCAAGGTTACATCGTCTTCATTTACCATTATTTTCGTTAACAGCAAGTCCGGAACTACCTGAATGTATATGTAATTCGGAAATTTGAAATACAGCTGTGTCCAATAGGTATCTGTATATTTAGAAGTGAGTGTTACCGCATCTTCCGCTTCCTCTTCTTTATAACGGATGTAATCTTTTGTGTTTGTTTTTTGAATCTTGTTTCCTGATCTTTTACCAAGTGTCATTTCAAGGATGCTGCCTTTTATTTCGGTATCCATGATATATCGTCCGCTTTTCTGATATTCTTTGATCGTTTTTCCATCAATACCAACGATATGGATCTTTGTGATCGGGAAGTTGATCATTCCATTTCTGCTTTTTGACACATCAGCGGCATCTGCTTCACCGTAAATGAAATCATTTGATAAAAATCCGACTGCACGAATTCTTTTATCTGAATTACATGTAAAGTTCTGCTTTTTACCGGATTCTAAGTCTATCATCTCTATCTTTTTATTCTTGTAAATGTCCTGCTCTTTTTCTATGGCAATGATGCTCTGATCTTTGGATGCCGTAAGGCTTTCGTTTACAAGTCCGGCTTCTACGATTTTATCCGACTTCTTTTCCAGATCAATTTCATGTAAATCTCCTTCAAGGATACAGTAAAATACGGATTTTGAATTCAGGTAAGAGAATTTTTCAAGATCTTCTTTCATACTGTCGTATGGCAGCGAAGTTGATAAGAAGGATATCTCCTCGTTACAGTTTGTTCCGGCATTATATTTCATAATCTGAATTCCATTCATTCCCTCATGTCTGCCGCGATTGATATAGCCGTAAACAAGATAAAAAATGTTTCCTTTCTTGTCCATACTTAATAACTTTATTCCATGATTACTTGCCGCATTCCTTATATCCGGCAGATTTTCTGATGAAAGGCTGTATATCTTGTACATATCTGAAGACTGATAATCATAGTACCAAAGCTGTCCTTGTACAGCAAAACATACTTTATAACCTTTGTCTGCATAAACATAACTTATATTCTTCTTGTTCTGTATTCCCAGACTGAGAAGATTGTTTGCGGAATCTATAATAGAGGAATTATAATAGGCATCCATTGTTCGCTCATAATCAAGCAGATACATTCTTTCTGCTGTATAACGCAGTTTATATGTCTCCTTTAGATCATAGTACTGAACGACACCTTCACTGACTTCTGTAGACAGAATTGTACTTACCTGTATTACTGTGTATGTGTTATTGATTTCCTGCAGTGTGATTCTTGGCTTTGTCTCCTGCTTTACTTCCATGTTGCCAAAGGATATTGCTTCACTTCCGGAATGGATATTTACTGATTCAAGGTTATCCTCTATCGTATCTGCGGAAGGCTCCAGATAGCTAGCATTCTCTGTCATTGTTTCTTTACTGAAAAGATTATTATGGAACTTCAGGACAAAGGCAAGGTAATCATCTAAATGATATCCTGAACCACTTTGTATCTTCGTATAAAAATTAATTCGGGTATTGTTATCCAGACGCACACCAAACTTTAGATAATATACTTTATTTTCCGATAAGGTATTTTTAAAGGTCAACGTTCCCAGCTTGATATTTTTCTTTTTATTTGAAGTTAACTGATTTAACGTACCGGTTTCTGTTGGCTTATCCGGTGTTTTTTCAAATAATGTATACTGAATGGCTGTAATGTCGTAATCATAATCGTGCAACTTTAAAATTACCGCATTTTTATTATTGGTCAATGTAATCTGATTTCTCACTAAAGATAAATCAATATCTTCTTTATATCCCGCCATCAAATTATAACTGCTTGTGTCGTTCCCTATTTCAAGAACCGGATAAGACGGATTGGCAAGTTCTGCCACAGCACTTCCTTTTTCCATGCTGATACGTCCGTTAAAAAAAATCAGTGCGCCTATAAAACACACTGCTGCTACTGCAATGTGTAAAATGGCCATCCGTACATTTTTACTCATCGTGCGTACCTCCTTCTTTTCCTTCTTCCTGAAGAAGCTTCCACAATGTTGGGGTAAATCCAAACTGCTTACAGAAGGTATCTACCTGCTGTGCCGCTTTTTCTTTCTTTTTATCCGATTGTTTTTTGCGATGTATCGCACGAATCAAAAGATTCTTTGGCGTGTGCTCCATATCAATAAATTCAAGAATCTGCGTATCATACCCCTGCTCTTCTAAGATTTTAGCTCGAATACCGTCTGTTGCCAGTGCACAGAAACGCTCTTTTAAAATACCATAGTCTGTTATTGGCTCAAATTCTGAGGCGGCAATCTGCTTATTTAACTCATGCTGGCAGCATGGAACAGATAAGATAACAGATGCTCCCCATCGCAATGCTTTATACATCGCATAGTCTGTTGCCGTATCACAGGCATGGAGAGTTACGACCATATCTACCTGTGTTACTCCTTCAAATTCTTCTATGGAACCTTCATAAAAATTCAATTTATCATAGCCGTATTTCACTGCCAGACGGCTGCAGTTCTTTATGACATCTTTCTTAAGGTCAAGCCCGATGATGCGGATATCATATCCTTTTAATTTTTTTAAATAATAGTACATGGCAAATGTAAGGTATGACTTACCACAGCCAAAATCTAATATCGTAATCTCACGATTCTGCGGCAGATGCGGCAGAATATCTTCAATAAATTCAAGGAAGCGATTAATCTGTCGATATTTATCATACTTTGTACGGACAATCTTTCCTTCCGCTGTCATCACACCAAGATCTTTTAAAAATGGTACAACCGTCCCTTCCGGTAAAATGTACTTCTTTGTCCTGTTATGCAGCAAATGACTCTTATCCGTTTGCATCTGCGCTTTCACTACATTATTCTGCTTCTTTACTTTGATCGCTGCCTTCCCTTTTTTATTGATGAGTGCAGTAAGTTCGGAAGACACCGTCTGAAGCTGTACCTGTTTATATGACGGAAGAAGACGTTCTAATTCTTCCACTAATTCATTCTTCTTTAAATTTTTATGAAAAACCTGTGTTTTTGTGTATGCCGCACTCTGAAACATAAGCTTGTCCTTTACTAAAACCGGACGGATATTATACTTCTTTATCTCTTCTGCTTTTCTTGGATTACTTATGGTAAGAAGAAGCATCTGTTCATTTAAATTCTCTTTGATCTTCGTGAGTAAAAACTCCATAATTCATCTCCTGTTGCGGAAAAGCGCATAGCGCTTTTCCATATTAATTATCTATATTAATTATCTATTTGAAAATACTTTTTGTCTGCGATAATACCGCTGCCTGCGATGATTGATATTCCAGTGCAATACTACCTGTATTAATGTACGAAACGGAGAGTTTCCATCCCGAAGAGAGACTTCGATAAAATACGGATTTTTTATCATTGCCTCATCATTCGTCTGTATCATCTCCTGTTCTTCACGATACTTTAACTTATCATACACCATATCTGCAATTTTTAAAATAGTTACCTTATCCGGATATTCGGAATAAATAGAGCTTCCCGCATATTCATACCGGTCAAGTAAGGCATCCGCAACAATCCATACTTCCCGAACAACCATCGGCAGCATTTGAATAAGATATTCATAATCTTTCCAGTATTTCTGTTCTTCCTGCTGCAACTGTTCTGGCGGGAGTAACGATTGTGCCTGACTGTCATTCTGGCATACCATCATTTCACGAAATCCCGGCAGCCACTCAAAATTAAAATCTTCTTTTTTACTCATGTCATCTTTATTCATGTCATCCATGAAAACGCTTCCTGCTTTCACCCGGTTTTATTTATCATATGCAAAAAAATGGGTGAGGTTCGATTTCTATTTTTTTAAATCAAGCAACGGAATCACCTGAACTAAATCGCTCACTACTGCCACGCATTTTTCCTGTTGTTCTTCCGGAATCGGAAGCAGATCCGGAACGTTTATAACAGGAAGATTCCCCGCTAAGGCTGCCTGTACACCATTAGAGGAATCTTCTAACACTAATGTTTCCTCTGGTTTTACATCAAACTTTTGGCATATTTCTAAAAAAATATCCGGATACGGCTTCCCTCTTTTTACATCTTTTGAAGAAAGAACCATATCAAAATATTCTGTCAAACCAGTCTTTTCTAAATATTCTTTAATTACAGACGTATCCGAACCACTCGCTACCGCTGTATGTAACTTCTTTTCTTTAACAGCGTTCAGTAGCTCTCTCAATCCGTTTTTTTCTGGAACTCCTTCTTCTTTGATAATCTGTTTTGCCCGGCTGCCGACCTTTTTATAAATGCCTTCCGCATCTGTATCTTCACCGTAATAATCATAATATTTCTTCTGAATATCTCTCGCATTCATTCCAAGAAAACTTGTAAACTGTTCAAATGTCGGGTGATATCCTTCTTCTTTTACAACTTCCATAAATGCTCTGCAATTTACCTGTTCTGTTGCGAACATTAAACCATCCATATCAAAAATAACTAATTCTAACATATATACCTCTATATTTTTCTATCGCAAATGTAATGTGAGAGCAAGTAAAAATGCCAATCAGGCATTCGTAGACTTCTGTCCTCTTTTCCATCTCTTTCCAAAGACTATTTTGCATTCATTCCTTCCGGAGCCAAAACGCAGAAAAAAGAAATAATATCATATCCCAGATGCGGCTTCGGAGCGTATTTAAGATGCGGATGAGCATCTTAAATACAGCGACTACAGAGCAGATGGGATAGCATATGTTTTCTTTTTTCGTCTGTACCAAATCTATAAATCAATATTGTTGATAATATTTCTCAATAAACATATTGACTTCTAATTACAATTAGGGTATACTAACCTACGTAAAAAAGAAATTCATACAGACGCACTGGGTATTTCGGTGCTGTCGGGAAATTTGCTTTAGAAAAGGAGATGATTATATGCCACTGTCGATGGTGAGAGCAGGAGAACCTAACGTTATTAAAAAAGTAGGAGGCAGGTCAGAAACGAAAAAGTTTCTTGAAAATCTTGGTTTTGTTGTTGGCGGTCTTGTGACTGTAGTATCGGAAATCAATGGCAGTCTCATTGTGAATGTCAAAGATTCCAGAGTTGCTATCGGAAGAGATATGGCTAACAAAATTCTTGTTTAAGGCAGGCTTTTGTTCCGATGAATAAGTATGAATAAAAAGGGAGAATAAAGACATGAAAACATTAAAAGAAGTCGCTGTTGGTCAGACAGTAACAGTGAAGAAGCTTACTGGTGCTGGTCCTGTAAAGCGTCGTATCATGGATATGGGAATTACAAAAGGCAGCCAGGTTTATGTACGCAAGGTGGCTCCACTTGGTGATCCGGTCGAGATCACGATCCGCGGATATGAATTGTCTTTGCGAAAAGACGATGCGGACTGTATTGAGATGGAGTAAAGAAAGGAAAGGGAGAGAGTGATGGCGATTAAAATTGCTTTGGCAGGAAATCCAAACTGCGGAAAAACGACGATGTTCAATGCTCTGACAGGTGCCAATCAGTATGTTGGAAACTGGCCGGGAGTTACGGTGGAAAAGAAAGAAGGAAAATGTAAGGAAAATAAGGATGTAATTGTAACAGACCTTCCGGGAATTTACTCTTTGTCTCCATATACACTGGAGGAAGTGGTAAGCCGTGACTATTTATTAAAAGAAAAGCCGGAAGCGATCATCAATCTGGTGGATGCCACAAACATTGAACGAAATCTGTATCTGACAACACAGCTTTTAGAGCTTGGAATTCCGGTTGTAATTGCGCTGAATATGGCGGATCTGCTGGAAAAGAATAAAATCAGCATCGATACAAAAGCGTTGGAAAAAGAACTGGGATGTAAAGTAGTCAAAACTTCAGCCTTAAAGGGAACCGGAATTCGCGAAGTAGTGAAAGAGGCTGTCACAGCAGCGAAAAAAGAAAGCATTGTTTCAGGAGAAATAAAGTTTTCAAAGGATACCGAAGCGGCTGTTTCCGAGATGGAAGGACAGTTGCCGTCATCCGTTTTAGAAGAACAGAAAAGATGGTATGCGATCAAGCTGCTGGAGCGCGATGCGAAAGTACTGGAGCAGTTAAAACTGACTGCATCTGTACAGAATCAAGTAGAAAAAATCGCTGCCAAACTGGAAGAAAGGCTGGATGATGACACAGAATCTATTATTACAAATGAGCGTTATGAGGCAATCACATATGTAGTAGAAAAATGTGTAAAGAAGCCAAAAGAAAAACTCTCGACTTCAGATAAAATCGACCAGATTGTGACAAACAGGATACTGGGACTTCCAATCTTTCTTGGCGTGATGTATGTTGTATATGATGTACTGGTAGTAGCGATTCAGGACGCGGCGGCATCCGGACTGCAGGCGATCGGTACAGCAGCATTTCTGGAAGATCTGATCGTAAACGGAATTATCGGTGGACTGGGTGCAGTACTTGGATTCCTTCCGCAGATGGCGATTTTGTTTGTATTGCTCTCTATTCTGGAAGACTGTGGATATATGGTCAGAGTTGCCTTTGTCATGGACCGTATTTTCCGTAAATTCGGACTTTCAGGAAAGAGTTTTATTCCACTTTTGATTTCATCCGGATGTGGAATTCCTGGAATTATGGCATCCAAGACGATTGAGAATGACAATGACAGACGACTGACGATCATGACATCTACATTTGTACCTTGTGGTGCAAAGCTTCCGGTTATCGCTTTGATGGCTGGTGTGATCGGTTCAGAGGCGACAGGATTTCCGGCAGGATCCCTGACATTTATCATGTACGTGATTGGTGTTGCGACAGTGCTGGTTTCCGCAATTATTCTGAAAAAGACAAAACCGTTCCACGGAGATGCGGCACCGTTTGTAATGGAGCTTCCGGCATACCACCTTCCACAGGCGAAGACAGTACTGCTCCATACATGGGAAAGACTCAAAGGATTTATCAGAAAAGCCGGAACGATCCTGCTGCTAGCTTGTATCGTAATGTGGTTCCTTGGAGGATATGGATTTATAGATGGAAGCTTTGGGGCAGTAGAGGATTCTGCAGACAGTATTCTGGCATCCATCGGAAGTGTGATCGCAGTGATCTTTACACCGCTTGGATTTGGAAGATGGCAGCCGGTGGCAGCTTCTCTTTCCGGATTCTCAGCAAAAGAAGCAATCGTAACGACAATGGGAGTTCTGGCAAATGTAGCCGGAGATACAGAAGACCCGGCAGTTGTAGCACACGGTGTCGCAACATGGTTCCCGTCAGCGGCAGCCGGATTCAGTTTCCTACTCTTTAACCTTTTGGATTCACCGTGTCTGGCAGCGATCGCTACCATGGCAAAGGAACTCAATGACAGAAAATGGTTCTGGTTTGCAATCCTGTTCCAGAATGTATTTGCATACGTAGTAACATTTATGGTATATCAGATCAGTGGTGTTGCGACAGGTGCGCTTACATTTGGAGCATCTACAGTAGTTGCAATCCTGCTGCTGGCAGTTGTCTTATATCTGTTATTCAGAAAAGATCCATATAAAGGAAAAGCAGTGAGTGTAAAACGTTCTGTGGCAGAAGCCTAAAGGAGAAAAAATGGGCGGAATAAAATCGGTAGTATCTATGGGATACGCGGTATTGTTTGTAATACTTCTTTATTTAGTTGGCATTGGAATCTCGAGTCTGATACAATATATAAAAAAGAAATTTAGAAGGTGATAATCGTGAATGCAGCAACATGTATTATTTTGATCGTTTTAATTGTAATTGTTTCGTTTTCAATCCGTGCGACGATTCGTGATCGGAAAAAAGGCGGATGTGCAGGGTGCTCCGGATGCGGCGGAAGCTGCAGCGGATGTCATAGTGAAGTGGAACAGACAAAGAAATCCGAGTAAATAAGAGCAGAATGAAAAGTGTGGTATCAGCAGAGTGTAAAATCTTGAAAAAATGCACTGTGGTACCACACTTTTTTGATAGAAAAATTGATAAAATTTATCGATAATCGGATTTTTGATTGACGAATGAAAATCAGGGTTCTAGAATGAGTGTAATGTAACCAGAAAGTACAAGTGATCGATGGATTGTAGAAAGAAGGGAAACA
>OHIK01001022.1_pt1 | contig 12645 bp, 10 predicted proteins | sample 1568241 | NCBI WGS metagenome assembly OHIK01 (sample SAMEA3879567, study PRJEB24766) | human gut metagenome | biome: human-associated habitat; feature: feces | place: USA | collected 1985/1987 | reverse complement strand
ATGTTCAAGGACTCATAATAACTCCGAGATGTGATATAGCTCAACGTAAAGTTGATGAAATATATTATTTGCCAGTAATTAAATTTGATGATTGGAAAGAACTTGAGAAGTCGCTAGGAATGACAAGTAAAAGTGATCTTAATGCTACTGGAGGAACTAGAGGAACTGATGAAGGGAAAAGATTAAAGAAGGATGATGGTGTATATTCAGGAATAGAGTGGAAAGGATATCCTACATCTAGTGAGGAAAATACAGGATTTAGAGCAGTTCCATCTGGGTATAAATCATCTGAAGGATACTTTGCTGGTCTAGGATTACAAGCTAAATTCTGGTCTACCTCCCTAACCGAAGGAGGAACTTACTCAGCTATGATTAGAATGCTAAAGAATTCTTCGTCTAAGATATATAGACAGATAGAAATGGTTGATAATAAATGCTCAATTAGATTAGTTAGAGAATATAAGAAAAATCTTCCTGGAGGTTGGTATGAAGTAAGTCACAATTGGAGATCTGAACTGTCTAGAAAAGTAGCATTAGGTCAGATAGAACAAGGAACTCATAATTTTCAGAATAGTGATGGGTCATGGAAATCTAGTGAAATTCAAAAGAAATTAGTAGAGGAAGGAAAACACCACTGGTCAGGAGATATAGGTTCTAAATCAGCAAGAGATAGAAATTTGAAAAGATCTAAGGAAGGAACGAATCCATTTTTAAATAATAAAGTAGGATTAAAATCTTCTATGATTAGGTTTTTAAATAAAGGTGATGAAAAAGATATATTAAAAATACTTGGAGGAAAAGATGGGAAAATACTTTGGAACAGACGGTTTTCGCGGAGAAGCGAATGTAAATTTGACAGTAGACCACGCACGTAAGGTAGGCCGCTTTTTAGGCTGGTATTATGGTCAGTTAAAGAAACAGAGAGGGGATGATATACCGGCAAAGGTTGTCATCAAAAAAGAGGCAACTAGATAATATTTTTTCATTTTGTAGAAGATGAAGAAAGCATTTATTATTATAAAAACACGAAAAAGACATAGTGACATAATTCGGAGGAAAATATCATGGCAGTATTAGTAACAGGTGGAGCAGGATATATCGGAAGTCATACTTGTGTAGAGTTATTAGAAAATAATAAGGAAGTTGTTGTTCTTGATAATTTGAGTAATTCCAGCGAAGAAGCATTAAATCGAGTAAAAAGAATAACAGGGAAAGAAGTAAAGTTTTATAAAGGTGATATTTCAGATATAGTTATTTTAGATACCATTTTCAAAAAAGAAAATATTGAATCATGTATTCATTTTGCAGGATTGAAGTCCGTAGGAGAATCTGTCGCAAAACCATTAGAGTATTACCAGAACAATATTGCAGGAACATTAATCCTTTTACAGAAATTGAGAGAATACAATGTAAAAAATATTATTTTCTCATCTTCAGCAACCGTATATGGTGACCCTGCATTTGTACCGATCACAGAAGAATGTCCAAAAGGTCTATGTACAAATCCTTATGGCTGGTCTAAATCTATGCTAGAGCAGATCCTTATGGATATATATAAGGCAGATGAAACTTGGAATATAATTCTACTTCGTTACTTTAACCCAATTGGAGCCCATAAAAGCGGTCTCATGGGAGAGAATCCAAATGGAATCCCTAACAATTTAATGCCATACGTAACACAGGTAGCAGTAGGCAAGTTAAAAGAATTAGGAGTATTCGGAAACGACTATGATACACCAGATGGAACAGGAGTACGTGACTATATTCATGTAGTTGACCTCGCAAAAGGTCATGTGAAAGCCCTTCAGAAAATAGATGAAAAATGTGGTCTTAAAGTATATAACTTAGGAACCGGAAAAGGATATAGTGTATTAGATATTGTAAAGAATTTTGAAGCTGCTACAGGTATGAAAGTTCCATATGTTATAAAAGATCGCCGTCCCGGTGATATTGCTACATGCTACTGCGATCCAGGAAAGGCAGCAAAAGAATTAGGCTGGAAAGCAGAAAACGGTATAAAAGAAATGTGTGAAGATTCTTGGAGATGGCAGAAGAATAATCCGAACGGGTATGAAGGATAAAGATAGAAGAAGATTAAATGAAAGAAGCAATCAGATAACAGCAAATAGATAAACAGTCAGAGCATAAGTACCAGGGGCATATTACGGGGATACCATTTCCAGAAATATCCTGAAGTGTAAATTCACAATTAAAAAGTGTAAGCCTACTTACAAACGAAAAGAGGAAAGTTAAACAGAAGGGGCCTGACCCTCTTACAAAATCTGAAAAAGACAGCTTCTGGTAAGATCACTAAAATGATAAAAAGGAGAAATTGATGGAAGATGTGATTTGGTTTTTAGTAAACTATCCAGTGTTTTTACTATTAGTTATGAATATATGTGCATATTGGAAAAGAGATAGAGTTACAGAAGCGTTAGCTAAGGTAATTGATAGTAGAAAAAGAATAAAAATAGATATAGTAGATATTGTATGTATTGCAGGTACAATTTCAGGACTTTTTGGATTTTTTTAACTCTTATCGACTTAGAGAATAAAGGTACTTGTGTTGTGGTTTACCGTGTACGATTAGAAGCAAAAGATTTTGACATGGTAAGTGATAGATAGTCCGTATCTGGATTTTACCTCCAACCAGTGCCATAATAGTCCTATGATTATTAAACGTCTTAAAAGTTCAGTACTCAACTTTTAGGACAGTGATGGCAAGAAACATGAACAGGGAAACACTTGAACAGAAAATAGCAAAAACAGAGAAGGCAATCAGCCGGAACCGTGAATAGGATGACCGCCTGACAGCGGAACTGGAAGACATGCATAAAAAGAAAAAAGCGATTTTGAATGAAGAAATTTTAAAAGCTATTGCAGGAAGCGGAAAAAGTTATGAGGAGATCCTCAGTTTTATACAAGGAAAAACGGATACCGACAGTAGAGAGGAAGAATGACATGGAAAAACAGGAGCAGGAAGAAAGGAAACACATAGAAGCTCTGGACAGAAAAATAGAAAGACTTCAGGAAAAAGTAATTAAAAAGCATAAGGAATACAGTGTTCTTGCTGAGGAGCTTTCCACACTGCTGGATGAACGACATCCGGAACGGAAAATCGAGAGGGCAAAACAGGCGTTGTATGATGCATACGTGGAAAGCGAGCGTTCATTGGATGAAATCATTGACTTGATTCGGAATGCCGATGAATGGATATAGGCTGGATTTAGTTGTAAAATTTCTGGAAGTTCACAAAGAGAGATGTTGACGATTACGATACCAAAAACGAAACGATTAAGAATGTTCATGTTGAAATGATGGAACAGATTGTTCTTTATGATGACAGGGGAACCCAAAATCCTATAAACTTTCTTAAAAAAGTATAAAGTTAAAAATGATTTATTTACCGCACAAGCTGTGCGGTAGTCATCCAAGTCAACAGCCTTGACATAAAAGGAGTCAGACTTCGATAAAATAAGTTCTGTACATAAATATTGTGAGAAGGGAGGTCGCGAGGTATTACTGCGCATTGCATATGTGTGCAAACGAAACTCGCAGAATAGTTTATGAAAATATCGGATTATCCCAAATTTGAAAGTGCTCTTTCTCAAGGGAGACCTATTATATTCCTTTGTGGTGCAGGTTTGTCTGTTTCACTTGGTGATCATGCAAAAGGGTGGATTGGTTGGCTTAAGGAAGGCAAAGCTTATCTTTCTGATGTCGAAGCGGAGGAATTGGATAGAAGATTCGGTTCTTATAGTGCATCCGAACTGATTGACGCAGCAAGCTTTTTGATAGAAGCATTGAGAAAAAATGGAAACTATACGGCTTATATGGACTCTACGATTGGCAGCCTCAGAGTACAGAATAAAAAGTTGGCGAATGCCCTTGCTTTATTTGTGCGCTGCGGGGATTATTTTGCGACAACGAACTATGATAAGCTTCTGGAGGAAGTTACCGGTCTGGGTTATTATACATATAATATGCCGGGAAAAATAGTTCAGATGTTGAGCGGGCAGGCAGAGATGAGTGTAATTCACCTTCATGGTATTTATGATGCTGCCACAAATACGGACGATATAGTTGCTGATCAAAAACAGTACGAAGATGTCATAGCGAATCAGGGCGCACAGTTTATCCAGAACCTTATCAGTACGTGCACATTGGTTATACTTGGCTGTGGAGCAACCGTGGATGATCCAAATCTGAAGGGGTTTATGTCATTTGCTTCGAAGCAGCTTCACTTAAATATTCCATATTTTTATCTGCATAAAGCAGGAGATGATTTGTCAGATTTAGGACCTAATGTGATACCGGTTTGCTATGGAATGGAATACAGTGATTTATCTAATGCCGTTGAAGACATGGCAAATTATCGGATTCGCACACGGTATAGAGATTCAGGAATTATTAGAGTAAACCCATATGTAAAAACCAGAAAGTCATTTACAGCATCATATCGTCTGCATTATTTAAATGAGTTCTGCAAATTTGTAGGAAGAGAAAAAGAACTGGTTGAGTTAAATAAGTTTTGTTCAGCAGATAAAGAATTGCTGTGGTGGTCGCTAGTAGGAAAGGGAGGCATTGGGAAGAGCCGGTTAGTATATCAATGGCTCAAGCAGCTTTCCAATAATTGGTTTGGCTTTTTTGCCAAGACGGATGTTGACGTTGAAAGATACAGAGAATTTAAACCATTTTCTGATACGGTCATTGTAATTGATTATGTGTTAGGCAATGAGGATAAGTGTGCTACTATTGTGACTACGTTGTTCGAGCGCTTTGAATACAGTAGATTTAAACTCCGTCTCCTTTTTGTTGACAGAAGATATCAGAATAATGAAAACAACTGGTATGATCGAATTGTTGGAAAAATGGATATGCAAACGAGGCTTTGGTTTCAGGAGTGTTCGTATAACAATAAAACTACCCTTTCGCCTTTAGTCATTTCTGAACTTTCAGAAGAGGAAGAATTAGAATTTATAAATGTGTATCTTGAGGCATATTTAAATAATGTGGCAGATGATGACACAAAAGTAAAATACTCCTCTGTACTGCCGGATACTGTGGATCAAATATATAGCAATTTTAAGACTGCGTTGAAAGAAGAGTGTGATAGACCACTGTTTGTAGCTGTATACACTGAACTGTGGATTTATAAGGATGGATGCATCAGTGTCACCAGCCTTGATGAGATGTTGGCGGCTTTCTTAAAGAGAGAAGAGGACAGGTGGCTGTTGTGTCTCGATAATCATTCAAACTTGCTGAAGGATTATGTTAAATTGCTTGCATTAGCTTCAGCATCGGTTTTAGTATGCCTGGATGATGACCAAGGAATTTATCAACAGGCGGCACAAAATCTTCAGCAGTATATCAATGCAAGTCAACGTCCCGGAAAGAAGCAGACGGATTTTTCAGATTTGTTTGTTTATCAGGAATATGCGCATGATTATGAAATGGATGAGGTTTCTACACTGGAGGAGATTCAGGAAGAAATACTAAGACGTGCTAATGATCCAAAATATTTAAGACTTGATGAAAAAGGATGCTCAAAGCTTCTTACTATAATCGCCCCAGAGTACCCTGACATTATAAAAGAATTTCTTGTGGATTATTATATTCCGAAGTATGAGTGGATTGGATTTTCTCAAGCCGCAAGATTGGGAACAGTCACACAGTTTGATATGTTCTTGCTGCACGCAATAGAAGATTTTCCAGACAAAAAATCATATATGGAAATGGAGTTCGCTCCGTTAGAGGATGAGCGTGACAGATTCGGACAATGGATTTTTGTTATTCTTGCAGCAAAGAACTTGAATAATTTTGAGCAAATTGCAGACAACCTGTGTGTATCTCAAGCGCCAGAGATTATTTGTGCCTATGAAATGGAGGTCTGGAAGGATATAGGCATCGTATTGACCGACAGAGGTGAACTGGATCGATTGTATACACTCGGATTGAGAAGTGCTGATTATATTACAGATAGACTGGACAATGATGTGGTATGTGAATGTATAGAAGAGGTGTGGGATGCATTTTTTATCGGTGTTCATAATGCAGAATTAACACAACAGACTGCCAATTTAATGGATAAGTATAATCAAATTGCTGATAAAATTGCAGAAAATGGTTATATTGCAACTTGGTGTACAGAAAATTATGCTAGGTTAATGCTGCTTTGGCTGCGTAGAAATGATTATCGTTCCGCAGCTAATTGTTGGAAACAGATGATGAAGTTTCAGCAGAGGTTTGCTGATGATGAAGATATTCTGAAAGCTATAGCAGGAGCAGCGGATGCCTTGTATGATATTTATAGAGAGAATCAAGTTCCGGGAAGAAGATGCAAATTACTGAAAGATATGGAGCGAATTTTTGACGAAACACATAATGCTGATGTGGCGAATGCACTTGCAATTCTTGAGGCAAATGAACACACTATTTATGATCCTCCTGCCGTATTTGATTCTAACAAATCAGAGATTCTTCTTTCGACGGAAAACAAACTGAAAGAGATTTACGAAGTTTTTCCGAACGAGGGGAAAGTTGTGCTTGGTTATTCGTATCTGGTTTCGTGGAATTATGTTACTTGGCTTGATTTTCCGAGACCGATCGATGAAGAATTAATCCCTTTGTTCAAAAAGTGGATAAGAAAGTTCCCGGAAAATAAACTTGAATTGATGGAGTATTACTCTTTCATATTGTTTGAGAAATGGCTTTATATGGACAGCCTTGATAATATAAGCGAGGCAAACAAAATATATTATGAAATAAAAGCAATTGCCGATGAATTGTCAAAAGATTATGCGGATAATCAGGTGACTCAAATGTTGTCCATGGGGATTGTGAGAAAATTGTAGTTTGAAGATCACAATGCCTGTGGAAATAAAGAAGATATAAAATTTATAAAAAAGTATAGAAATGGCAATGACAGGGGACCATAAAGTTCCGTAAACTTTATTAAAAAAGTGCAAATGGATGGAAGATTTTACAGCTTGTATATATATGACGTAAGTGGTAGATAGTTAATGTATAATTAGAGAAGAATTATCCACTTGATTCACCCTTCAGATGTCTTTTGGTGAAATAAAAATACATTTTGTATGTATTTTTTTGTTTCGCTGTGATATATTATATATAGAGAAGGAGGAATATTAAAATGGCGGACATATATTTAATTAAGTATTCTGTTAAAGGTATAAAAGCAATCGATCAATTGGTTTCTTTATCTTTCTATAAGAAGATAATTCCTAAGAATGCAGATACACAGGCATATAATATAAAAGGAATTTATGGAATGAATGGATCAGGTAAATCAGGAATTATAACATCTGTTGAAATATTGAAAAATTTACTTATTGATTCAGATTATTTAAATAACCCCATTGTTCAGAAAAATTTAGATGCAATTATTAATAAAAAAACATCAGAGTTATTTATAGAAGCCGACTATATAACTAAGATAGGGGAAGAAGTAACCGGGTTTTATCGGTATAATGTAACCTTATTAAAAGGAGTAACAGGAAGATATGTAATTTCTCATGAAGCTTTATTTACTAAGAAGGCCACTTCAAGAAGTGATGCTATGCATACAATATTTGAAGTAGATAACGGAGAAATAATAATGCTTATAGAAGAAGATGGTCGAAAAAAATTTCATGTAGATTTTATTAATAAGACTAAAAATCTTTTATTAACATCATCTGCTTGTTCTTTGTTTTATGAAAAATTTTTGCCTTCTGCAATAGTTGGATATAATAACGAGTATTCTTTTGTTTGTGTAACTCTGATTGACCTTCTTGTTTTTGGAATGAAGTTACATGTATATTTGGATCAATCCGATAATCATAGGGAGTATGTTGCTAAAAATGCATTACAATGTTCTGAAGGAGCAGGAAGAAATAAAAATGAAATTAATTATATAATAAGTAATCTTTTGAGAGTGGATAACGATTGGCTGGACGTGATTTCAATCACACATAATTGTATACCAAAGGAATGTTATAAAGCTTTTGAAAAAATGGTTAATAAGTTATATGAATTTCTAAAAATTTTTAAATCAGATTTACAGGGAATAGAAATTGATAAAAAAGAGAATCGTGACAAATGGGTTTGTGATTTAGTGATGGTTTATGATTCGTATAAGATTCATGCCGAATATGAGAGTACTGGTATTAAAAAGCTTATTCAGCTATTTGCTTATTTAAATGAAATGGTTGAAGGTGGAATCGTATTCATTGATGAATTCGATTCGAATATTCATGATGTATATTTATGTGCATTGTTGGAATATTTAATGGAATATGGAAAGGGTCAGCTTTGTTTTACTACACATAATGTCGGTCCTATGGATGTTTTAAAACATCATAAAAAATCAATTGACTTTTTATCTGAAGATCATGAGATTTATTCATGGACAACAAGTGGAAATTATTCGCCATCTAAATTATATCGCAATGGGATGATCGAAGGTTCCCCATTTAATATAGATTCGATTGATTTTATTGGCATATTTGGTTCGGGAGAGGAGGACGAATAGTGGGAGTTCAGTTAATATTCGTTGTTGAAGCAAATAAGTCATGTAAGTCAGATTGGATATATATTAAGAGTACGATAGATTATTTTTATGAATATAATCGGACAGGATTGAAGCTTAGCCCGGTGTATATGGATGGAAAGGGAAATTATAAGCAAAAAGAGAAGGAAGTAAAAAGCTTGATTTCTCAGTATAGTAAGGCATCCAAGGGTAATAAATCTAAGGTTATATACTGTTTTGATTGTGATGAATACGACAATAAAATCGAAGATTTAACTTTTTTAAAAACAGTTAAGAAGTACTGCGATGATAGAGGATATGATTTTATATGGTTTTGTAAAGATGTGGAACAGGTATATATAGGAAAGAGGGTAGATAATAGTAAAAAAAAGAATGAGTCAACGAAATTTAAGAAAAATAATTTGATTACGAAAGTGGATGTACATAGGCTTTCTGGAAGAGATTACAGGATAAAGACAAGTAATATTATGACAGTTTTAGATAGTTATCAGGAATTAAAAAGAAAATAATTTTTGTTATTATTTAAGTCTATAGGGCTAATGTACATAAATTTATTATTTGTAGGAATTTTGAAAAAGAATTGTTGGGATATATGAAAAGAAAAAATTAATACTCTGATTCTTGATTATACACAGAGCTAACCATAGAGGAATAGAGAAAATAGAAACCGCAGGAATTTTCACCTGCGGTTTTTCCTACTGATTTATTGATCTGTCACTTGCAGCACGCAGGCACAATAGCCGGGTTCGGGCTGATAGCAGTGGATGATAAGATTCTTGTCTATTTCGGGACTGTAATCATGGAGTGTGTGCTTTGTACCGTTTAACGCTACATCTGCATACGATACAAGCCACTTTTTATCACCATTAGGAAACACCCTGTAAAAAGAGCGGTTAAGCATTTCTTCTACGGGAACACCTTCCACAGTTGCCATTTCCGCATTGCAGTAGCGAAAAATGAAATCCACACCGCAACCGTCCTCATTAAAGACAAGTTCTATCACACAGAATGCCAGAGGCATATTGTCCAACAGGCTACATTTTTCCAGCATACTCAGGGGGCGATGTTTCGTGTTTGTCAGCTCTATTTCAGCACGCAAACGGCGATGACTGCTCATATCGCGCTTACGCCCTTGAAAAGTGCGGCCGTCCGACATGGTATAAACGCCATCGTTGCTGATATTTACAATGTGGCTGCGGCATACGACAATTCCCTTGCTGATACTCAAAAAATTCTTCTCCGGCAAAGTAGATAGAACACTGTGTACCGGTACGAATAGTGCAAATTCTGCACCGTCTGTGCGTTGAATGACAGTTTTGCGGTCTTTGCGGTAAATGTATAGGATGTTTTCAGCACAAAGACCATGCTTTTGAAACCACGCGTTCAAGTTGATCATAGGGGCACTCCTTTTTCCGTTGATGTAGCTAGTATAACATATCTGAACAGGAAGCACAATTTATTTGCTAAAGCTTATTATATATGATGTTTATACACTTCTTGCTCGAAATATCTTCGTAAAGCTGATTTTTCGTAAAGTTTTACGCACAAAATATTGACTTTTAAATACGAGCGATATATGATAAGTATGTCAATCGGATTGATACTTGTGAAAGGAAACTTGCCACAGGCATCCAGTAGCCCACCTGGCATATGCCTCTTCTTCTGGCGTTTATGGAACGAACTGAAAAGTTCCATATGCGGTGGAGGACCAGGTGGACAAACCGGTCAGCCTGTATGCTGTTGCTAAAAAGAGCGATGAGTTGATGGCTCATGCCTATTCCAAACTATGATATTGTGGTGGGCATCCGCCATGTGATATCAGCAATATCAAAAAGTATCAGAAAACGGTAAAGTGGATTTTAGTCTGCTTTACCGTTTTTTTGTTCCCAATTGTGAAATTTTCAAAACGGTATTGCCTGTCGATTTTCAAGTAAAGTTGGAATTTGTTCTGATGCCAACAAAAAATAAAAAACAGAGAATTAATGTGTTTCCATAGAAATCTTACTGTGATAAACTTATAAGAAAAACGATGGAGGATAAATCAATGTTTGATACAATTCATCATATTGCAATTATAGGAAGCGATTATGAGAAATCTAAACATTTTTATGTTGATTTACTGGGATTTGAAATAATCCGGGAAAATTATCGAAAGGAACGAGATGATTATAAAATAGATTTAGCCTGTGGAGAGCAGGAGATTGAGCTATTTATTATAAAGGATGCTCCGGCACGTGTGAATTATCCGGAGGCACTTGGTTTGAGACATCTGGCATTTAAGGTAAAAAGTGTTGACGATACGGTTAAAGAGCTTAATGCAAAAGGAATAGCAACAGAACCGGTACGCTTAGATGATTACACTGGAAAGAAAATGACATTTTTCCATGATCCAGATAATCTTCCATTAGAAATCCATGAATAATCAACTGTTATGATTGCTGTTTGGGTTGCTAGATGGTAAAATCAAAGTACAATAGGCATGGTGTACCATGCTGTCCAAGAAAGGAGCGTGATACGCATGGGAATGTTTGTTAATCCAGACAATTCCGCGTTCCAAGTTGCTTTGAATTCTGAAATCTATGTAGATAAAACTGGAATCATTAAATATACAAATAGGGTGTTAAATACGTTGCAAGGCTATATTTGCAACAGCCGTCCTAGAAGATTTGGAAAGTCTATTACAGCGAATATGCTCACAGCTTATTACAGCAGGGGCTGCGATTCAGAAGCAATGTTCGCTGATTTGGAAATCAGCAAGAACGCAGATTTTAAGAAGCATTTAAACCAGTATGACGTCATTCATCTTGATATTCAATGGTGCCTGGAACCAGCTGGGGGAGCAGAACAGGTAGTGCCCTATATTTCCGAGAGGACTATTGCAGAGCTTAAGGAGTACTATCCAGATGCTCTTTCAGAAGAAACAAAATCCTTGCCAGAAGCTTTATCGCAGATCAACACCTTGACAGGGAAAAAGTTCATTGTTGTTATTGACGAATGGGATGTTCTTATTCGTGACGAAGCCTCTAATATGAAGGCACAGGAAGACTACATCAATTTCCTTAGAGGGATGTTCAAAGGAACAGAACCGACAAAGTATATCCAGCTTGCGTACCTGACGGGCATTCTTCCGATAAAAAAGGAGAAAACGCAGTCAGCACTGAATAATTTTAAGGACTATTCGATGCTGAAAGCTGGATCATTGGCTTCATATGTTGGTTTTACAGAAAAAGAAGTTCATACTCTGTGTGAAAGGTATGGGCAAGATTTTGAGGAAGTAAGGCGATGGTATGATGGATATCAGCTTGGAAAATATCATGTTTACAACCCGAATGCAGTTGTGAATTTGATGTTTGATGGTGATTTTCAGAGCTATTGGTCAGGAACAGCGTCTTATGAAGCAATCGTCCCCCTTATCAATATGGATTTTGATGGACTTAAAGGCGCAATTATTGAGATGCTTTCTGGCGACAGAGTTCCTGTTGATGTGACATCTTTCCAAAATGATACAAACAGCTTTGCGAATAAGGATGATGTTATCACTTATTTAATCCATTTAGGTTATCTTGGTTATGATCAGAAACTGAAGACTGCTTTTGTTCCGAATGAGGAAATTAGGCAGGAACTTATTCGAGCAACTAAAAGAAAAAAGTGGAATGAGCTTGTTATGTTCCAGCAGGAGTCGGAACAGCTTCTCAATCGTACGCTGGCAATGGATGGAGATGCGGTCGCAAAGGGAATTAAAAAAATTCACATGGACTATGCCTCTTCCATTCAATATAACAATGAGAATTCGTTAAGTAGTGTTCTCTCGATTGCCTATTTGAGTGCAATGCAGTATTATTTTAAGCCAATTCGTGAAATGCCTGCTGGAAATGGTTTTGCAGATTTTGTTTTCATACCAAAACCCGAATATAGCTCGTTTTATCCTGCGTTGGTTGTCGAATTGAAATGGAACAAAGATGTAACAACAGCTTTGAAGCAGATAAAGGATAAGCGGTATCCGGAGTCGATACTGAACTACACTGGTGATATCTTGCTTGTGGGAATCAACTATAATAAAGGTACCAAAGAGCATCAGTGTTTAATTGAAAAAT
>OHIK01001021.1_pt1 | contig 12653 bp, 10 predicted proteins | sample 1568241 | NCBI WGS metagenome assembly OHIK01 (sample SAMEA3879567, study PRJEB24766) | human gut metagenome | biome: human-associated habitat; feature: feces | place: USA | collected 1985/1987 | reverse complement strand
CAACGACCCCGAGATTACAAATCACGTGCTCTGGCCAACTGAGCTAAAGAGGCAAAATCAAACTTTGCAGCCTCGTCATTTTCCATAACTTAGCGGCTGCAAAGTTAGATATTATTTTTTAATCACAAAACTTTTACGCAACTTTTTTATTTACCTTGAAGTTTTTCTTTTGCCTTCAACAGTTGCTTAGACAGTGCCTCCATGCACACATCTATCGATTCTTCGAATGTATCACTTATTTTTTCCGCATAAAACTCTGAATTCAGCGCCAGCACGCGCACCCCTGCTTCTTTATTCATTGCAGTTTCAGGTTTTACAACTTTCAAAGACACCTCTACTTTCATTATATTATCGCAAAACTTCTCGAGCTTCTCAGCTTTTTTCTGGATAAAAGCTTCCAGTTTGTCAGATGCATCGAAATGAATGGATTGAATTCTTACTTCCATAAATACCTCCTTTTCTTTACGCTCTAGGATGAGCTTGTTCATAAACTTGTTTTAACTCCTCAAAAGTTGTATGAGTATAGACTTCTGTCGTCGTCAAGCTTTCATGCCCCAGCAATTCTTTTACCGCCTCCAGCTCTGCCTGATGGTTTAACATAGATGTAGCAAAAGTATGCCGCAACACATGAGGGCTTTTCTTCTTCAGCGTCACAACCTTTGAAAGGTATCGCTTCACAATATAGTTCACAGATGAAGGAGAAAGCCTTACCCCACCCTTTCGAATAAAGAAAGCTTCACATTCACCCGAATAAAAACGAGTTCTTTCCTGTAGATACACACTCAAAGCCTCTTGCAGTCTATCTCCAAAAGGAATTAAGCGCTGTTTATTTCTCTTTCCCGTTACTTTTATCACCAATGCCGAAAAATCAACATCTCCATCCCTCAAAGCAATCAATTCAGCACGCCGCATGCCCGTAGAATAAAACACCTCAAGCATAGTCTTATCACGCACCCCCTCAAAAGTTTGCGGAAATTCGAAACCATCAAGAAGTTGACTCATTGCCTCATCTCTTACAAAAACCGGCAAAGGCTTCTTTTTTTTCGGACCGACAACTTTTGCCACCGGATCCACCGCCACCAACTTCTGACGTAGCAAATAATGATAAAAAGAGCGAAGCGAACTAAGCTTCCTATTTACCGTTGTTTCAGCGCGACCTTCATCCATTAATGAGAGTACCCATCCACGAACCACATCCGCATCCACGCTGGTAAACTCAAGTTCTACATCCACACCCTTAAAGTATGCTTCAAACTCATCCAGATCTATCCCGTAACTAAGAATTGTCTTTTCGGAATAATTCCGTTCAAGAAGCAAATACTTCAGAAAAGAATCTTTCAACATAGAAACATCGCTTTTATTCTCAGCAACGAATTTATGAAAAAGAATTCAATAATTCAAGAGTTTTGCAGAATTATTAATCTTCGTTCTGCTGCATTTTCTGAACGTAAATAGCACGTTCCATTTTAAGTCTCTTCAAAACAGACGGTTTGTCATACTGCTGTCTGCTTCTCAGTTCTTTTACAACACCTGTTTTTTCAAATTTTCTTTTGAATTTCTTCAGCGCTTTTTCAATGTTTTCGCCTTCTTTTACTGGTACTACAATCATGTTTTTAAAATTAAGTATGTTGTTATTAAATTATTTCGCAGTCAATTTGCGGCGCAAAATTACACATACTTTCTTTATTTACAAAACTTTCCGAAAGATTTTATTCAAAAAATCAACTTCAGACAAAATCAAGCCTCCCCTTTCTATACCATTTATTATTTTTGTCATGTTAGTTTAGAATCTTCTTAAATTCATTTACATCATGAACCGTATATCTGATAGAATTGAAGCCTTACGCAGATTTATGCAGACCAAAGGCATATCTGCATTTATCGTACCCAGTACCGACCCTCATTCTGGAGAATATGTACCTGCTCATTGGGAGTCTCGGAAATGGATTTCCGGATTCACCGGTTCGGCCGGTACAGCTGTAATCACCATGTCACAAGGAGGATTATGGACCGACTCCCGTTATTTTTTACAAGCAGAAGAACAACTTCAAGGAAGCGGACTAATTTTATTCAAAGACCGGCTTCCGGAAACTCCTTCCATTGCCGACTGGTTAGGGAGCATATTGAAACCTGGAGAAAAAGTCGGTATTGACGGGTGGGTAAACAGCACATCCGAAGCCCTACAATTACAAAAAGCACTTGAAAAATACCATTTAGAGCTGGTTAATGTAGAAGACCCATTCCATTTATTATGGAGAGACCGCCCCTCACTGCCTCTGAACCCTCCATTCATTTTGCCATTGGAATACAGCGGAGAGGCATGTAATCAAAAAATCAGTCGGATACAAGCTATTCTTAAAGAAAATCAAGTCAATGGCATCTTAATTTCCGCCTTGGATGAAATAGCCTGGACTTTAAACTTAAGAGGCACTGACGTACATTGCAATCCGGTATTCGTTTCCTATCTTTTCATCACCTCTACTTCAAGTACATTGTACATCCAGCCGGATAAACTAACAGATGAGGTACGTCGCTATTTAGAAACAAACCACGTTTCTATTAAAGACTATACACAAATAGCCCAAGAACTGGAGGAACATAAAGAAGGCTGCTTACAGCTACCCAGTTCAACCAATTATACCCTTTATCAGGCTGCCAGCAAAAGCAGTCAGGTAAAGTTACTCGAATCTCCGGTATTATATTTGAAATCTATCAAAAACGCTACAGAAATAGCCGGATTCAAACAAGCCATGACACGCGATGGAGTGGCTATGGTTCGTTTCCTTTACTGGTTAGAAAACGCTGTAAAAAGCGGGACAGAAACAGAATTATCCATTGACCAGAAGCTATACGAATTCCGCTCTGCACAAGAAAACTTCCAAGGTATCAGCTTTGATACCATAGCCGGTTACCAGGAACATGGCGCAATTGTACATTACGAAGCAACTGAAGAAACTGCAGCAACCCTGAAACCAGAAGGCTTTCTCCTTCTTGACAGTGGAGGACAATATCTCGATGGAACAACCGACATCACTCGTACCATCGCATTAGGGCACGTCACAGAAGAGCAGAAGAAAGATTATACCCTTATCTTAAAAGGGTTTATACAGCTCTCCATGGCTCACTTCCCGTATGGCACCTGTGGCACTCAGCTCGACGTATTGGCACGACAGTTTATATGGAAAGAAGGTATGAACTACGGACATGGTACAGGACATGGCGTCGGACATTTTCTGAATGTGCACGAAGGACCTCATCAGTTCCGCATGAACCACATGCCTGCTCTTCTCCTTTCTGGCATGACGGTCACCAATGAGCCAGGAGTATACAAAGCCGGGGAATATGGTGTACGCACAGAAAACACCATGCTGATTGTAGACGACCAGACGACTGACTTTGGCGAATTCTATAAATTTGAAGCATTGACTCTATGCCCTATCGATCTCAAACCAATTCTACCTGATTTACTCAGTCCGGAAGAAAAGGCATGGTTAAACGATTATCACCAGAAAGTGTATACCACACTTAACCCATACCTCAGCGAGGAAGAAAAGAACTGGTTGAAAGAAGCGACAAAGGCCATCCACTAACCAGTCTATAAACAAAAATCTCCCGGTCAGTATTCTCTGTATGAAAATCCTGACCGGGAATTTTTTTAATCACTTTTATTTAAGCAAACATTCTACTTACTCGAAGCACGCCTTCCACCAGCGCATCTATTTCTTCTTTCGTATTATACAATCCCAAAGAAGCACGTACTGTACCCTCAATGCCCAAACGGTGCATCAAAGGTTCCGCACAATGATGTCCGGTACGAACAGCTATACCTAAGCGGTCAAGCAAGGTCCCCATATCAAAATGGTGTATATCCCCTACCAAGAAAGAAATGACTCCTCCTTTCTGCTCCGCTTCACCCAAAATCCTCATTCCCGGGATTTCTTTTAAACGGTTCATGGCATACTGAGTCAGGTCATGTTCGTAGGCAAAAATGTTATCCATTCCTATTGCTGAAACATAATCTAACGCTTTTGCCAATGCTGTAGATCCGATGTAATCGGGAGTGCCGGCCTCAAACTTAAAAGGAAGTTCATTAAATGTCGTCTTTTCAAAAGAGACATTCTTGATCATCTCCCCTCCTCCCTGATAAGGGGGCAGTTTTTCCAGCCAAGCTTCCTTTCCATACAATACACCGATACCCGTAGGGCCGTACACTTTGTGACCACTGAACACATAAAAGTCAGCATCCAAATCATGTACATCCACCTTCATGTGTGGAATGCTCTGCGCCCCATCTACCAATACCGGAACACCTTGCGAATGTGCAAAAGCAATCATATCCTTTACCGGATTGATTGTTCCCAACACATTGGATACATGAGCCACAGAAACAAGCTTCGTCTTTTCCGAAAAAAGCTTTTTGTATTCATCCAACAAAAGCTCCCCCCGGTCGTTCATCGGAATTACTTTCAGCACGATTCCTTTCCGTGCTGCCTGAAGCTGCCAAGAAACAATATTACTGTGGTGCTCCATCACAGAAACAATAACCTCATCCCCTTCCTTCATCTGACTATCGGCAAATGAAGAAGCAACTAAGTTAATGCTCTCGGTCGTTCCACGAGTAAAAACGATTTCCGAAATACTGCGTGCATTAATAAACCGACGTACCGTCTCACGTGAAGCCTCATGCAAATTCGTTGCCTGCTGCGACAAGAAATGCACTCCACGGTGTACATTCGCATTGACCGAATAATACTCGTCTGTAATAGATTCCACCACGCAACGAGGCTTCTGAGTCGTAGCCCCGTTATCTAAATAAACCAGCGGTTTTCCATACACCGACCGCGCAAGAATCGGGAAGTCTTCTCTTATCTTATTGACATCGTATTGCATAAATTCTCTGTTAAAATATGACTATTTACAAATCGCACAGCCCTGGCATTTATTCAGTTCTCCACGGAAGCGTTTTTCTACCAGCAGATGCAAGCGATCTTTCAAGGCATCCATCCGGATATGGTCAATCACTTCGTTGACAAAAGCAAACATCAACAGCAAACGTGCTTCCTTCAGACTGATACCACGCTGCTGCATATAGAACAATGCATTTTCGTCCAACTGCCCTACTGTAGCTCCATGAGAACACTTCACATCATCTGCATAGATTTCCAGCTGTGGCTGAGTGTACATACGTGCTTCACGGGTCGCACACAGATTCCGGTTTGTCTGCTGAGAAGAGGTATGCTGTGCTCCTTCTCTCACAAGTACCTTTCCGGCAAAAGCTCCCACAGCCTGGTCGTCAAGCACATACTTAAACAATTCATTACTTGTGCAATCGGGTACTTTATGATCAATAAAAGTATGGTTATCCACCTGCTCATTCTGATCGGCAATGGCCATTCCGCACAAACTGATTTCTGCCCCCCGACCAGCCAATGTCACTTCTGTGGTATTACGAGTCGTTCCATTGTGCAGTGTCATCCCGTTCAACAACACATTACTGCCAGCCTCCTGATTCACATATAAGTTATTGAAACGTACCGTACTGTTATGAGTCTCTTCCAGTTCATACAAGTCGAATACAGCATTTTCTCCTGCAAAGACTTCCACCACCTGAGTAGAAAGGAAATTCATGTCGTCCATCGCATGGTCGCATACCAGCAACTTGGCCTGTGCACCATCCTCCAATATAATCAGGACACGACGGTTTACCATGAAATCCACATCCGCACGCAAGATATTCACCAACTGGATTGGACGTTCCAACACCACATTCTTCGGTACATACATGCACACACCGTCCTGTGCAAACATCGTATTAAATGCCGCCAGAGCATCCTTCGACGTATCAGCCAGCTTTCCGTAATATTTTCTGACCAAATCAGGGCGCTGTTCAGCCATATCCTTCAAGCTACCGAAGTAAACTCCCTCCGGCAACTGAGCAGAAGGATGCACATGCTTGTCAAACGTATCATTTACCACAAAATAAAGTGAGGTACTCATATTGGGCACATCACACTTGAACACTTCATACGGATTAACCGGAAATTCCAGGCGATTCAAGTTCAACCCATAATCCGGAGCAAAATACTTGCTCACCTCCGTATATTTATATTTTTCCTGCTTGCGAGTCGGGAAGCTCAGCTTCTCAAAATCAGCAAATGCCTTCGCACGGGGCGCATTCAGCACATCCGCACTTTGCCGACAAATAATAGCCTCGCACTGCGTGAAAAGATCAATATATTGCTGTTCTGCTTTCATGCTCATTCTCCCAGTTCTTTCTTAATCCAATCGTATCCTTTTTCTTCCAGTTCCAATGCCAGTTCCGGACCTGCAGTTTTCACGATACGGCCTTTATAAAGTACATGTACAATATCCGGTTTAATGTAATCCAGCAAACGCTGATAGTGCGTAATCACAATACAGCTCGTTTCCGGAGTTTTCAGTTTATTCACTCCTTCAGCCACAATACGCAACGCATCAATATCCAGTCCGGAGTCAGTTTCGTCCAAGATGCTCAGCTTCGGTTCCAGCATAGCCATCTGGAATATTTCATTACGCTTCTTCTCACCTCCAGAGAATCCCTCATTTACCGAACGGTTAGCCAACTTGCTGTCCAGCTCCACAATCTCTCTCTTTTGGCGCATCAGTTTCAAGAACTCACTGGCCGTCAAAGCTGGAAGTCCTTTGTACTTACGCTGTTCATTCACGGCCGCACGCATGAAGTTCACCATGCTCACTCCCGGAATTTCTACCGGATACTGGAATGACAGGAATAATCCTTCATGACTACGGTCTGCCGGACTCAAAGCCAATAAATCCTTTCCATCAAACGTTACGGTTCCTTTCGTCACCTCATAAGCTGGATGACCGACCAATACATTACTCAATGTACTCTTTCCCGAACCGTTAGGCCCCATAATCGCATGAACTTCGCCTGCCTTTACAGTCAGGTTAATACCTTTCAATATCTCTTTGCCATTAATGTTGGCATGTAAATTCTTTATCTCTAGCATAACAATCTATTTTTATCGTTTATCCTACACTGCCCTCCAACGACACAGACAGCAATTTCTGAGCCTCTACGGCAAACTCCATCGGAAGTTTGTTCAGAACCTCCTTTGCATACCCATTCACAATCAATCCTACGGCATCCTCAGTAGAGATACCACGCTGGTTGCAATAGAAAATCTGGTCTTCCGAAATCTTGGAAGTCGTAGCCTCATGTTCCACCACAGCCGTTTCATTGTGAATGTCCATATAAGGGAATGTATGCGCTCCGCAGTGGCTACCCAGCAACAGAGAATCACACTGACTGTAGTTTCTTGCATTATCTGCCTTTTCAGCCACACGCACCAGCCCGCGATAAGAGTTCTGACTCTTTCCGGCACTGATACCCTTACTTACGATAGTAGAACGAGTGTTTTTACCCAGATGAATCATCTTCGTACCAGTATCTGCCTGCTGATAATTATTGGTTACCGCTACAGAATAGAACTCTGCGGTAGAATTGTCTCCACTCAAAATACAGCTTGGATACTTCCATGTAATGGCCGAGCCAGTCTCTACCTGTGTCCAGGAAAGTTTACTGTCCACCCCTTTGCAGTTACCTCTTTTGGTTACAAAGTTATACACACCACCTTTACCTTCAGCATCACCAGGATACCAGTTCTGCACAGTAGAATATTTCACTTCCGCACGGTCAAGCACCACGATTTCCACAATTGCCGCGTGCAACTGGTTTTCATCACGCATCGGTGCCGTACATCCTTCCAGGTAAGAGACATAACTGTCATCATCTGCAACAATCAGCGTACGTTCAAACTGTCCGGTATTGGCCGCATTGATACGGAAGTACGTAGACAACTCCATCGGACAGCGAACCCCCTTCGGAATATACACAAACGAACCATCACTAAACACAGCCGAGTTCAATGCGGCAAAGAAATTATCACGATAGCCCACTACCGAACCTAAATACTTCTTCACCAAATCCGGATGTTCACGCACCGCTTCACTGATAGAGCAGAATATAATTCCCTTTTCCATCAGTATCTCCTTAAAAGTTGTCTTCACAGAGACGGAGTCCATAACCGCATCTACCGCCATACCGCTCAGCGCCATACGTTCTTCCAAAGGAATACCCAGCTTGTCAAAGGTTTTCAACAGTTCCGGATCCACTTCATCCAGACTCTTCGGCCCTTCTTTTTTCTTTGTCGGGTCTGCATAATATGAAATAGCCTGATAATCAATCTCCGGAATATTCAAATGTGCCCATGTAGGCATTTCCAGCGTTTGCCAATAGCGAAACGCCTTCAAACGGAACTCAAGCAACCAGTCGGGCTCACCTTTCTTTGAAGAAATCAGCCGCACGACATCCTCATTCAGTCCCTTCTCTATAATATCTGTGTGAACATCCGTAGTGAAGCCATATTTATACTTCGCCTGCGTCAGTTCCTTCACATATTTATTGGGTTCTATTTGCATATCAATTCTGAATATTATCTGTTTCTATAAATTTCTCTGTTACAGTTTTCACCACAGGATAAAAGAAAGCGGAAAAATCCTTTATCGGATAATATAACAACGAACTTCCCTTAGTGGTTGAATGTATTAAGTTATCTTTAGAGTCGGCAAAATCAATAAAATGGATGACCAGGCTGATTACAAGCGCATATTTTATCGCTCCAAGCACTGCCCCCAAAAGGCGGTTGATAAAACCTAATCCTGTCATATCCACGATTTTCGTCAAGGCAGAAGCCAAAAGAGACAACACCAAAGGTACTATCAAACCTATCAACAGAAAAGCCAGTATCTGCCCGAATGTCACAGAAGTACCTACCGCTACGGCCAATTGCTCACCTAAACCGGCAAACAAAGCACGTGCTACCAGCAGTCCGGCTATCAGCCCTACAACCGCTGCCAGTTGTTTGAAAAATCCTTTCATAAAACCAGAGACAGCTCCTAAAGCCAATAAGATGATAATCACCCAGTCTATTGTTGCCATTTATCCGAAATATATATTAAAAACAAAGCGAAGAACTTGTTCCCCTGTCTGATGGGTGAATACAAGAATCTTCGCTTTGCTCTGAATGACAAATGTATTTATTTGCACCCAAACAATGGTCAGACGTTACGTCCTTACAATGTCTGTTTTACTTCCACTTCTTCATACGTTTCAATCACGTCACCCACTTTCAAGTCGTTGCAGTTCGTCAAGCTGATACCACATTCAAAGTTAGTACCCACTTCTTTCACATCGTCCTTGAAGCGCTTCAATGCATTGATTGAACCCGTAAAGATTACGATACCGTCGCGAATCAAGCGAGCCTTGTCCGTACGTTTTACTTTTCCGGTCTTCACCATCGCACCGGCAACCATACCCACCTTGCTGATGTTGAACACTTCACGCACTTCGATTGTAGAGGTAACCTGTTCTTTCAATGTCGGAGCCAACATGCCTTCCATTGCCGACTTCACTTCTTCAATCGCATCGTAAATAATAGAATACTTACGAATATCCACACCTTCCTGTTCAGCAAGCTTAGCCGCATTTCCTGAAGGACGTACCTGGAAACCTACGATGATTGCATCCGATGCCGCAGCCAACGATACATCCGATTCTGAAATCTGTCCGACACCCTTATGGATTACATTCACCTGAATCTGTTCGGTAGACAACTTGATCAATGAGTCGCTCAAAGCTTCTACAGAACCATCCACGTCACCTTTCACAATCACATTCAATTCATGGAAGTCACCCAATGCCAGACGACGTCCCACTTCATCCAGTGTCAACATCTTCTGAGTACGCAAGCCCTGTTCACGAGCCAGCTGTTCACGCTTGTTGGCAATCTCACGTGCTTCCTGATCCGTATCAAACACATGGAATGTATCACCCGCAGCCGGCGCTCCGTTCAATCCTAAAATCAATACCGGTTCAGAAGGTCCAGCCTCTTTCAGGCGCTGGTTACGTTCGTTGAACATCGCCTTCACCTTACCGTATGAAGTTCCGGCCAACACAATATCCCCTACATGCAGTGTTCCATTAGAAACCAGCACCGTAGCCACATATCCACGTCCTTTATCCAAAGAAGATTCAATAATTGAACCGGTAGCCTTACGGTTCGGATTTGCTTTCAAATCCAACATTTCAGCTTCCAGCAATACCTTTTCAAGCAATTCAGGAACACCGGTACCTTTCTTGGCTGAAATATCCTGAGACTGGTATTTTCCACCCCATTCTTCCACCAGGAAGTTCATGGCAGCCAGTTCTTCCTTAATCTTATCCGGGTTTGCATTCGGTTTATCTACCTTATTGATAGCAAACACAATAGGTACCCCCGCAGCCATCGCATGGTTGATAGCTTCTTTGGTCTGCGGCATCACGTTGTCATCCGCAGCTACGATAATGATTACCACGTCAGTTACTTTCGCACCACGTGCACGCATAGCTGTAAATGCTTCGTGTCCCGGAGTATCCAGGAACGTAATGCGACGTCCATCCTCCAGTTTCACGTTATATGCACCAATGTGCTGTGTGATACCTCCGGCCTCACCCGCAATTACATTTGCTTTACGGATATAGTCCAGCAAAGAAGTCTTACCGTGGTCTACGTGACCCATCACGGTAACAATCGGTGCACGCGATTGCAAATCTTCTTCCGCATCAGCCTCTTCCTCTACAGCCTGTGCAACTTCCGCACTTACATATTCTGTCTTGTAGCCAAATTCTTCTGCCACAAGGTTAATCGTTTCTGCATCCAGACGCTGGTTGATAGACACCATGATACCCACACTCATACAAGTTGAGATAACCTGAGTCACCGGAATATCCATCATGTTAGCCAGCTCATTTGCTGTTACAAATTCAGTCAGCTTCAATACCTTGCTTTCTTCCTGTTCCAGTTCCTCCTGTTCCAGCTGACGGTTCTGAATATTTTCACGTTTCTCCTTACGATACTTGGCAGCTTTATTCTTTCCTTTATTTGTCAGGCGGGCAAGTGTTTCTTTCACCTGTTTTGCTACATCTTCGTCGCTCACCTCCTGTTTTACCACCGGTTTCTTAAAGCGGTCCTTGTTATGTTTTCCGCCCTGTCCCTGGTTCTGGTTATTCTTTCCAGATTTCTCATTTCGTGAAGCTCCAGATGCGTTGGAGGTTGCATTAATATCAACCCGTTCCTTATTAATACGGTTGCGTTTTTTCTTTTTCGCAGCCTCATCACTCAGGCCACCCTTATCCGTCTTTTCATCACTCTTACGAATTTCCTTGATAATCGCATCTTTCATCTGCTTACGCTGTTCCTGACGCTGCTTATCCTTTTCCTCTCTTTCTTTCTTCTTCTCCTCTTTCGATTTTTTCTTCGGGCGGGTAGACTGGTTCAATGCAGCCAAATCAATCTGGCCTACTACATTAATCTTTGATTTAAATTCTGTCGGGCGAATTTTAAAAACTTCGTCTTCTTTATTTTCCTGAACAGATTGTTGCTTTTTTTCTTCTTCCATCGGCTCTGGTTTCAATTCTTCTGCCTTTATTTCCGGCTGTTTCGGTTCTTGTTTTTCTTCTACCTGAGGTTGTTGTACAGGAGCCTCTTCAGTTTTAACCTCCGTTTTTTCCACCTCAGCTTGTTTATTCTCAGGTTCTGGCTTAGCTGGCCCTTCCTGTACAACAGGCGTTTCAGCAGGCTCAACCACAGCCGGTTTTTTCTTTTTCTTCAGACCATCCAAGTCTATTTTACCTACAGGCTTGAATTTTGGTCGCACATCTTCTGGAACCACTGTTTCTATCACTTCCGGCTTTTTCAGTTCCGGATGAATATCCTCGATAGAAACAGAAGCCTTGTTACGCTCCTTATTCTGCCGTTCCTGAATAATTTTCTCAGACTCTATTTTCAAATCCTTGTCTTTGCTGAACTCTTTAACCAGTGCAGCATACTGTTCTTCAGTAATTTTGGTATTTGGATTCGCCTCGACCGTATATCCTTTTTTCTGCAAAAAGTCTACCACCGTGGTTATTCCAACATTCAAATCTCTTGTTACTTTATTCAATCTTATAGTCATAATTCATCACAATTTATAGAGTTCAGGAAAATATATCAGTCACAGATAAACAAGCAGACGAGAATGAATTGCTCATCCTCATCTGTTTATTGCAAGCAAGCGCTATTCCTCAAACTCTGCTTTTAAAATTCTCAGAATATCATCCACCGTATTTTCTTCCAAGTCTGCTTTTTCGATAAGCATCTCGCGCGGTGCGTTCAATACACCTTTAGCCGTATCAATTCCGATAGCCTTAATCGCGTTGATAACCCATTCATCAATTTCATCCTTGAATTCATCCAGGTAGATGTCTTCATCAGCTACAGCATCTTCACCCAGTTCACGATATACATCAATAGTGTATTCTGTCAACATACTGGCCAGCTTAATATTCAAGCCACCTTTACCGATAGCCAATGATACTTCTTCCGGTTTCAAATCTTTATAATATTGATTAAACACCTCTTCCTTACAATCCGTAAGTCTATGATAAGGGGTATGAGGTGGATTCAAACTCCAGAATAAACTGAAAGGCTTGGAAGCGTCTCGTTGTCCTTGCTTATTTCGCAGATAACCTATCACTACATCCGCTTCAACCTCCAAGGTAAGCCGACGATAAC
>OHIK01001014.1_pt1 | contig 12691 bp, 10 predicted proteins | sample 1568241 | NCBI WGS metagenome assembly OHIK01 (sample SAMEA3879567, study PRJEB24766) | human gut metagenome | biome: human-associated habitat; feature: feces | place: USA | collected 1985/1987 | reverse complement strand
TGTCGTGGCAGCTCATTCCTTGTTTAGAAATATAGGTTTAAAATCCTATTGGAGCTTATGTTGAGTCCTATGTAGAATAGCGCGCGTGCTTTGCTGCCTAATGTGTCGGCCAGTGTGGCTTATTGACACCGGCTGCTTTCTAAGTTTTGACTTGAACCGCATAGGGAGTTCTCTGCCTTCAGAAAAAGTGGCAGTCTGATACCTATATGCCCGCTCCCGATAACCTTATCCTTTTTAGCCGGGATGAGGAGAAGCAAATCGATTATGTGGGAATGGAAATCATGAAAAGGGCGAAATAGGATAAAATTTATATCATCGAAGGAAATTTTAGCGGTATCTGTGAGCAGAACAGCCATCCTTTGGAGCTCAACTATTAAGCTGTAGATTAAAGATATTTGTGATTTTCAGCTTTCGTCTAGCTGCTAAGCAAATTGGAAACTTAAGAATAGAGATATTGATTGGTTGTTGTATTCGAGGAACAAAGTTTATAACGAATAACAATTATTCGGTTTGGAACAATTTTTCGCGGCAAAGAACATATAAATTTCAATATTTATCTAAAAAGCGCTTGACTTTTAGAGCGCTCCAAAATATAATATAAACAGAGTTTAAGGGAAAGGGAGCTTCATAATGGTAACGCTCTTAGACGTAGCAGCACGTGCGGGCGTGTCCAGAAGCACTGTGTCGCTGGTGATTAATAAAAGTCCGTTGGTAAAGGATGAGACGCGGCAAAGGGTAGAACGGGCTATTCAGGAATTAGGGTACGTGCCAAATCCTAATGCGCGTGGATTAGTGAAAAAAGAGAATAAAAGTTTAGGTGTTATTATTGCCATCGAGGATCAACCATATAATACCTATGAATTCAATTATGAAACTGGATTGTATTCCTATAACATTACAAATGGAATTCCGGTGGGATTGGCGAATACAGATTATGGACTTTTAACAGAGCGGTTTTGTGTTAGTATACAGGGGAAAGAATTGCCAGCTTTAGTAAAAAATAATCGAGTTGACGGTATTTTTTTGGTGGGAGGATTATTTACCCCAGAATTGATCGAAAGGCTAAAAGAAAAAAAGATTCCAATTATTGCGATTGGTCGTTATTATGATCAGATTGATTCGGTTTCTACTGATGTTACTCAGGGAGTATATCTTGGGGTTCGGTATTTGCTGGATCAAGGATACCGGAAAATCTGCTATATTAATTGCCCGCAAATTTACCGTTCTAACGCGGAACGTGTGGCGGGAGTTCAGAAAGCCATGAGAGAGTTTCATCTGGAGATGAAACCGGATTGGCTGGTTTATTGTAAGCACAATACTGGGGAAGGCGGTTATGAGGCAATCAAGCGGCTTTGGCAGTCAGGCGCAAGACCCCAAGCCATCGCTGCGGCAAACGAGCCGATCGCTCTGGGCATCATGAGGTTTTTATACGAACAAGACATTCGGATTCCGGAGGATATAGCTATCGTTAGTTATGAAGACTCCGTTTTAGGGGGATACGCTGTCCCAGCTTTGACTTCTGTGAATATCCAAAAGGAATATATGGGAGAATTGGCCGCCCGAATTATGCTGAAACGTATCAAAAAAGGGCAGGAGGGCGAACTAGAGCATATTATTGTTGAGCCGAATTTAGTTGTGCGTAACAGCGTTGGAAAATGTTAAGTCGTAAAAAAAGTCGATACTGAATGTGCGCTGGATTTTGGAGCGCTCTAAATAGCGGGTAGAGACGATAATCCCCATTGTGTTGTTACTTTTTAGAGAATTGCTAATTCAGAATTGTTGGGGAAGTAACTATATATAAAATTTGGAGCGTTCCAAAAGATATAATTATCTATCGGAAAAGAGTTGATTGTAATGCTGTATGAAAAAAACATTCAGAGAATTTACCAGTATGATGCAGTAGTTGCAGGAGGTGGTCCTGCTGGAGTGTGCGCTGCGGTTTCTGCCGCGCGGCAAGGAGCAAAAACCTTGCTGATAGAGCGCTTTGGAATTTTAGGTGGGATGATGACATCTGGGCATGTTGATCCAATTTTAGGGAATGTAGCTCCGGGAACAATGTATGATGAAATTATTTCACGGATGACTCAGTTGCATCCTGGAGTAGAGCCTCAGATCACAAGGAATGGCGTAGAACAGCATGTCGACCCGGAAGAGGCGAAAATACTTCTCTTGAATCTGGTGAAAGAAAGTGGCGCGGAATACTTTTTGCAGTCTTCTGTAGTAGATGTTATACAGGATGAAGATGAGATAAAGGGAGTTGTCATTAGCACGCCTACGGGTTTGGCGGCCGTTTATGGAAAATGTGTCATTGACTGCACAGGAGACGGATTTCTTGCTGCCGCTGCCGGCGCGGAATATAAAATAGGACGGGAAAGCGATGGCTTATGCCAGCCTAATACGATTGAATTTGTAGTGAATCATGTGGATGAAGCGAGCGCTATTACCTGCTTTGGAGGAAGCGATCCAGTAAGGCTGAAAAATGGCGGCAGTTATGTAGAGCTTTGTAAACAGGCTAACCTTAGGGGAGAACTTCCGCCTAATGTGACTATAGTACGCTTACATAAAACCTTCTATTCCGGGGAGCGCAGTGTAAATGCCACACAAGTGAATCAGTTTAATTCCTTGAGCCTTGCAGAAATAGCAGAAGCGGATCTTCTTTTACGAAATCAAATTACTTGTATTCTCGGATTTTTGAGAAAAAATGTTCCTGGGTATGAAAAATGTCGGATAAAATCTTCAGCAAGCACACTGGGTGTAAGAGAAACCCGGAGAATTATTGGAGAATACGTTCTGCGGGACAGCGATATTGAGCAAGGAAGAAAATTTGAAGATGTGGTGGTTCATAATGCGTGGTTCCTAATTGATATCCATAATCCCAATGGCGGAGGACAGGCCGAAAAATTTTCCCATCCGGCAAAGCCCTATGACATCCCAATGCGCTCGCTGATTCCATTAAAATTAGAAAATTTTTTGGTGGCGGGCAGATGCATTTCCGGTACCCACCGTGCTCACGCTTCCTACCGGGTTATGGCGATTTGTATGGCTATAGGTGAAGCTGCCGGTGTGATGGCGGCTTTGTGTGCTGACAGAGAAATTTCACCTAGACGGCTGAATCCAAAGGAGGTGCAGCAAATTCTTATCAGCCGTGGGATTCATTTATTTCAGTAATCATTGCCCTTATATTAAAAAATTGGAGGTTTAGAAATGAAAAAAGTAATCGCGTCCTTACTTGCGGCCGCAATGCTGACTGCTGTGGCTGCCGGCTGCTCATCTAATGGAGGAACGTCAAGCTCTGCGTCTCCCGAAGTATCATCTGCTGCTGAAAGCGCGCAAAACGAATCGAACTCTCAAGAATCTGGGGAGCCAAAGCTGATTGAAGACGATACTTCTCTATCCGGCACTGTACGGTTTTGGATTCCGTTCGCCGGAGATCAGGGTATGGATGACTTAATTGCGGAATTTAACGAAACGTATCCTAATATTGAGGTAAAACTGACTACTTACAGTAATAACACAGATGGAAATACTGCGGTCAACACTTCAATGATGTCTGGAGAAATCGATGTGCTCTGGAGCTTTGAGCTGCACAACACTTACAAACGTTGGGAAAACAACATGTACATGGATTTGTCGGACAAAATTGCTGCCGACAATATTGATCTGGTAGAAAACTGGGGAACCGACGATTATACCTATGATGGTAAGATATATACGCTGCCCGCGGGAGGAAGAGCCTTCTATGTAGCCATCAATATGGATCGGTGGGAGCAAGCGGGTTTAGGAGAGATCCCTACCGAATGGACCTGGGATGAATATCTGGAAGCGTGTGAAAAAATGACGGAAAAGGATGCCGGCGGCAATGTCAGCGTCTATGGCGGCTCGCAGTATCAGGCAATCAATTCCGTGATGAACACCATGTACCAGGTGTATGGCAAAAATGCCATGTATCATGAGGATGGGACCTCCAGCTTTGACGATCCGGTTATTCTTAAAGCTCTGAATCGTGAGGTAAAAGCGGAAAACGTGGATCAGATCTGGTTCCCGCTGACTACCTATCGTTCCGACAATATTCAGGCGCAGACCACTTATCTGACAGAACAAATTGCGACATCGGTCAATACCAATCTAGTTCGATTTATTCGGGATACCGAGACGTATCCGGTAGATTTCGTAACAGCGTTCGCCCCGTTCCCGACCGAGGAGGAAGGGCAGGATAACCACATGGAAGGAATTTCCACATTCTCACATATCGGTATCGCTTCTAACTGCGACAACGAGAATTTTGACGCTATTTATGCGTTTCTGAAATATGCTGCCACCTATGGCTCCAAATATTTGGCGATGGCGGGACATATGCCCACCTGGAGCGGTACAGACGCCGATGCCCTGGTAGATATGATGTTTGGCTCAGAGGAGGATGCGGCAAAACTCATTGATGTGGAAAGCTTTAAAAATGTAGTATGCAATTATGATGGATTAACCTATGTAGATACAGAAACTACCGCCTACAGTGAAGTGAACAGCTTGATGCAGGAGTATGTAATTTATGCTCATAATGGAGAAATGAGCGTAGAGGATGCCTTGGCTGAACTGAAAACAGAAGCGGATAAGGTAATTGCCGAAGCGGAATAAGGTTATTTCAGACATCATTAAGGCCGGAGCGGCGCCCCGCGCCGCTCCGGCAGAAAGGAAAACGCGATGAAGAGAAAGCATAAAGATAATTTAACAGCGTTTCTTTTTCTTACTCCCACTTTGGTGGTGTTTATTGTTCTTGTGGCGGCTCCGGTTCTGTTTTCTATCTTTTTGTCTTTTACAGATTGGAACTTTCTGTCCGGATTCGAAGGCATTAAATGGGTGGGCCTGTCCAACTTTTCTGATCTACTGGAGGACCGCACCTTTATACAGGCTGTTGGAAACACCTTTATTTACACCATTGCCACAGTACCCGTTTCGATTTTGATTGCGCTGATTCTGGCTTATCTTTTAAACGAAAAGGTATTTTTGAAAACGCCCTTGCGCCTTTGCTTTTTCATCCCTTATATTTCCAGCGCGGTTGCGCTGGCGGCTGTATTTAAAGTATTGTTTCGGGAAAATGGACCGATTAATATGTTCTGCCAGCATGTGCTGCAGATGGAAACTCCTCCGGCCTGGTTTGCAGATTCCAGCTTAAATAAGATCCCCATTATCATCTTTTTAATTTGGACCGCCATTGGTTATGAACTGGTCATTTATATGGCCGCTATGCAGAATATTTCTCCCAGCCTTTATGAGGCGGCGGAAATCGACGGAGCTTCTGGATTTGTAAAATTCACTAGGATTACGTTCCCTTTAATTTCCCCGACTACTTTTTATTTAGTAATTGTACGGCTGATCGCTACATTTAAATTGTTTACGGCTGTCAATATCATGACCTTTGGAACGCCTGCCAGGGCAAATACTACGATTGTGACGCGGGTTTACGAAGAAGCGTTTAACAATTACAAATTTGGTTACGCCAGCGCCGAGGCTTGGGTGTTAGTGGTCATTATTCTTATTATAACCCTGATTAATTTCTGGGGCCAGAAAAAATGGGTTCATTACTAAGGAGTGTGAAATATGGAAGCGAAAAAAATCTTGCCTAAGGCAATACGCACTCTAATCATCGGGGTTATTGCGGTTTTATTTTTGTTACCCCTTTTGTGGATGATATCAGCTTCATTCAAAGCGCCTCTGGAGGTCTTTGAGTACCCGATCAAATGGATTCCTGAGATCTTTCGTTTCGAAAATTATGTCCAGGTTTGGACCGACAAAGTAATACCGTTTTGGCGTTTATATGGCAATTCCTTATTTATTGTGTTTTTCAGCTTGTTGGGACAGCTGCTGTTTGCTTCGCTTGCGGCCTATGCTTTTGCGAAACTGGATTTTAAAGGGAAAAACGTGATTTTTATTGGTTTTCTGGCCGCAATGATGATCCCTACTCAAGCAACTATTATTCCCAGATATATGCTGTTCAGGACCATTGGCCTATATGACAATCTCTGGGCAATTATTTTTCCAACCTGGTTTGATGCTACGGCAATTTTTATGCTGAGGCAGTTCTATTTGGGCCTGCCTGACGACCTCGTGGAAGCGGCGAGAATCGATGGAGCCTCCCACGCCAGAATTTGGGGCCAGGTTATGTTCCCTTTGACAAAGCCGGCAGTGGTATCCTTGGCGATTTTAGGATTTATCGCTTCCTGGAACGAATATTTATCCCCGTTGATCTTTTTAACGGATAAACGCTTATACACGGTAGCGTTAGGAATTCGGTTTTATTTTGCGGATGAGGCGCAGGAATACAACATTACTATGGCAGCGGCGGCCAGCGCGGTTATTCCAATTTTAATCTTGTTTCTGGTTTGTCAGAAATATTTTATCGAGGGGATCGCCACCAGCGGAATGAAAGAATAGGTTGGAGATAGTATTATGAAATTTTCAGTCAGTTCTTTAAGCTTTAGCGGCGGAAAAATAAAATTCATGAGTGATCTGCCGAAAAATCTGGGAGTAGAAATTTTTTATGAGTGGGGAAGCGAAAATTATTGGAATGGGATCTTACCGGAAATTATCGAGGGACGCTCTGGGGGATTCAGTATTCACGGTCCTATGATGTTCGACGATTTTTCCCAGCCTTGCGACGAGGATATTTTATTTAGCCATATGCGGGCACCCTTTGAACTGTATCACCGATATCATGGAAAATTTTATGTAGTACATACCAACGGAAGCCTTTCTTACCCCTTCAACCCGATACGCGAGGAGGAAGGCAGAAAGCTTGCCATAGAAAGGCTGGAAAAGTTTCATAGGCTGTGTAAGCAGGAGGGCGTAAACCTGGTGGTAGAGAATGTGGGCTGGAACCGACAGAAGCGCTATTTATTCCACCAAAAGGATTATTTCAATTTGTTTCGGCAGATACCGGATTTAAAATGCCTGATTGACGTAGGGCATGCGATGCTGTCGGATCTTTCAGTTTGGGAAATGCAAAAGAAACTAGGCAAACGGATTACCGCATACCATATTCATGATAATGACGGCAGCCGGGATCTTCACTTACCGATTGGAGAGGGAATTTTTGATTGGAAAGCGTTTGTGCTGGGAATTCAGGCTTTCACGCCGGACGCAGAGCTTGTTATGGAATATGAAGGCATACCTCAGTTAGAACGATATGTTGCGGATAGTGAGGGCTTAGAGAAAATCAATAAACCTTAAAACAGATTAGTTAGGAGAAAGGGAGCCTGTTATCATGGAGAGAAGATCCTGGTTGAACCTGGACGGAAAAACGGTTATCGTTACTGGAGGAGCTTCCGGCATTGGACGCGCGGTTGCCCAGGAGCTGTTATGGGATGGGGCTAACGTAGCAGTGTGTGATTGTAGCACACAAGAGCCGGCATTTGAAACAGGGGCGGGACGCTGCCTATATGTCTCAGCGGATGTAACCGATCCTGAAAGTATTTCTGACATGGTCGAAAAAGTGAAATCTATGCTGGGAACAATTTATGGATTGGTCAATAATGCCGGAATTAATATTCCGCGTCTGCTGGTAGACCCGGACCATCAATATGAGTTAGACGAAGCTGTCTGGAATCGGGTGATGGATGTCAATGTCAAAGGGGTGTTTCTCTGCGCACAGGCTGTAGCAAGAGAATTGGAGAAAAATGGCGGTGGAGTGATTGTTAATGTATCCTCTGAATGTGGCTTAGAAGGCTCAGAGGGACAAAGTGTATATGCTGCTTCCAAAAACGCGGTCAATTCCTTGACTCGTTCCTGGGCCAAGGAGCTGGGAAAACGGGGAATACGAGTTGTAGGTATTGCGCCGGGGATTCTGGAGGCTACAGGCTTAAGAACGATAGCTTATGAGGAGGCGTTGGCTTACACCAGGGGGATCACGGTGGACGAATTGCATAAAAGCTACGCTAAAACCGCGACGATTCCCCTTGGTCGCAGTGGAAAACTATGTGAGGTAGCCAATGTAGCGGCGTTTTTATTAAGTGAACGTTCCAGCTATATTCATGGCGTGACTATTAATGTAGCTGGAGGGAAAACACGAGGATAAAAGGAGGAAAGTATGAAGCTGAAAAAGGTTTGCGCTTTGTTAATGGCGGTTTTACTCTGTACGGTTTCCTTTTTAGGAAACACGCAGGCGGAAAGCGGGTCGAATGACTTGGTAGTGTTTGTTTCTGGTTCAGCGGGAAATAATAACAATCCAGGCACATTAGAAAGCCCAAAACAGACCTTTGGCGGGGCGGTCGCTTTATTCAGCGCTAAAGGATGCGGCGGAACCATAGTGGTGGTAGATGATATTAATGTAGGCCCCTGGGTAGCGACAAAATTGCCGGGAAAGGTTACAGTAACCAGCCGATATAACGGTGTCGATTACGGGGCCAAAATGAATTTTGGAGCAACCGGAAAAAAAGCGGTTCTGGTTCTTCAGTCAGAAATGGAATTTAATCATATCACTTTCAATCATGTGTTCAGTGCCTGTTCCGAGCTTTGGACCAGCTCTCATTTGGAAATCGGTGAGGAAGTGCGCGTATTAAAAAATGGAGAGGATACGATTGGACGCAATGATTTTGCCATCCGGATTGGGTCTAGCCTTAATGCTTGCGATTCTGCCTCTGTTTCGGTAAAAAGCGGAACCTTCAGCTATATTTCCGGCGGAAATAATGCCAATTCTGTAAGCAGCAGTTTGATCCACGTGGAAGGAAACGCTAAGATTGTGGCCTATATTCAGGGAGGCGGAACGAATCGGAGCGTATCCAGTTCGGTAATTGATCTGCAGGGCGGAAAAATTCCGGTACTCTATGTAAATGGATATGGTTCAGCGGCTATGGAAACTTCTCAGATTACCATTGGAAACAGCGCTGAAGTTTCTGCCATCTTTGAAGCCAGAACAGAGGACTCGTCAGGTAAGGTTACAAATAGCCTCCAACTGACTGTCAATGGCAAGCGTGCTTTGGAAAGCATCCGCAATTTGGATGTTCAAAGCGTATCGGGAATTTTAGGCGCGTCTAGCTTAACCATCAATGATGCGCAAGAGGCTGTAGCAAAATTTAATTTGTCTTCTTTCGATCAGGTGGCTTTATCCAACGCAACGGTGTATCTGAAAAACTCTTATCAAGCACCGGCCGAAAGCCTGACAATCGGCGAGGGGAGTGTGTTGTACCTAACCTCAGATACCGCTTTGCCTCAGTGGAGCGGGAAGGGTAGCGTAGTGTTAGAGCCGGTAGAATGGCCTGTGCATGATTATTCAGGAAAATCCTATGATGATAGCGTATATCTTTCCTTTGAGAAATCTGAAAGCTCTCAGCAAGGAATGGCAGTTTATGGCAATTACGCCTTCCTATTTTACCATGGAGGCTTTTGTGACGTCATCGATCTGGCCACGCGGGAAAAAGCGGGAAGCTTTTATTTGGGTTCTAGTACGGGAAACAGAACAGATGCCTATTCCAACCATGTAAATCAAGCGGTTTTTAGCCAGACGTTTTATGAGGAAGAAGATGCTTTTCCCTTATTATATGTAACCTCAGGGAATGCGGGCGGAGCGGATGAGGATGGTTACTACGGACGATGCGCGGTGGAACGGATTACAATGAAAGAACAAGAAGACGGCACTCTTTCCTTTTCTTCTGAGCTGATGCAGACGATCATTTTTAACGATAATGATTATGAAACTGGAAATAACTTCAAATATACAAAACCAGAAGTATCCCAATATGAATCACCATGCTGGGGATGGCCCGCCTCCTTTGCGGATACCGATAATAACCGCTTTTATCTGTTTTCAGCCCGCTACCGTACCAGCGGCGCATATGCGGAATATTATGATCAGAACGCTTATATTGTTACCAGTTTTCTGTTGCCGCCGATTTGTACTGTAGGTGAAACTGTCATTTTATATCCGGAAGATATCGTTGATCAATTCACAACAGAATTTGATGTGTTTGTTACCCAGGGTGGGACTCTGTATGATGGAAAAATCTATTATACCTATGGATTTGGAGGATTGGAATATCCCAATGCGATTCGAGTGTTTGATTTAGCAGAAAAGAAGATTGTAGCAAAAATTGATTTATCAGATTCAATTTTCTCCAATGAAGAGATAGAATCCTGTGGGGTATATGAGGGAACTTTGCTTTGTAATACCAACAGTGGAAAAATATATCAGCTAGACTATATAGAAAGCCTTTGGAAAGAAGAACCGGCCACAGGACAGCATTACACAGAATGCTGTATATGTGGAGAAAGGCTTCAAACAGCATAGAATCATTAAGTTCGGTGGGCAGAACGGTCTTCTCGGCCTGTCAATCAAGCGGAAATAACAAATTATTGCTCTTCTAAAGGCTATCTGCCCGAAAGCTTATTCACGCCCGAGCTATGAAGCAATCGTTCCTACCACTGAATTAGTGTCAGAAGCTGAAAACGCTTTATACCTTTTTGGAGACTATATGGAATACAGGTGAATTTTGAAGTGTCAGAGAAATCACAGCAATCAGTGGGGATAAAAAGCAAGCTGACCAGTGCGGATACAGCTGCTCTTTTTGATGGCGGCTCTCCTGACGCTGTATGTACCGGCTGAAAATCACACGGTCTTTCGAACAATTTGGACGCTGTCGTGATACATGGTAATCTCAAATTTTGAACGGGAGCTTGGCATGATAGATGTGGTATATTCGATCAGCCGCTCCTTCGCATCCCAAGTGGACCGGCGCAGCAGAAAGGCTGGCTCTCCCGGTTTGCTTTGCAGCGTTTGGCTTTCCTCCTTGGTCATAAGAACCGCTTCATAGGTTTCCACTGCGCGGTATGGCTGAAGATGGTAACGCTCGGTAAGAATAGCATACAAAGCATTGTTTTCCAAGCGTTCCCAGGATAAATCCGGGCACAGATCCACCGAAAGATAAGTCTTTTCGAGGAGCATGGGGCGGTCATTGGCCAAGCGCAGCCGAACAACCTCGATCAGCCGTTCCGACTGAAATTCTCTAAGAGCGCAAGAACCGCACTCACGGCTGATAAGGCGGTAACTTAAAATTTGAGAGGAAGGCGTTAACCCCAGCTTTTTCATATCTTCGGTGAAGCTGTAAAGGCTGCCGAGACGCCGGGATACCTTGGGTTCCGAAATAAAAGTGCCCAAGCCTCTGCGCCGGATAATCAACCCTTGTTGCTCGAGTTCGCGAAAGGTCAGGCGGACTGTGGTTCTGCTAATGTGATAATGCTGGCAAAATTCTTTTTCAGAGGGCAACATATCTCCTGGCTTCAAGCTCTTGTCTTGGATTTGTCCTTGAATCATATCCAAAAGCTGGAGATAAATAGCACGTGATGCTTTCGGATCTACCTTATTGGTGAAATCGAATGCCATGAATTACACTCCTTTGATCTGCGTCTATATTCGGCCATTTCAGCCCGGCTTCCGCTTTGCCTGAGGCAGAAACCAGATTTTCGGCTTTCGTACAATTAAATACATTAATTTCAGCTATATAATCTAGAACTTTTTACATTTTAAATAAAACAAATGTCCTTTAAATGTCTGTTTGAGAGCATCTGCCAATGTATGAATTATAGAATTTTTACCCCAAAAAGTCCAGGCGAAGATGCTTGAGAATGTGTGAGCTTTTATGGCCTATATCGCTCTGAATAGATCTATGCAGGGCTAAAGATCATGTGTGGACAAAAATAGAACACTACAGGTTCGGTGCGTAAAGACGGCAAAGGAGAAGCTGACATTTTAATAGGAAGGCGCTTGAAGCAGCGCCTTCCTATTAATTTTTTTTTATTTCTTTAATCCCAGGACTACTGGAGTGGAACGATAACCGATACCCATACGGTCGACGCCCATATCGATTAGCTTTAAGAAGTGCTCTCGTGTACGGATACAACCTGAGCCTTTTACCTGAGCCTTGCCGCCCGCAGCTTCCATCATCAGGGAAACCACCTCTTCTGTGGCACCTACGCAAGGGCCGCCGGTATAAAAGCCAGTGGAGCTTTTTACAAAATCCGCTCCTGCCGCAGTAAGCACTTTAGTGGCATGGATAATTTCCTCCTTGGTCAGTGCGTCGGTTTCCATTATGACCTTGACCGCAGTGCCGTACTTATGACAGGTATCGCATACGGCGCGGATTTCTGCTTCTACCGCCTCCCACATTCCGCTGCGGATCCAGCCGTAGTTGGCTACGATATCCAGTTCAAAAATATCCCCGCGCTTGCAGTATTCCTCAGCCTGCATGCATTTGCAGGTAGTTGTGGATAAGCCGAACGGGAAATCACATACGACACAAATCTTAGTCTTAGTCCCCTTGCAAAGTTCGGCGGCAATGTCCAATGACGATGGGTTAATACAAACTGTGCGGCATCCGAAATCAATTCCCTCCTGTATGTATTTACGAATTTCCGCCTGGGTGAATTCTGGTTTTAACACGGATTGGTCAATGTAGGCTGCTAACTCTTCAACGGTCATTTCACTTGCTTTTTTTGTTGGTTTCATTGGCAGATACCGATACCCTTACTACGGGTATCCACTCCTTTTTTTAAATTTTGCATCACACTAGATAGCTGTGATTTCGGCTTGGTCAGCCAAATAAATTCATCGATTCAAAAGTATTGTAATGTATTATAATTGTCTTGTCAATATGATTAAAACTATTTGAATTTAAAAATAATTAAAATTTATGCGTCTCCATTTCAG
>OHIK01001008.1_pt1 | contig 12745 bp, 10 predicted proteins | sample 1568241 | NCBI WGS metagenome assembly OHIK01 (sample SAMEA3879567, study PRJEB24766) | human gut metagenome | biome: human-associated habitat; feature: feces | place: USA | collected 1985/1987 | reverse complement strand
GGGTATGAAAGTGATCTTATTGCTGTAAAGATTAACATGGGAGATCAGATCCTCTCTTCTCTGCATAAAAATTCTCAGTTCAACTGGGTTTTTACTGATTCAAAAGATGCTCAAAAAGGTGTAAAATCCGGAGAATATTATGCTGCGATCGTAATCCCTGAAGACTTTAGCCAAAAAATGATGAGTGTCTTCTCTTCTGAAGCTGAACATCCGGATCTGACTTATTATGAAAATGAAAAAGAAAATGCGATTGCTCCGATCATTACCGGAAAAGGCGCAACGGCTGTCCAGAAACAAATTAATCAGACATTCATTGAGACAATTGCCCAGACCGCACTTGATGCATTTCAGACGGTAGATTCAATCGCAAAGAAGACAGATGATGATTCTCTGATCAACAATATGAGTAGTAATTTGAATCAGATGGGATCTGATCTTGGAACTGTTGCTGCAACTGTTCAGTCCTTCTCAGACATGACAAACTCTGCAGTTACAATGCTGAACACAACAACAGAATTTCTTCAGGAAACCGGTTCCGGCACAAAAACCAGCCTCAATTCCTTAAAGAATTCTGATTCCGGAATTGATTCATTAACTGCTGCCCTGTCCGGAACTACAAGCACGATTTCTGACGCATTAGCACAGAATGCAAGCTTCTACACCGCTGTCTCTGATACTATTGACAAGGCTTTAAGTTCCTACAACTCAGATGCACAGGCGGCAACAAATGCATTGTCTTCCGTAAGTAGCCGCGTACAGAATGTCATTGACGGGTATAATCAGCTTTCTGCTGCATTATCTGCTATTGCAGACGCCTCCTCAGATTATCCTGAGATTCAGAATGCGATCAATGGAATCAATCAGCAGATTCAGCTGGCAATTGAACGACAGACTGCACTCCGTGATAAAATTAACGGTGCTGCAACTTCAATTACTACAGCAACTGCAAATGCCACTACATTAAAGAGTGAACTTGATAGTCTGATCAGCGAAGCAACCTCTTCCGTCAAGGCAGTTGAGACAACTTACGAACAAAATGTAAAAGGAAATCTTGATAATCTTTCCAATTCATTGAGTTCTACAACAGGTTCTGTTTCCTCTATGCTTGGAAGCCTTGACAGCAGCATTGAAAATATTGCTAACGTTACCGGTTCTGCTTCCAGCGGACTTACAGGACTTCAGACAGCACTTACTAATTCTGCTGCTCTGTTAAAAGAATCTTCTGAAAAGCTGACAGCTGTAGCTACAAAAATTTCCACCGATGATTCAGAAGGTATGGCTGCCGTAACAAACCTGTTATCCGAAGACTCCGAAACGATTTCATCTTTCCTCTCCTCTCCAGTCAAACTGGATGAAAAAAAGATTTATCCAATTGAAAATTACGGGTCTGCAATGACTCCATTCTACTCCACTCTTGCGATCTGGGTAGGTGCTGTTGTTATGGCTGCCATGCTAAAAGTCACTGTAGCTGATTCTACAAAGAAGAAACTATTCCATCCGAAAGAATATCAGCTCTATATCGGACGTATCCTACTTCTGATCATTATCGGTTTCATGCAAAGTGCACTCATCTGTCTTGGAGATCTTTTCTTCCTTGGTATTCAGTGTAAGCATCCGGTAATGTTTGTACTAACCGGTATGTTCACAAGCTTTGTCTATGTGAATCTGATCTATGCACTGACTGTCTCCTTTGGAGATATCGGTAAAGCAATTGCCGTTGTCCTGATGGTAATGCAGGTTGCAGGAAGTGGTGGAACATTCCCGATCCAGTGTGCACCGAAGTTTTTCCAGGTTGTTTATCCACTTCTGCCGTTCACACACAGCATGAATGCGATGCGTGAATGTATTGCAGGGTTCTACGGAACAACTTATGCTACAGAGCTCAGCAAACTGGCAATCTTCCTTGCACCGTCACTGCTGCTTGGTCTTCTGCTCAGAAAACCAATCATAAAGATGAATGATGCATTTATGGAGAAGCTTGAAAGTACACATCTGATCTAATGTAATGGTCTAAAATATATAACTACAAAAAGCCCCCTAAAACATTACCGTGAACGGTTCTGTTTTAGGGGTTCTCTTATTATTTCATATTATTTTCTACCGTCTGCTGTACTTCCTTCGATACTTCATCTGTAAAAATCGGAATAAAAATTTCTTCTTCGATACCTACTCCATAAACTTCATTACCATTGAGTTTTCCATCCATATAATGATCCAAAATCCAGGAATATATTTTTCCGAAATCAAACTTAATCGATGCTGCAACCGTTCCCGGAGCAAGATCATTTTGATTCTCCGAAAATCCAATCACCTTTACTCCATTTTCCTTTGCAGCCTCAATGCAGCCATTTCCAACTTTATTTGCGTAAATAAATAAAACATCTGCACCTTTTCCGATCATTTGGTTTGCAATCTCTTTTCCAAGTTCCTCATCTTCCCAACTATTCGCATAGGCCCTGAGTACTGTTGCATTCGGAAGCTTTCTATCCGCAGCCAGCTGACGAACATCCTTTTCATACTGATCCAGCAAGGTCTCCATTGCCTCATTCGGATAACCGGCAATGATGCCAAGTATTCCTGTCTTCGTCAGATTTCCACCAATGATTCCCGCCAGATGGCTTGCTTCCTCTTCTTTTGGATAAACAGAAAATGTATTTTTACCTGATGCCGATCGGCCATTTAAAATACAAAAATCAACTTTCGGATAATCTCCTGACACAGAAGAAACAACCTCCTCGAACTGTGATCCTGCAAGTATGATCAGATTATAATTATCTTCTGCATATCTGCGAATCACTGCCTCAAAGTCTTTCTCTTCGACATTACTCTGATACTCCAGATCAATTTTCTTATCTTTGTTCTGATTTGCAAGAATCCCTTCGTAATTTCCCGTATTCCAACTTTGATCATTTGTATCTCCCGGAAGAATTACAACAACTTTCGGCTGATTGGCCGGAATAATTTTTCGGTAAGTAGTTCCTTCGATTACTGCAACAATGATAAGTAATACTGCAACAATAATGCCTGTCTCAGCTTTTATTTTCTTTTTTTTCCTGGTATCTTCCATGCCTTGTTATCCTTTATTTTTGAGTTCTGTATATTTCAGATTCTCTGACTTTCGATTATAAATCTCCTAAAAAAGGTTTTCTGTAGAGATACTTTCCATCTCCTCGATTACCTTTAAATTCATTATTTTCAGCGATGATATTTCCTCTCTGCATTACGAGATCAATCTTTCCGTGCAGATCTGTTCCTTCATAAGAAGTATAATCAACAGCTCCGTGCATCATCTCGTGAGTCAATGTCTGTTTTGCATCAGCATCAATAATCACAAGGTCTCCATCTGCTCCCGGTTCAATAATTCCCTTCTTAGGATACATTCCGTATACCTTTGCCGGATTTGTACAGGCAACTTCTACCAGCTTGTTGATGCTGATTTTGTTTTTCATTACACCTTCTGAGAAAAGAAGAATCATTCTTTCTTCAACTCCCGGAGCTCCATTCGGACATTTTCTGAAATCATCCTTGCCGTCCTGTTTCTCTTTTGCATAATTGAATGGACAATGATCTGTCGCAACGATCTGAATCTCTCCTGCCTCTAATCCTTTCCACAGCGCATCAAGATCCTGCTGTGTACGAAGCGGTGGAGACATAATATATTTCAATCCATCCGGATCTTTATATCTGTCTTCTGTAAGTGTCAGATACTGTGTACATGTCTCACCAAAAATGTTTTTTTGTCCGTTTCTTCTTGCTTCTTCAACTGCTTCAAGACTTTCCTTACAAGAAAGATGTACAATATACACCGGTGCATCACCTGCAAGCTTCGCAAGATAAAGGACTCTTCTTACAGCCTCTGCTTCTGCAAGATTCGGCCTACTCTTTGCATGATAGATCGGCGCAGTCTTTCCGGCATCACCATATTCTTTCTTCAGATGCTCTACCACATAATGATTCTCGCAATGGAATGCTGTGATTCCATGCAGTTCTTTCATCTTCTTAAGAACTTCTAAAATACCATCATCATCAATCTTATAGCCATAAGTCATATAAACCTTTGTGCTCTGGACTCCGTCATCCATCATTGTCTCAAGTTCATTTAAAATAGACTCGTCTACATGCTGAACTACTCCATGGAATCCATAATCGATAACAGCTTTATCATCTGCCAGTCCATGATATACATCCAGTTGATGATGTAGTGGGCATCCTGCCGGTCCGAATCCCATATGGTCTACGATTGTTGTAGTTCCGCCGCATGCGGCTGCAACAGTACCTGTATAAAAATCATCTACTGCTCTCGCGATTCCGACATCAATATCCATATGCGTATGAACATCAATACCTCCCGGGAGAACATATTTTCCTTTCGCATCGATCACCTTATCTGCATCCCCAAATTTTGCTTCCAGGTTTTTTCCGATACATTCGATCACACCATCCTCAATCAGGACATCTGCTTCATAAGTGTCCTCCGGTGATACGATCATTCCATTTTTTACAAGTGTTTTCATGATACTTCCACTCCTCTCTTAGTTTCAGTTATACTTCTACCGCAGTCTATGCTTTCCATAGTTGCGGTGATTTTTGTGCCTGATGAGTGCTGTTTCTAACCTCTTTTTGCTGCTTTAATATAGATAAAGTATGCAAGACCTGCACCGATACTTCCTACTACATATGCATTGTCAAAGATAAATTTCAGTGGTGCAATATATTTTCCGGCAAAGATAATGATCATTGCTGCCACAAAAATAATGATGATCGGTACATTAAAGCCTTTTGAATAATAATATTTTCCGCCGTCTTCCTTGTACATATCAACCATATCAACCTCTGTCTTATGCTCAAACAGATAGGATACCAGATATAATCCTGAGATAGGTCCCAGCAACGCTCCAAGCATTCCACATACATTATAAATCAAATCGTACGCACTTGCCAGTGCATTCCACGGTTGAGCAAATAAAGCAAGTACTGCTGCAATCAAAGCAGCCTTTTTGTAGCTTACTTTCTTTGCAAATAAAGTTGCGATAACATTTGTCGGTGGAACCAGATTTGCTGCAACATTTGTTGTCAGTACTGCCATAATAATGAACAACGAGAAAATAATTACAATAAACGGATTGTCAAATTTACTTACAAGAACTGCCGGCTCCCAGATTGCTTCTTTAAATACAATTGCTGCTCCTGCTGTTCCGCAAATTCCTACAAAGGAAATGAATGCTGTCATTACAGGTGCCCCGACAAGCTGTCCTACTGCCTGTGCCTTCTGTGTTTTACAGTTCTTTGTGAAATCTGCCATAGACAGTGCAATACCACCGTCAAATGCAATCATTGAAGACAATGCCGGGAAAAACAGTGTCCAGAAATTCTTGGACGGATCTCCCTGAAGAGATGGGTCAGAAAGAAGTTTCGACACACTCCAATCTGCACTTCTAATTCCCCAGATGATTACGATAAAGCTCAACACAATCAATACCGGTGCTGCAAACTTTTCCAGTTTCTGTAATGCACTGGATCCTGATCCTGCAATATATACGTTCATTGCCCAGAATAATAAGAATGAAATAAATAAACCTTTAAATCCAAGTCCATGCCATGCTGGAATGATTGCTCCGATAATTGCATTAAGTGCCTGACCGCCAATCCATGCCTGAACACCGAACCAGAAACACCCAAGTACTCCACGGACAATTGACGGGACTACAGTTCCTTTTGATCCAAACACCATTTTACTGAGCATCGGATAACCAAGTCCATACTTTGTACCGAAATGTCCAAGAACAACTGCAAAAATCATAACAAGTGTATGTCCTAATACAATCGTTAACAATGCCTGTGCCCATGACATACCAGATACGATCAGTCCACTTGCCACCTGATATACTGCGATAGATACAATCATACCAATCCACAGATTTCCCATGTCCCATGCTGACCAGTTACGCTCTTTTGAACTCAATGGTTTTGTCGCATCTGCATAATTATTTTTGTATTTATGGATTTCCTTTTCACCTTCCGGTGTCAATTCTACCATATCGCCTATCTGTCTTTGAAAAGCCCCCATAATGTACCTCCATTGTTTTTTATTTTTGTTTCGATATATCATTTGCGCATTGATATCTTATACTTCAATTTTAGTACATTTTGTTGCATTTTCAATGTGATAACTTTCTACTTTTGTTTAATATTTACGGTTTTTATGTTAGATTTTCTACATTTCCATGAGAGAATTATTATTTTTTTATCTTTTATTGTTTGTTTCTGTATTCTGTCGGCGTAAGATTATATTTTTTCTTAAACATACTGCTGAAATAACGAACATCGTTAATTCCCACTTTTTCTGAAACTTCTCCTATTCTAAGCTGCGGATTCTTAAGAAATTGACAAGCTTTCTCCAGCCGGTAATCTATAATATATTCAGATACATTCTGACCTGTATGTTTTTTAAACAACTCACTCAAATAGTTGGGCGTGATACAAAGTTGTTCTGAAATCTTTGTCAAGGTCAGCTTTTGTGAATAATTCATAGAAATGTAGTCCATCGCTTTCTGAACAAAAAGATTTGTCACTTTCATTTCTTGTTTTTCTTCACTCCGAGGTTTCTGAATATTTTTCTCAATTTCTTCCAGAATTCCAATTAATTCTCTGGCATTTGTAGGCTTTGTCAGATATCTGGTCACACCAAGCTCTATTGCTCTCTGTGCAAAAGAAAAATCACTATAACCACTTAATATAATAATTTTTGTATTCTCATCCTTTTCACGGATTCGATTGATCAGATCCAGACCATTAATCTCCGGCATCTTAATATCAGTAATAATCACATCCGCATAAGAAACAGACAACTGTTCCAGCGCTTCCATGGCATTTTCAAATACACCTATAATCTCAAATCCAGGTCTGGATGACAATAATTTTGATAGACCATTCCTGATCTTCGGTTCATCATCTACAATTACGATTTTCATCTTCTGTAACCTCCTTTGCCTGATCCACTTCTTCTACTGGGAGAAGAATAGTAACGGTTGTCCCTTTCTGCCATTCACTGTCAATTTTTAATCCATATGCCTCTCCAAAATGCAGCTGAATTCTACGATGTACATTTCGCATTCCAATATACTTTCCACTGATTTCATCTGAAATAATACTTTCCCTAAACCTCATCAAACGATCTGGCTGCATACCGATTCCATCATCTGTTACACGTATCTCAAGAGTTCCTTCTCTGACGATCGCTTGAATCTGGATTCTGCCCATCTCCTTCTTCTTCTCAATTCCATGCAGAATCGCATTCTCCACAATCGGCTGAAGAATCAGCTTCGGAACAAAACACAGCTTTGCTTCTTCATCTATTTCTATCTGAACTGTCAGACGATCTTCTAATCGGTTCTTCTGAATACAAAGATAACTTTCAATATATTTTAATTCTTCCTCAAAAAGTACAAGCATCTCTTCTCCATGAAGTGAATATTTTAAAATATCTCCTAAAGATACTACAACATCACTTATCTCCCATTCTCCCTTTTCAATTAACATCCAATTGATAGAATCTAATGTATTGTAAAGGAAATGTGGATTGATCTGAGCCTGAAGTGCTGTAAGCTCTGCATTCTTCTGTGCCAGTTTTTGTTGGTATACTTCCATAATCAATTGGCGTAATCTACTGACCATATAATTAAAAGACTGAATCAGCATTCCTATTTCATCATGTGCTTTTGATTCTACCTGTATTTCAAAATCTCCTGCTTCGACCTGTTTCATAGCATTTTTCAATCTCCCGATTGGCCTTGTAAATGTATAGGACAAAATAAAAATTCCAACTCCTGCCGCCAGCATTGCTAGCAAAACAAGGCCCATAATTGCTTCTCGAAGTCTCTTTGCCTGTGGAAAGAAATCATCTGTCGAAACCACTGAATAAGTCTCCCATCCGGTCAGTCCATTATACTGCCTACAGGCAAAATAATCCTTATTATCCCAGTTGAATTCATATCTTCTAACTCCTTTTTCCATCCCTTTTGTTACGACATCTCCCCAATCATAAATATTTGTCTTATTCGAGCACAGAACATTTCCGGCGCAATCCACCAGATAAGTGTACTGATTTTGAAAGGTACTATAATTATTCAACATCAAAAGTCCAAACGTCTCCGGATTCAATTCTATCGCAAGAATTACCTTATTGATAGAACTTATAAATGTTACTACTTCTTCTGCATTTTTCTGACAAAGCGAACTTCCTTTTTCCGTCCAGGTACCATCTCCAACAAGGTTACTTGCTGCATTCTCATATACTTCCATCCGCCTTTTATCATTCACTGCCTGACAGCCTGAATAGCTGTAATACACGGTTCCATCTTCATTCATCAGTATCAAATCTGAGCAGCTTGATATAAGATTTAAAAGCCCTTCCATCCAATCATTTAATTCTTCTGTTTCTTCCTGCGTATGTATCTCTTTTTTCAAATATGCCCTCACGATTTGACTGGATTTTACATTTTCAGCCAGACGATTGATCTGCTGAACCTGACTATTAATAGAGATATCAATTCTGTTAATTGTATCAGCCATCTCTTGTTCTTTGTTTTCCACTACAAGATTTTTTGCATTTTGATAAGAAAAATATCCAATCATTGATCCCATCAAAAGCACCAGTATCAAAAAGGAGAGCATTAACTTCTTTCGCAAAGTCATTTTATCTTTCTCCCTCCATACTTTTCTCCATGTCATTCCACTTGTGTTATCATCTTTGCAACATATTCCATTTTTTCACAATCAACAAATGAATAATTCATAACATAAATATTTTCATACTTTTTCTTCTTCTCACTTGAATGATAATAGGATGACAACGCAGCCAGCTTAATTCCTTTGCTCTTCATTTTATCCAAAAATTCTTCTTCACTCAGGTTTGTATCTACTTTCATTAAAAAATGTACTCCTGCATCTTCTTCCAGAATCTTGATTTTAGTTTTCAATACTCCCTGTAAAAATGCTTCCAGGATCCGGTCTCTCTTCTGCTGATAATAATTACGCAGCCGGTTAATATGTTTCTCAAATGCCCCTGAATTCATAAACTGCGCTAACGTATATTGTTCAAAATTTGATACCGTACAGGAATAAAAAGAAAGTTCTCTGTAAAATCGTTCTGCCAATTCATCCGGCAGCACCATATAACTGATTCGCACTGTTGAACACAAAGTCTTGGAAAATGTATTCATATAAATCACTTTTCCCGATACATCAATGCTCTGAAGCGATGGAATTGGCTTACCGTTCAATCTAAGTTCACTGTCATATTCATCTTCTATAATATATCTATCTTTCGTTTTTGTCACCCAACCAAGTAACTCATAACGTTTACTGATTGGCATTACGATTCCCGTTGGATAATGATGTGACGGAGAACAATGTATCACATTGATTTCTTTTTCTTCCAGTTCTTCTACCTTCGGTCCGTCCTCTTCTATTTCTATATACTCATAACAAGCTCCCATACTGCGATAAATTTTTGCGATTTTATGATATCCCGGATTTTCAACTGAATATTTCAATTCCTTTCCCAAAAGCTGAATCAAAAGACTGGACAAATATTCTGTTCCAGCACCAATAATGATCTGTTCCGGCCGCACCGTCATATTTCGGAATGCTTTCAGATAATCCGCAATGCTTTGTCTTAATTCCATTACTCCGCCACACGGTGGATTAAGCATCAATTCTGTCTGATAGTCATTCATTACTGCTCGCATCGTCTTTGTCCATATGGAAAATGGAAATGCACTCTGTTCCGTCTGATTACTCGTAAAATCTGCGATATAAGCATTCTTTCCACCGGTAAGGTTTAACTTATTGCTGTAAATCCTATTTTCTGATAAACCACTCTCGCTTTTCATTCTGTCATCCCGTAGGTCTGCTACATAAAATCCACTCTTCGGAACGGAATAAATATATCCCTCTGCTGCAAGCTGACCATAGGCATTCTCGACAGTGATCACACTTATGGCCAGATTTTTTGCAAGTGCACGCTTTGATGGAAGTTTTTCTCCACTCTTAATTTTCCCTTGAATAATGTCATTCTTGATACATTTATACAAATATTCATAGAGCGTATCTGACCCTATATTTTCAAAATTATATGTCAACATATTTACTTTTTCTCCATTTTGACCTTTTTGAATATATCAAAACTGAGTATTTTTATATAGTCACTTTGTCATTATACTATTACCTATCGAATTAGTAAAGAAAAGGAAATTTAAAAATGAGTACAAATAATGAACGTTATGAATTGAATAAAAATCTGGCACAGATGTTAAAAGGTGGAGTAATCATGGATGTTACAACTCCGGAACAAGCAAAGATTGCAGAAGCTGCCGGTGCATGTGCTGTTATGGCGCTGGAAAGAATTCCGGCTGATATCCGCGCTGCTGGTGGAGTTTCCCGTATGAGTGACCCGAAGATGATCAAAGGAATCCAGGAAGCTGTTTCAATCCCTGTTATGGCCAAATGCAGAATCGGACATTTTGCAGAAGCTCAGGTACTTCAGGCAATTGAAATCGACTATATTGATGAAAGCGAAGTCCTTTCACCTGCAGATGATGTCTACCATATTAACAAAAGAGAGTTTGATGTTCCATTTGTCTGCGGTGCAAAAGATCTTGGCGAAGCACTCAGACGTATCAATGAAGGAGCTTCTATGATCCGTACAAAAGGTGAACCGGGAACCGGTGATATTGTTCAGGCAGTTCGCCATATGCGCAAAATGAACAGTGAAATTTCCAAACTTGTAAGTATGCGTGAAGATGAACTTTTCGAGGCAGCCAAACAGTTGCAGGTTCCTTATGATCTTATCCTTTATGTACATGAAAACGGAAAACTTCCTGTTGTAAACTTTGCTGCCGGCGGTGTTGCAACTCCTGCTGATGCTGCTCTTATGATGCAGTTAGGCGCAGAGGGAGTCTTTGTCGGTTCCGGTATCTTCAAATCCGGAAATCCGGCGAAACGTGCTGCTGCTATCGTACAGGCCGTTACAAACTATACAGATGCAAAACTGATCGCTGAACTTTCATCTGACCTTGGTGAAGCTATGGTCGGCATCAACGAACAGGAAATCGAACTTCTCATGGCAGAAAGAGGAAAATAAAATGACAATCGCAGTACTTGCCCTTCAAGGAGCATTCATAGAACACGAACAAATGCTTCAAAAGCTTGGAGTTCATACCATTGAACTCCGACAGGCTTCTGATCTGCAAAAAGATTTTGATGGGATTATCCTTCCCGGCGGTGAAAGCACCGTTCAGGGAAAACTCTTACACGATCTTAACATGTTCGAACCTTTAAAAGAAAAGATTCAATCCGGAATGCCTGTTCTGGCCACTTGTGCCGGAATGATTCTCCTGGCTTCTGACATTGCTGAACAAGACGAAACCTATTTTGAAACCATTCCTATGACAGTCAAACGAAACGCCTACGGTCGCCAGCTTGGAAGCTTCCATACAAATGCTGAAGCAGCCGGTATCGGTGAAATTCCTATGACTTTCATCCGTGCCCCTTTTGTAGAATCCGTTCATGCTGACGCTTCCGGAAACACACCTGAGATCCTCAGTATTGTAGAGAATCGTATTGTCGGAGTGAAATATAAGAATCAGATGGCATTTGCATTTCATCCGGAATTAGATCAGGACACACGGATTCATGAAGCATTTCTAGGGATGATCAGATAGTTATCGTAGCATTCTCCAAGGTCTCGTGCAAGTACGGACTTTGGCTCGTTGCTCGCATAAATAAAAGAAACCGACAGAATGTTTTCTAAATGAGCTTATCATTTTCATCCTGTCGATTTCTTTCTTTTTACTAGCACTATTAAGTTGCTTTTTTACATTGGTGTTCCAACCTCTATCAGATTTCCATCCAAATCATAAAAACGAACAATCTTCTGTCCCCAGCTATGCGTCATCAAACGATTCACATACTTTATATCCGGATATAGCTTATCCAGTTTTTCGACAAAAGCTTCGATATTCTTCTCCTCAAAATATAACTCACAGGAATTACTCTCTGAAATGATATCTCTTTCCAGAAAGTTCTTCCAAATTGTTTTCTCCTGAAGAACAAGTCCCTCTGTCAGAATGACATTTTCTTCATTATCAAGTATTACATCAAGTCCAAATAAATCATGATAAAATTTCTTCGATTTCTCGATATCTTCTACAACAATCAAAATATTTCTTAATCTCATACTTCATAATCTCCTTGTGAGGTTTTATGCATCTACTTTCCACTCTGCCAGCGGTTTTAACTCAATCTTTGTTCCGTTTGGAAGCGAAAACCAATGGTCATTGATTGCTTTTATCGGATACGCTTTGATTTTCTCCATAATCTCTGCTTCTGAATCTACTGCAATAGAAATATGATCATATCCATTTTCTGATGCTGCATTCAGCTCCTCTACTTCGCAAAGCTGGATACCTTCTTTGTACCAGCATTTTCTTCCCGGTTTTTCACCGATTTCTCTCCACATATGCATCTCAAATACATCTTCAAAGAATCTCTGAGCTTCTTCATATGATTTCGTGCGGATTGCTGCGTGATCGATTCTTGCCATTTTGACACACTCCTTTTTGCTTATTCTACTATCTCTATATTACGTTATTTCTTTTTATTTTTCATTATAAACTCAAATTGTTTAACAAAAAAAACAGCGCTTTCGCACTGCTTCTCATTCCTGTCTATATTCCATGTACCT
>OHIK01001007.1_pt1 | contig 12749 bp, 13 predicted proteins | sample 1568241 | NCBI WGS metagenome assembly OHIK01 (sample SAMEA3879567, study PRJEB24766) | human gut metagenome | biome: human-associated habitat; feature: feces | place: USA | collected 1985/1987 | reverse complement strand
ATAATTACCGATTTGGTTAATAGATCTTTTTGCAGTCCACCAGAATGTGGACTGCGTGGTATTAGATTAACATGAGAATTCTAAGATTGCAAGCTGAATTGAAGTTAGCATTTAATGCTTCTTATTCTGAATATAATCAGTCAATATCTTTGATCTGTATGTTTTACCATCAGTTTAAAGGAGGTTATCATACCATGAACAATCAGGTCCAGCACTTGATTATTCCAGGATCGGAGGTTAACTTATGGCCTATAACTCTTTTTATGGTCTGACTTTCAATCCTTTTGACAAACAACAACTCAAAGAAAAAGATTATTTCCGTTCAAGGGATTTCAACGAGATGAATGTACGTCTCAACCATCTATCTGAAGAACATCCGTGGTATCGATGGCTTCACTGCACTTCCTGGCATGGGAAAATCCTATGCGCTCCGGTGCTTTGCCAAAAGTCTGAACCCTAACCAGTACCACATGGAATACATGTGTCTTTCTACCATCAGTGTTGCAGACTTTTATAAGCAGTTCTGTTCCATTCTTGGTGTTTCCGATAAAGGCGGAAAACCAACTATGTTCAGAGCTATCCAAGAACAGATCACATATCTGTATCGTGATAAACATCAGCCACTCCTATTGGCGATCGACGAAGCACAGTATCTCAACAATGGCATCCTGAATGATATCAAGATGCTTATGAACTACGGTTATGATTCTGTCAACCGCTTCACTCTGATCCTTTGTGGAGAATCGCATCTAAACGACATCCTCAGAAAGCCGATCCCATGAAGCTTTGCGTCAACGGATCACGATCCATTACAACTATGAAGGACTGGATGACCGCGAAGTATCCGAATATATCCTACATAAACTAAACTGTGCCGGAGCTTCCAGAAATATCATCAGTGAATCTGCTCTTGGAGCGATCCATGGTTATTCCCGTGGAAACCCACGTCTGATCGATAATCTCATGACAGGCTCTCTCACTATAGGAGCACAGCAGGAATGTCAGGTCATTGATGATGAGATCATCCTTGCTGCTGTCAACAATCAGAATTTCTAATCCATATGTATTCTGTTTTTAAGGCTGTGACCACTTCGTGCTCATGGCCTTATCTTATAAGAGCAGTATGCTCCCATAAGATAAAACTACGAATATGTCCCATTTTCTCCTTCTCCAACGATCCGGATACAATACTGCGCTCATATCAATGTCCAGCGCATCTGACAATGCAATTGCCGGATAGATAAAGCCCCAAAATCATTTTATGCGATAAAATTCTGGATAATTCCGATTGGCTGATGGAATAGCCTTTGTCCTTACATAATTTTAAAATATCTTTCTACTTTAGGTCTCGATCTCTTATGCATTGTTCAATTACATTTCTTATTTTTTCAATTGTTTCTTCTCTGTTCTTCTGTGAAATTTCCATCTTTTGTCACCATTTCTTTCAATATGAAAATTTGCATATTTTTTATGTTTATTTACATATTGAAAATAAAATGTCAAACCGCTCATTTATTATACTCTTGTATTTTTAAAAATCAATATTATTTATTTTTATTAATTTTATTTAACGAGTGCTTAACATTTTTGTTATTTTTCCAAGTTTCAGACCGCTTTTTGAACATAATAATAGTAGTATCAACAATATCTTTTATGCTGCCGACACTACTATCAAATTCATGTTCTCTATAATTCCTCTAACATGGAGGAAAAACGTTTTTTCTTAGCCAATGGATCTTTATCAACCATGTCTACATAGTTTACCGCAAATTTGTATCGTTCAATTACCCAATGCAATGCTTCCAACATTTCTTTTGTATATCCTCGTCGTATTATATCCTCAAATCGAACAGGTTTACTAGCATGATACTCTTCTAAAATTTTTATCAACTTTTCTTCACGCACTTTATTACGCTGCATTCTTTCTTGTTTTGAATTGTTATACAACTCACTTATGCTACAAGCTCTTATTATCATATCATGATAATAGAAATTTTTAATAGTTACCGCACATCTTTTCTCTCCATTTGCATACTTTCTTATACGTACATCTTCGTATAGATAACCAATCAACCATTCCTCTGATTCATTATTCTTTTTAAACTTCTCCTGTAATTCTCTTATTGCTGGTGAAATAATGTTTTTCACAAATCGTAATGGCTGTAATTCATATAACATATCTAAATAATTACTTGTTGATCTATAACTATTATCTTGCAACCATAATTTTAAAAAACGTTTCTGCTGAGAATCACTTAACTGCACTGTATATAATGCAGCAAAATATTCTTGAAAAGATCTATGAGAAAATCTAAATTCCAGCCCTTCATGAATTAACATACATACAGAATTCGTTAAATCTTTTAAATAATCCATTGAATTAAAGTATGTATCTATGATTCTCTTCTGTTTTGCAGCTCCAATATATTCCAATGCTTTATTCTCTGAAAATTTGTAATCCGAATTAAAAAAAGATTTAAAACAGAAATATGAAAAAACTGCTTTAAAATCTTCATATCCTAATTTTGATCGAATATCACGTTTATATCCACCTTTTGTTGCATCATGTGTATGAAACAGTGTAGTAAATGCCTGTTCAAAAAAGTCATTTAATTTATCTGGAATAGATGCTCTACTTTCAAATGTCAGAAGCATGATTGTTAGCAATAATGGATTCGATGCAAATGTTTCGTATTTTTCATACAAATACTCATCTAATTCCTTGTAAAATTTATCTTTGATTATTTGATCATATTCTATTTTATTAATCAACGACAAGGCCTGCTCTTTTGACAACGGCATTGCATGCAATTCTTCAAATTGATTCCATCCCATAAATTCTTCTAAAGGACGTGATGATAAAATATAATGATTCTCCGGATATTTTTTACTCATAGCTACTATTTGATTTGTAACTGAATTTGATATTTCATTCTTCACCTCATCGAAACCATCTAGTAATATTACATAGCACCCCGTTTCTAAACTATACTCAAAATACTTTCTTTCTATTTTAAATTTCAGTGTTCCCATCACTTCATAAATGTATTCTTCTAAATTGATTCCTTTTTCATCATATTCATTTAAACCTCTAAGTTCTATCAGTACAGGTACATAATGAGTTGTTTCCAAAATATTTAGGAAGAAGTGTTTCATCATGACACTCTTTCCGCTTCCGCCTGTTCCTGTGACAATAATCTTATTCCCAATTTTCAATACATTATTAATATCTGCTGTGTCTATTATATCTTCATTTCGATTCAATCCCACACATTCGTAAAATGAATATATATCCTTCGCAGCATGTCTATAAAGAAGTGTTTTCATTTTCTCATGAGTTGTTTTTGCATACTTTAAATAATTTTCATATGCATATCCAAAATCTATTTCTTCTTTTTTCTGAATATCTGTCACATAATCCCGCGCCTTTTGATATAAAGTTCGTGCTGTTGTTTTTGCTAAATCTGTAATTACCTCTGCGCTTATTTTATTTACATCCAAATTATTATCCATCATCTTTTCCTCTATAAAAATTCAGTAAGAATTCAAAACAGAACTAAAATAAATCATCGTAATCTATAGTGTTTTTACCTCTCCCAAATCCTCTAAGATTTCCTTTACCATCACTTTATTTATCTTCAAATAACTGTCTACTACTTCTACAACCAATTCATTTCCATTCAGATTATATCCTATGTTTATTCCTTTATTTATCATCCGATTGAGTGCATCATTTACTTCCTCACGAGTTATACTTTTCTTCAATTCGACAAGGAATTTCTCCCTTTTCCAGATATTTTTTGACTTATCCAAATTAGTTGGTTCTTCAAAATTGAATGTAAAATTCTCCGGATGGATCGTTGAGACCGTTGTTTCATAATTTTTCAAATACGATTTTCTGTCTGTCGTATTCCGAATTTCTTTGATTTCACTCATAATACTGTTCAGCATTACTTCCATTCGATCTTCCTGTGAAACTTCTCCCGTCTTCATACTTGCTGATTCTGCCCGAACGATCTTAACAATTGAATTTACCTTTCCATCTCTTGTCGATATAAGCGCGTCTGTTATCTTCTCCCTTGCTTCCATGACATTTTCAAATAATCGTTCGCTGCTATACTGTACAGTATTAATTCCTGAAACATCGAATATCCGAGGAGTCTTTTCATCCTGAACTAATACAACCGGCTTATCATAAGCCTGACGAAGTCCTAATTCATACAACACATTCGGATTTCTGTTGCTTAAATCACAAAGTGCCATCGTACAATTCTGAACCGCATCGAAGATTTTGTTAATGATTGGATTACTGATTTTATGTAAACCTATTTACCGTTTACAAATGCTCTGTAAGAGTCTCTCCCATATTCAAATCATGGTCACACTCAGCCTGTTGGTACATCTTCATTAACTTTTGCAACTTTTTCTCCATATCCATCTTCTCCTTCTTGTAAAAACGTAAAAAGACAAAGTCTCCCTGTCCCTAAAGAAACTTTGCCTTTTAATCACCACAAGTTAATTATACCACTTTTCAATAAAAGAACAATCCTCTACATAAGTCTTTTTTGTTTTTGAAAAAGATAACTTTTTTATTCATTTAGGTGTAAAATTTACTGGAAGTTCACATTATTCCTGTTCCAAATCGGCTACCGATTCCGGTCACCATGATAAGTAATGTTGTTTTCATAAGCTCTCCTTACTGTGTATTGGTGTTTCATAAAGTCTGACTCTAATACCAAACTGAATCATCACTCCCTTTCATTTCATCCAGAAAAAGCAGAAATTTCAGTTAAGATTACTTAAATTCGCACTTATATTCCATATATTTCTTAACTTTTTTTAAGTCTACTTTATCGTCCAGATAGTCTTTAGGTCTTATGGAAATAATTAATTTTTGTACTATTTTATCATGAGAATTCACAAATCGATCAATCATATCCTCTATCACATTTTCTAATGTTGCTTCACGAATTGCAGCCTTTCCAGTCCCAATAAGAGGCATAGCAAGGTTATCACAATGTCCAAACTTATTTATAAATTCCAACAATCTATTCAATGCAGTATCAACATTGGTATAGTCCTGATTTTCCGGTTTTCCAAATTTATTTACATCATTAATAGCTAAAAAATAATAATGCTTTCCTCTGTAATCAACTTTAGCTACAGTTCCTATTGGATACTTCTTTGTTTGACCATGTATGTCCGAACTATCTTCACCCTCAATTCCCTGTTGCATAAGACTTTCAGCAATTAAGTTATCCAATTCACCTATATTATTTTTGAAATATCTAAGTTGAAATGCCCCCTGCACACTTTCCGGACTAATATAGTCGCCCTCCATCACTGTTCGGAAAAATGTATTGGTAGGTATAACATAGCTGGACGCTTTAATAGAAAATAAATCACTCACTTTAACTTCAATCTGCAAATCGGCATCTTCCATTGTTCCTTTGCAAGATATTTTTTCATGATTGTGAATAAAAGAAGCAACAATGCCAATCAGCACTAATCCTAACCAATAGTTTTTACACAATATTTCAGCTTTATCAAAACCTGCTAAATCTTTCAGAAGCACTGCAAATGCAAAAATCGATGAGATATATCCTATGGCTGTATACAACAACTTCCATACTGCATCCAGAGAATTTTTCTCGGTGCCAAAACTTTTTAACAATACTTTTATTCTATCCCACACATCCTTATTCATATCCAAGTGCATCCTTTATGTACTGATAATCTCCAACTCTTTTTCCCCATGAATTCTTTATCCAAAATGGATGCGCATCTTTTTCATAGGCACTCATATAGTCTGGAAGCCAGCCAGATTGTTTGTTTAATGAGTTATATACAATAATAATTGTCCTTTTTTTCTTTTCTGCCTGTCTAAACTCATGTTCAAGATAAGAGCATGTATTGATCTTACCATAATTTTCATCAGGTCCTGGAGTATATGTCCTTCCATAGATTTTACATATACCAGCTCCATTTGAATTTTGCTTATATGGCGTACATGCACACCCTTCTCCTTCACTGTTTCTCTTACAATAACTTCCTGCTGTCCGAAAAGCCGTTTTATCTCCTATGATAAATATAACTGCCGAAGAAGCATTAATCTGTCTATTAAATTCTTCCTTCAAATCACATGGACGACAGTCCTCATCTTCAGATATGCTTCCAGAAACCACCTGAGCTGTATCTACATAATCCACTTTATGTTTATTATCACGTCCCCATGTATGAAGTTCTTTCACAACATCCCGATCACCATCATTTTCAGAATAATCTGCACTAATATAAACCCGTTTACTCAAAACTTGTCTTCTCCTTCCTCTTAAATAATTTCTTATTCAAAATAATATTCATACATTTTTCCATTTTCAAAATTATTCTTACCCCAATAGTCTAATGTAATTTCGTCTTGGAATAAAATTGCTTTCAAAACTTTTAAAGTTTGATTATGAGCACATACCAGAACATTCTTCTCTGCTTTTACAAGTCTATCCAGATAAAATGAATATACTCGTTCATAAAATTCACTAAACGCTTCGCCTTCAGGAATCGTTTTAAATACATTAAGCTTTCCCTTAATAAAATATTCTGGGAATTTTTGTTGCATTTCAAACCGTTTATTCCCTTCGAAAATACCCATGCAACGTTCTGTTAATCTTGAATCATAAACTACAGAATCCAACAACTTCGGACACAATTTTTCTAATGTCTGTCTACATCTTTTTAGTGGTGATGAATAAATCACTCCGGTAAAGTCGTCAATAAATTCTAGTGCCGTATCCTGTAGAATTGCTATATCCGCCTGTCCTGAAATACGTTTTGTTTCATTATACTCTGTTTTAACATGCCTTATCAATATAACTCTATGCTTCCCTGTCATTTACCTTCCCTTTCTTTGTATTGCAATACAGATACAAAGGCCTAAGCGTCTTTACAATTTCTCCCTTCAACATTTTCTTTCCTCTTTCAAAAAATTCTGCCCCATCCTGAAAATCCCGAATATGTTTACCTTCAGTTATTCTTGACTTGGAATGTACTTTATATATTTCTCTATCAATTTTTAACTGTTTCTTTTTAAAGTCAGAACTAATAGATCGAACATTATCTATCACCTGACCCCATCCATGTGGCACCAAACACCTTTCTTCTCCATTGATTCTGATTTTCCAATTTTCATCAGATACTTTAAACAGATAAATATCTTTTCCAACGGATGAAAAAATTGGAAGTATTGTTCCTGGTTTTTCCACAAAAGTTCCTATCGCAATAGTAGAATCATTTGGCATATAATAATGATGAAACGTATTTTTCTTTATAAAAGCATCCCCTTGTATTCCAATCTGCTCTGCATACCATTTATGAATCTGCACATTATATTGTTCCAATTTATGAGCATAGGCGGCAAATTGTCTTGCATCTTCATCCTTAATGTATCTTAAATATCTTCCATTATCATGATATGTGCGTATCGAATCACTAAACCAGTTTTCTTCTACTGGATATAATCCCATATAAGAATCCTTAAATTCTTTCACTGAAGAATGCATAACAACATACAAAGCTTTATCATCCAGGCTTTGTGCAATCATTATAAAATGATTTCCATTGTCAAAACTAAATGAATATCCCTTCTCTTTTGTCGCTTTCATAACAATACTATCAATATATTTTTCAAATTCCTGATCACTCATTTCCGGAAAATCATTAATTCGGTATACACTGCTGGAACATACATTCACAGTTGCATCAACTGGTATTATGGCTGTTCCACATTTCCATGTAACAAGCATTCCTGTTGCAAAGCCGCCCGCCAAACGCTGAACATTATTTGGAAAGCCTAAATCCAGAGACGGATAAATCATAATGCCACTACTTGGCACTTCAACACCATCAATCTCAAGTGTACTTGAATCATACTTTTTGAGCACCCCTTCAAATAATTCTTTTGTACGTTTTATATATTTAAGTAATACTGTCTGAGTTGCATCACCTAACAAATTTTTTGCCTTAAACAATTCTCCATATTCTCTTATATCATCAGATGGAATAAATGCCGCATTAATACGTGGTTCCTTTGTCCAATCTTCTGTCACATAATTTACAATTTGCGAATGATACAATTTATGCAGCTTCACACGATCATACTTTAATTCTTTAATTCTTTTTCTCCAATGTTGATGACTTTCCTGTGCCTTTGTTTTTACCTGTTGCGGTTTTAATGTATCTATTTCAAAATCTATTCTGGTACTTGTACTCATCAACTTTTCCAAATATCTGCGGTGTGCATCGTATTCTGAATTTTTCACATGAATATTTCGATACACTGAAAAATCTCCTTTAAATCTTCCATCTACAGTCCATAATTTTGTACTTCTGTAACCCATATATTCTTCACTGATTACAGCATGATCAATTTCAAGCAATGGTACAAAATAAATATTAATTACGCAATTCATTTTTTTACATATTGGAATAATTTCAGTAATCAATGTATTCATTGTAATTGTCACACGACTTAAAGGCGTTCCAATTTCATATTCATTTACATTGCTAAACATTGATGGATCTACAACCAATATACAGACTTCTGTTATTTCTTTTGCTAAAATCTTTGATCTCAGAGGTTCAATTATTGTCATATCCGTACTTTCACTAAAAGCCTCATCTAATGACTGTCCTGCCAGGATAATCTTTCCACTTGCAAGATTAATAATCTTTTTTCTCGTTTCTCCAAAAACTGATGGGGTCAATTCAGCAATAAAACTTTTGTCATCTGCATAGAGAGATACTCCTTTACTGAACAGAAATTTTTCCAAAGCATCTTTTTGAAAAACAGATTCTTTTTCCTTTGAAAAACGTTCAAATTCTTCACTGATTATTTCATCTGCTCTCAAAATATGTTTCCACTCCATCTGCTTATATAAAATTCCGCATAAGTGTAATATACCTTCTAAGTTAAACTCAATTCTGCTTTGAAAAAGCCTTAATGGATGTTCCGCAATTCTATTCTTATTATCAACATCAATAAATACAGGAATAACAAGAGAATCATACTCCGATGCGTATAAAGCTCCAGCTTCAAAATTCAACCATGGACGTGAAATATCTTCTCTTGTCACAAGTATAATACCTATTTTAGATTCTTTCAGTGCCTTATCAATTTCCTGAATCCACATTCTTCCATCAGTAATCTGCCTTGAACAAAAAACTATTTCATTTTCCTCAAATATTTTATTCAGCAAATCTGAAAGAAAATCCGCACACGTTCTCGCTTTGTTCCCACTCCAGCTTATAAAAGCTTTATTTTTCTTCTGTAATATTCCATCCATCGTGTTCTCTCCTTTCTTTACATAATAGTCCTCAAATAATCTCTAAGCCTGAATTTCTCTAGCTTTTAATTTTCATAAGGGCTGACTCAAAGAATCATATACTCATTCTATTATGTATTTTACGTAAATAATAAACACCTTTGTCATGGTCTTGTTTCAAAAGCAGTAATTCTGCTTTTCAAGCAAAACTACAACGCTTAATTTAGAACAGCGTGTTATGGTAAATGTTTTGAAAATTGTAAGCTATCAACATCTATCATAATATCTCCTTCATGGGGGCTAACCCCAAGAGTTGTTCATAAATCTCTACTGTATTATCCATGCCACTTCACCTCATCAAACTTTTTTATATCATCTATGATATATCCGGTCAATATAGTTTCATGTATTTATACTTTTTTAATGGGTCGAGTAGATACATCCGCAATGCCAGTTAGCCATCTTAACTTAATAACTTTTTTAACACTTTTGTAATAACTTTTTGTTCCATTATTACTTTTTTTACTTGACATTCATTTGAAAATGTGCGGCTGCGTTATCTGACAATCCTGCCAGATAACGCAGCCCTTAGATTAATAAGAGATTTTTAATTCACAGTCAGTAAAATCTCTAATCTAAGGAGGCACATTTATATTATGAACGATTATCTATCAAATGTAAAAGAAAAATTGAATTTTATTATCTCTGATATGGCAAACCACCATTGGCTCTTCGCCAATAGACCTGGGCATGATTTTATGCGTCAGAACCATGGTAAACTTTCTTTTTATGATACTATGCGACTGATTATTGGTATGAGAAAAGGTAACACAAATGATGAAATCATGGATTACTTTGATCTTGATCCTGCTCGCATCCCTTCCCTAGAAACTTAATAGTACCTGACACCTTTTACCACAATGAATGATAGCTACCTACCATTGGTGCCTGACACCAATGTGGTTCCACACAACCTCTTACATTTTTTCATAAAAGACCTCATACTTTCATATTATACTCATCCTGCATCCCTACCTTTTAACAATTCTTCATACTTCTTCTGCGCGTTCTCTGTAAAAATTTAATGACGCCTGATGCCTTGTGTCTCACATTAATGGTGCATGTTATGTATAACGCGCTCTGCCTCTCTATTTGCTTCCAATAATACTTCCAAACTTAGAGATTCCGTATCCTCATATTCTAATATTGCCTGTTCAATTATTCGCATCGCACAAATATATCCCTCACCGACTTTATCAAATCTTAAAATAGTTTGTAACGTGGTTGTAATCGTTGCCATCACAGATACAAATATACGAATAAACAAAGACAAGTTTGCATCCATAACCATATAAATTGTTATTGTAGTGAAACTAATTGAAGCAACAACTAAAAAGTAATGAACTCCGATAAAAAAACCATAACAAATTCTAAACATCCTTTGTTTATGATAATACATTTCAGGTGCTTTTTTCTTAAAAGGTTTTTCACTATCTTCGAAAAACTTTTTTCCTAAATCCTTTTTTGAATAAAAATGTAGAAAAAAGCCACATATTGCAATTACAATCCCTATTACAATTCCAATCACAAAAATAACCCACATGATTTTGCCCACCTCACTATAATCAAATTTTCCTTGAAAATCAAGAATTTTCAATAATATCTAACACCTTGTGTTTTCTACTGATCAAAATAATGCAAATTTTTCTTCAATGGAATTCTCAGATGCAACTCAAACGACAATTCATTCAAAACTTCCACTGATAAACCATTCATTTTCAGCAATTGTTCATTCATAAGCATGCCTTTTTATCAGAATTTTTTTCTTATGTTACCACGGATGTACCAAATTATCAAGTCATTAAGAACTCCCTGTACTTTTGCAATTCACCGTGATAAAGTATCTGCTTTAATTTAAAACTGGCTGTTCTGCCAGTTCTAAATTTCCCTCGCCTCAAAATCCGTTAAAACGTATTTATCTGTTTATAAAAATTTAATAGTGTCTAACACCTGGTGTTCCCAAACTACATTTTATTTTTTCTTCGATACGAATATACCACAGATTTTGCAATGTTATCTAAATCACCATAAACACCACCTAAATTGATTCCTAAAACATCCAATTCAGAAAGTATTTCTTGATAATTATTTATTTCCAGCGTTATATCTGGATTGATATTCTGAACACTTAATATATTATAATCATATACCATATCGCAAGAATAAAAATATGGCTGGTAAATAAAAAGCCCTTTTTGTGCATTGATTCTATCAAATAAATTTGCTGGCTGATATGTAAAATATATTTTTAGATTTAAGATTAACTTTTCAATTCCGTTTCTATCATTATGAAAAATCTGTATTAAATTAGCTAAAAGCATAATATACGTTGCGGCAGATAGCTGATATAGGTTACCTTCTTCTGGAAAGTGTCCAAAAATATCACTTTCATAAGGAATTCTTTCATCTTCCATCTCCTCATAAACATATGCATACAAAGATAAAATAATATCTTGCAAGTCATCTTCTTTTAGACTTTTTTGAAATGTAAATAAATCCTCACTTTCTTCATAATCATTCTTCTCTTCATCATTGTAATATTCACCCCATAAATTAACATTATTTTCTCTATAGCACTCAATAAGTTGTATAAGGCAATCCGAAATTTCTGTAATATTAATTTCAGGATTTTCAAATAAATTAATCAGACTATATATAAGTTCAACTCGCACATCTCTATCACTATAAATACTTTCAAGGAAATTGTTATGTCCAACCTTTGTGAGAATATCCGTTATATCTAACAACCATTTTTTATTTAACAAATAAACTTGAGCGTATTGTGACAATGTAGGTTTTTCTAATTTATTTATAAGATTATGTATTAACATTTGCTGTGTAGACGAATTTTTCTTTAAATCATCAACTGTTGAATCTCCAACCAGCTCTGATAAGCTAAATGCTGGAACATTTTTCCTTGACACGAAAAAAACAATGCAATCAGTGGCGAATATGAAAAATCAATAAGATTTGTTGGTACACCGTAATGTTGACAAAACGCTAAAAAATATTCTTTTTCTTCTGATGTTAATTTAGAAACAACTTGCTCATAATATTTTTTAGAGATTTCATCAATGTTATATATTTTATCAGAATCCCAACCGCCCATATATGGTCGAAAGCCATTTGCTTTTATGCCAAAATAGGGTTCATTTTGTCCTCTATAAATATAATTTTCTATTCCTAGAGTTTCTAATTCTTTGATGTATTCTGAAACTGAATTTACTCTAATTGTTTGCACACTTTTATCCTCCGTATATTAGATAATCCATATTGTACCAAGTCGCTGGCGCGACGGCTAACCCTAGACCACATTGGTGCCTGACACCACTGTGGTCAACTTAAGAATTTTAGAAAAATTTTAGAATTCCT
>OHIK01001002.1_pt1 | contig 12780 bp, 3 predicted proteins | sample 1568241 | NCBI WGS metagenome assembly OHIK01 (sample SAMEA3879567, study PRJEB24766) | human gut metagenome | biome: human-associated habitat; feature: feces | place: USA | collected 1985/1987 | reverse complement strand
CTTACACACTTTATTTTACACTCTCTTTGTTTAAGCATGCTTAGGCTCGTTTGTGTTTTGGACTGTTTGTTTGATAGATTCCAATTTGCGAAGGAGGGTGTGCAACGCCCCCCAACCCAAGACGACGCCATGCCCCCGCCAGGACATAGCGCCGTTTTGTTGGCAACAACCCGTTTTCATTGTTTGCAAAGCAGCAAATCAAACTTCTCGACACAATATCGCAAACTAAAATCATAGACTTCCTGCGAAATGATGCCTCTAAATCCCCTGCTCCTCTATCCCCAAAATCGCCTCTTTTTTAAAGTATATCCTGTAATGCCTCCCTTTCCGTATATTACTCTGCTCGGAAATAAAAACAGTTTTTTCTTCCCCCTGCTGGTTTCTAACCGTAATCTCCCAATGCTTTTTTTGTATTCCACAAATCCGAATCCGGACCACTTCTCCCTCAACCACCTCGTATTTCCTGTCATAAATAATCAGTAACAAATCAAAAAAACGAATCCCCAGACATATGCTGCATAAGCAGGACAGCTTTAGGAATCCGTCTCCCAGTTGGTACTCCATAAAAATGCCGACCGCCATGACACAGGCAATCATGCTGGCGGCCGTCCATAATCTCGTTTTCAGTACCTCCGGAATGACAGGCTGATTATTCTGTATACTCATATACTGTCGCAGTCTGTAAAACACGTTCTTTAAGTACCTCATATATCGTTTCAATCTCCTCCTCGGAATACCCAAACCGACTGATATGCATCGTTCTCCTTTTATCCTGACTCCCCTTTATTACACTTTCTCCTGGCTGTAGAATTCTGATATAAAATCCACTTCCCGCCTTATCCTTAATTAATAGCTCTATTTCTTTATAATAAATCCGACAGGACTCATATTGGTTGTCTTTATATGGCTGAACCGCTGCAAAACTATCACTTCGTATCTCCAAAAAGCAGCCAGTCAGCGGCATAATCCGTTGTTTCAACCAAAGGAAACCTCCTCCACTGACCCCCATACCAGCTAAACTAGATATAATTGCCCCTAGCCCTATTACTTGTGAATTTGGGTTAGCCAGTAAGAAAAAACTCAAAGAAGCTATAAATCCCATAATAAGAATCACTATCAACAGATGATCTTTTAAATCCATCCTACGGTACATGGCTTCCTCTGATGGTTCCAATCGCATTTACGCTCACTCCTCCCTCATGCCGCTCGTTTCTCATGGTTCGCCTTCCAGTTATCCAGTACCTGTTCACACTCCAGAATTGTCTGCTCACAAAGATAATCAGAAAAATATCCAATATGGGTTTCTTCGTATGGCAGATTTAAACGGCTGGACAGCCAGACATACACTCCGTCCCGGCTCATACAGCCGGCTCTGACCAGGGTATCCATAGCCCTGTGCGCCCTGATTCTCTTATTCCTAAGTTCTGAATCCGCCAGAGTCCCTTTAGGTTTCCGGCTTCCTTCATGAACCCCCACATAGGTCCCACATTCAGGATAACCGCTGCATACATACAAAAAGCTTCCGGCTGATATGGTATTGTCCCCATAAACATATTCTGCGGGGCGCAGCACCGAACGTCTGCCGCAGTAAGGGCAGATGGGTGGTTTCGGTATATTGTTTTTTCTGTCTTTTATCCGCACAATCTTTTTTCTGTTCTTCATTCTTCCGGTCTCCTCTCCTCTTTCCTGTCTGTATAATCATTGTAGAAAAACAGCTCTGATTTTTTCAAGTGCATTTCAAAATATTTTTAGGGAGACGTTACAAACGCCTCCCCTTTATGGTTCTATGCCATGTTACTCTGCTTTCTTTTCCGGTAAACAGCATATCCCGCCGTCCCGGCTCCTGCACTGCCCAGGCCGATCACCGCGGCCACTGCCGCTGCATGATTCTTTTTAGGAACATACACCCCGGTAGCCTTCATCGTATACACCGTCTTTCCACTGCTCTCTGCCTCCTTTTTCAGGTAGGTAAGCCGGTAGCGGACACCTGACTCCTCCCTAAATACAGCGGTTCCCTGATAGACGGCCTTACAATCACTTACCAGTTTTTTACCGGAAGCCACTGCATTCCGACACAAAATCCCCTCGGAATCTTCATATGCCTCCCCGTCCCATGTAACAGTCTCCACCGTATATTCCTCATTATTCACGCCAATCAGAGCCAGAAGTTCTGCCTCGTAACCATGAAAATCTGGCTTATCATCTTCCAGTTTAAAGACCGTTTCTCCCAGCCAGTACCCCTCAAGACCATATTCGTGGAAGGTCACCGGGAAGGAGAAATTCTCCTCCCAGCGTTCTTCACCAAATTCCTGTCCGGAAATTTCGGCAATTCCCTCCATCTGCTGCCCTGTGGCATCATCGGTTACAGAAACAGGTATCCTGGACGGAATCATATCTTTCCCCTCTACCGCCTCATAGACCACCTCCTTAATAATTGGAACCTCATGGGCCGGTATATCTGCTTTTTCCAGAATGGAATCCTTTAGCTGATAGGAAATGCCTTCCCGCTCTATAGTTCCCTCCGGCTGGTAGCTTTCTGTCTTCTCTTCCAGGAACGGAGCCGTGGTGATTGTGATTGTATCCCCGGCTGTCTCCGCCAAATTTTCTTCTATCACCTCCGTCCGGATTTCTGAAAGGCGGTATGTGATACCGTCCCGCTTCAGTTCCTTTTCAAACAGCCCCTCTGCTTCGTCCGAATCCGGATTCTCCGTTTTGTACTGGTGTTCCTCATAAATATTTTCCAATACGTCATCAGCAGCCTTCACCTCCATAGCTGGGAAGCCGGCAGCCAAACATACGGCCAGGAAAAATGCACTGATTTTCATGCCTCTTTTCTGCGTTGGTCTAGCTGGTGGAATACCATTGTTTCTTTTTTTTCGTCGCATCCAGTGCCGGAATCCAAACAGTAAGATTCCTCCAACTGAAAGAAGCCATATAAAAAAGTTCTCAAACAGATGGCTCTCATCTCCGGTTTTCGGAGCATGGCGCAGAGTTCCTACTGTCAAACCCCCGTCACCTTTCCGATCCGTCTCATAGAAAGCTGTAATTGTTCCATAGTGCTTCTGATCCGTAATGGTGCAATCCCCGATAATAGAACCATCCTCAAACACAGTAAAGGAAAATATGGTTTCATTCAGCTCATACCCCTCGGGCGCCGCCACTTCACGGAACCGGTATTCTCCCGGAGCAGGCACCTCAAAGTACACCTTTCCATATTCATCACTGACCCCGCTGTAAATCCGGTTTCCGTCTTTATCTGTAATTTCAATCTGCGCCCCTGGCAGTTCCTCCGCCGTGGTCACATCTACCTTGGATATCACCACCGTTCCTTTCTTATAGTCGGGAATCACCGTATCCCCTTCTATGGTTCCGCCTTTCACGGTAAACTGGTAAACCTCCGGGTTGAGATAATACCCCTCCGGTGCGGATACCTCTTTAAAGGTATAGTTTCCGTTCTCCGGCACCTTAAACCGTATTTTTCCCGCCTTGTCTGTAATGCCTTCAAAATACACACTGCCGTCCGGTCTGTAAACCGTAATCTTTGCCCCGGCCAGTTTTTCTCCCGTAAGACCGTCTGTTTTATACAGCTCCATGTACTCTCCTTTCGGTTTCGGCGTGTCGCCTCCCCCGCCGCCAGAGTGGTCGATTTTATAGTTCTTCACTACAAACTCCTGCAATTCATCTTTTTCCAGTATCTGAATCTCCTGCGGTTCCATCTTTTTATAACCGGATGGTGCTTTCACTTCACGGATGGTATACGCTCCCTTCTGAAGTCCTGTGAAGTGTTCCGCTTCCCCTTCTTTGGAAGTCCATTCCCGGATAACCGCCCCGTCTTTATTTCTCACCAATTGAAGGACTGCACCGCCAAGAAGTTTTCCTGTATCCCCACTGGTCTTTTCAATTTCCACCTGAATCGGCTGGTTCAGGATGGTAAAGGTCTGCTGGGGCTGATCCGGAAGAATCTCAATCTCCATATCTTCCATTGGCGCATACCCAGGCGGTGCGGCAATTTCTCTCACAATGTATAATCCGGCTTCTATCCCGGTAAGTGTGAAAATTGATTCATCGGAAATCCATTCCTTCACAATGACCTCCTGCCCGGTTCCTGCATTCCTTATCAGCTGAAGGACTGCGCCACTGACCAGCTTTTGACTCAAACTGTCTTTCTTTTCAAAATCTGCTTGTATCTTCTGGTTCCCCAGTGTTATCTGCAACGTGTCCTCCTCTCCGGTCACCTCAAAGACAACCGGCTTTCCTACTGCATATCCATTCGGCGCGGATACTTCCTCCAGGGTATAACTGCCCGGCAGTAATCCTTTTATGATCTTTGCAACCCCGGTACTCTTCCACTCGTCTACCACAGACTGGTCAGAATTTCGTATCAGCCGCAGCATTGCTCCGGCAAGCGCCTCCCCGGTTTCCTGGTCGGTCTTTAGAATATCCACCTCCAATTTCTGGTTTCTGACCGTAAATACCTGGCGTTCTTCCTCATTAGTGATTTGGATTTTTAACGGCTCTTTTAACAGCAGATAACCGCCCGGTGCCTGAACTTCTTCTACGGTATACCATCCGGGTTTTAATCCTGGCAAGACTTGCGCCTCTTTCGTTGTAACCCACCAGGCCACTTCATTTCCCGTTTCATCTATAAGCCGCAGCACAGCTCCTGCCACCGGTTCTCCTGTCTCGGTGTCTGTCTTTTCTATCACCGTCTGGATTTTCTGGTTTTCCACCACAAAGGTCTGGATCTTATAATCCTTAACCACCGTTATTTTAAGAGGTTCCTTTAATATCAGGTAGCCATCCGGAGCTTTCACTTCACGCACCAGGTATTCTCCCGCCGGCAGTCCCTGAATCTGAATGCTTCCGGTTTCGTCTGTGATCCATTCCCGCACAAGTTCCATAGAATCTGCTTTCACAAGCTGCAGGGTAGCACCGGCCACAGGCTCTCTTGTTTCCTTGTCTACCTTTATAATCTCCGTTTTCGTATCGTCATCAAGCATTTCCACAAATACCGTATCTCCAACCGTCATGTTCCCCTGAACGGTGAAATATACCTTTTTCGCCTCCAGATAACCTTCCGGCGCCCTGGTCTCAATCAGCACATATTCACCAGGCTTCAATCCTCTAATCTTGTGAGGCGTATCCGTGGAAATCCAGCTTTCCAGAACATCCCCTTCTGTCCTGACAATCTCTCCATCTTCCCCGATTGTTACCGTCACTGGGCGTACTTCCAGGCTGGCTCCCGGCAGCTCCTCCTTATTCGTCAGCTTCTTCTTGGAGACAATTACTTCTGTAGGCTGGTTAGATGCCTCGTAGGTAAATACAATCTTCGGATTCCGATCCGTCCTTACATTAAACTGGAACATCTCCGCCTCCGGATCAAGCAGATACCCATCAGGAGCCTTCACCTCCTGCACGCTGAAATGATATAAGCTGACAGAACCATCCGCTCCCACAGAACCAATCGGAACCGGACTGCTGACTGCTTTTCCGTCCTCATCTGTAATCAGAATTGTGGCTGAATTCGTATCCAGATTTGTAAACTTAAATCTGGCGCCCGCAAGCTTCCGGTCTGGCTGTCTGGCATCCGATTTTATCAGTTCCAGCTGCCCCATAATCAGTTCATCAACCAGTTCAAATCTCTGTATGCCACGGCTGTCCGTAATCTCAAAGGGGAGTTCCACCGCCCGGACATATCCAAAGGGTGTCTGCTCCTCAACAAAATAATAAGAGCCTGCCAGAGGATTTTTCAAAGTATGGGGCTTTAAATCCCTTGCTGCAAAACCTTCAGGTATTTTCCCATCTGCCTCATCTTTTTTGGTATAACGCCCGTCAGAGCCGGAAATCCATCGCTCAACCAGGTAATTCTCGTCATATGCCATAGCTGGAATCAGGTTGCCTGCCTCATCCTTCAGCAGGTTCCCGTCTAAATCCGTCACATAGAGCAAGTTGCCGTCCTCATCTGCCATCTGATATTTTATAAGGCTTCCGTCCGAAGCTGCCCGGTAAACCGCTACGGTTGCGCCGGCCAGTTCCTTGCCTCCAGCTGTATTTACTTTGCTGAGCAGCACCTGGATGGGTTCATCCACCATTGTGAATCCCTGTATCCGCTCCTTTGACCCAACATCGAGTACCGGCACATAAACCGGGTCAGCCACTGTATAGCCGTCCGGAGCCTGTTCCTCCACCAGCACATACTTTCCAACAGGCAGATATTCAAAACGCATAGCGCCCTTTTCTGTCACATAGCAAATAGCCTGGACGGTACCCGGCACCGGTTTTATCTCATAGTCATATGCCGTATAACTGTGCCCGCCCGGAACCGGCACCTGATGGGCGGTTTTTCTCACCTCACTTCCGTCATCGGTCTGCCACTGGTAAACCTTCTGGTTTTTATCATAACGGATGATCCCATTTTCATCATAAAGAGGCTCTCCCTCATCATTAAGTAATGCATGGTACAAAGCCAGCGTTGCCCTGCTGCTGTTTGCCATGGGCTTTCCTGTTTTACCGTCCACTTTCAGGAATTCTACGGCTGTGTGGTCATCCTCCATCACCACACCCTGAACCTCGCCGGTTTCCTTTATGATGACCTCTGCTTCAGAAGCTGTCACATATCCCGCTTCCGTTGGAACCCTGGTTTCCTGCAGAATGTAATCTCCCGGCATGATGTGGTCGATCCAATGCGGTTTTCCGCCGCCTGACACCCAGCTTTCCGCCACGATAGGGCTGCCGTCCATATCGCGGAGAATCTCCAGATGCCAGCCCCGGTCTGAATCATCATAAACGCGGTATGCTTCATAAAGCGCCAGGGAAGCGCCTTCAATCTCCTCCCTGGAGGTCATGTCAAGCTTGGACACCTCCAGCTTCGTGTAATCGTCCTCCATATAGAAAGGCTGAACCTCGCCTGTATCCCTGACAATCAGCCCGATTGCTATAGACTGTACATACCCGTCAGCCAGAGGAGCCGCCGTTTCTTCCAGAATGTACGCTCCCTGTCTGACCCTGGCGATTTCATAAGGTTTCTCCTCTGTCACCCATTCATTTTCAATCCAGGTGACACCTCCATCTTTATAATAAATAGGCAGGCCGTTTTCATCGGTCACAGGAGATAAATCCGTGTTAATGGTCTGATTGCCATGTTCATCCGTGTAAACCTCAACCGACTGTGAAATGATTTTATCGCCGTTATCATCCAAAGGCCAGACAATCACTGCACCATGCTCATCGGTCACATAAGCCATTCCGGTTTCAGAATCCAGCATACAGACACGATTTCCCCAATCATCCAGACCATACAAAATTCCCGTTTCCGTGTCCAACTCTGTCGGGTCATATTCCAGATCGTAATACCACAAATCCATCGGGGGCTTGGCTTCCTGGGTGATATCCCATTCTTGTTTCCCAGTGGAATCCGTCCCCGTTACCCGGATATCTGTATCCACTCCTGTATTGTGAGCCATTATGCCAATCACGGAATCAAACAGGTTGCGCTTCACCTCAACCCCTTCATATTCGTGTTCTCCGGTCTGTTTTACCTCCAGCCCTTCATACAGCGTCATTGTGGCATTCTCCACATATAGCGGCTCCCCATCACCTGGTTTCAGTGTTTTGGTCACATAGCCAAAGCCAGCGAACTCACCGTTTGGCTTATACTGGAGCGTCACATCTCCACGGGCTTTCAACTGCTTTTCATCCCCATACACCCGGTAGCTCAGTTCTTTTTCCGGATTCTCCACCTTATGGATTTCAATCCGAGTAGGCTGATCCTTAACAACCATCTGGTGCATGTCCTCAGTCACAGTCTTGCCGTCAGAACCTACTGGCCGCATATACTGGTATTTCACCGCCTGTACTTTTTTTCCTGCATCCCCCTCCTCATAATACTCTACCTTGTCACTATAAACCGTAAAGGCAATCGGTTTCGATTTGACGTATCCTTCCGGAGCCTCTACCTCCACCAGGACATAGGCCCCGGCTCCCAAAGGCTGATACGTCTCCAAATATCCCACACACTGTTTTTCCGTTTGTGTGCTTCCGTCCTCTTTCGTCACCTCGCCGTCACGGACGGTTGTATAGGCTTTGAATATGCCGACCTCCGCCCCGGTATCGTCCCGCATGAAAATCTGCTCGCTCTCATCATACAGAGGGATTCCATTTTCATCAAACAGGATATCTCCGCTGCCTGTCACTCCTGCTGCCCCGTCTCCGGCAATATCGCGCTTTGCGGCATAAATCTTGAACAAGGCTCCATCGTGCAGGATATTCTCCCCGGTTTCGGCATCCAGTTTTTCAATCCGCAGTCTGGAACTGTAGAACTCATTTTCAAAGTCTTTGTTGGCAAAAGCGACAAAGTTAAAACTGCCATCCTCCAGACCGGAATCCCGGTTTCCTATATCCCCGTTGTCATTGATGATTTCCCCGTATCTGGGGTCCAGGACACTCCAGGGGACTAACGCCTTGGCATATTTCCGGTCTACAGCGGTGGAAATTCCTGTCATGGTATCCACCCCATCCATGGTCACTCCATAGTCCGTTATCTGGCCGTCCCGGTCGTAATAGGTTTCATAATATACGCCGTCCATGACCCCTGCGTCCTCACTGATAGAACCATAGTGATAATAGGCGGCCACAAGATCATTCTGGCAATCCCTCCTGCTGTCTGGCTCCAGCCCGTACTTAAACACCTCAAAATCGCCATCGTTGTTGTGAGCATAGATGATGTGTGTCTCCTCGTTAAACCGGATATGATACCGTTCCATCAACGTTTCCGGCGTCATATGGGAATCATAAAGATAGTCCGGATCAGGCAGCTTATCATGTACCGTGCCGTCTTCCTCTATTTGAGGTACAAATGGAATTTCCACTTCCTTTGGAGAATCAATGGCATAATGCTTCTGCGGGATTCCCTCCGGCTGCTGCTCTACCAGTACATAGACACCATAGGGCATCATACGGCTCTGTCCCCAGTAATCATCGGTTCCGCCGCCCCGGTTGGCATGTACCGTTGTCATATCCCCATCTGCGTCATACTTTTCTATATCCCACTCTAAGGCAAGAGATGCGGCGTATTCCGGATTTTCCTGAAAGAAAGCTGTATAATCGTAAGTCCCGTCCTCCTTTCGGGAAAGATTCCCTGTTTTCTCCAAACTCGAACGCAAGTACAGCTTAAAGAAAAAGCCCGGCAGGGTTTTGGTTTCCAGCTTACCATTGTAGCCCCCGAACAGGACGGTAAACGGGTCACGGTGGATTTCGTAAGTATTGTGCTCATAGGAATCCAGCGCAATATCCTTTGTGACCTTGATTGCCTGCTTGATTACCCGTTCCAGCACAATCAGAGGTTTTTCCCTTGTCCCATCGTCTTCATAAATCTCATACTGTCCGGGATACAGCAACGCAGTGTATTTGATATAGGAACCGTCCTCCATCTCCGGTTTCTTCGTAATGACGCTGACCGCAGCTTCCCGATACTGAGTGATGTCCTGTCCAGTCACCACACGGTACGTCCTGGTTTCCGCTTTATCCTTGTCAAACGCCTCTCCGCTGGTATCTACAGAAAATATAAGGCGGCCGCTGTCACGATTCACGTTTACTGTCACAGACGTCAGTGTCTCCTGATACTCTGTTACCGCCTCATTCGTATAGACCGGAACCGTCTCCATCTGCGGAATCGGATTTCCCTCGTTATCAAGAAGCAGCTCCCCAGCCTCATACCGCTCATACACCGGCGCATAAACCGTTTTTAAGCGAATTTCCCCAAGGGAAAACACCTCTAAATCCAGTTCCTTCTTCTCTACAGTGAAGCGGTAGCCGTCCTTTTTGTACTCCCCTTCCTCATAGATGACATAATAATAGCCGCCCTCGTATTCCTTCCGGATTGCCAGGCGGCCGCTTCCTCTCTCATAAATAACTGGCTGGTTTTTCAGTGCTTTGTAAGCATAACGGATTTTTGCATACCAGCTTCCGTCCTTTTCAAATATCTGCTCCACGTCATAGGCATCCCAGAAGCTGTCCGAAGAACAGGCTGTCAAGATCTCGTCTATTATCTCTCCATTGGTATTCCCTGACAGTTTTAAAAGATTCCATGGCGCATCAGACAGGCTGTTCTTATAGCCGGACATTGCCAGGGCAGAAGATGTTTCCCACAGAATATAGTCCTCATCAATCTCTTCCGATTCTTCCAGATCCATGTCGGATGGCTCTTCCCGCTCAATCGCAGGAATATACACATTTAAGCGGTTCACTGCGGTAACTGTCTGACTGGAGGGCTGGTCGGAATCAACCGGATTTCCATCCGCATCCAGTTTTACTATCCGGTTGCCGTCTGCATCCAGTTTATACTCACTGCCTTCTGCAGTCTGGTAAACCGTGTTTCCGTCTGCGTCTTTTTTCTCCACCCGGGCTGTTCCGGTCACGACTTTCTGATTCGTAGTTTTCTCTGTCCGGGTGACCTCATATACCCTGGAATCCTCCGGGAGCCCGGAAAGGACCACGTCAAACCCTTTGGTCTTAAAATAATCCACCGTAAAATCATAGGACTTTCCATCCCACTCATTGATTTCATGGAAAAATCCGCCCGTATGGGCACTCCCTGATTCCGTGATCACCACCGGGATTCCAGTGCGGTTGCTCTCTGAATGGTTTTTCCCTGTTCTGGAAAGCTCATATCCCTCTGAGCGTGAGATTTCCTCCACATAATAGCTGCCCAGGATTAGGGGTCTTCCAATCCAGCAGTTTCCATTCCTTTCTATATTGTCCTTATACAAATTAGGAACATTCTTTGATGTCTCAGTTTCCTCTGTGATGACCAGAAACGAGGCGTCCCCGTTTTTATCTGTGGCGGCAATGGCAATCAGTTCTCCCGAAGAAAAGACTACGCCGGTTTTCCCATCCGGATGAATGATGTCCTCTGCCGCATAAAGGCCATAAACCGCTCCTTCCAGCGTGGCGTCAGCCTGGGATTTTCCGTAACTGTCTTCCCCCTCCTTCTCAAATAATTCCAGATCGCGCTTGTTGATGTGAAGCTCGCCCTCTGTCCTATGGTCTTTTACCAGATAGGAGAATCCAGTGTAATCTGCCGGATAGTTTGATTGGTTGATATGGGCAACCTCGCTTTCCTCCTGCACCCCGTCCCATTCCCAATGACCGCCTGCTCCGCCATCATCTTCTGAACATATAGAGGGGATATACAGGGAATAGCTAGAGGCATTGGACGGGGTAGCCAGTTCTATATCTTCCTCAATTTCTTCCTCTGCTTCCGATTTACTTGCTACCTGCACAGAGTCATTTTCCGGTTCTCTCTCTGCTTCACTGCTCTCCGGAACCTTTTCTTCTGTTTCAGCGTTTTCTTCTTTGTTCTCTGCTATTTCATCGTCTTCTACATTAGATGGCGTTGCTTTTGCCTGCACTAAATTTGTCTTTCTTGCGGAGATGGTCGCCTCCGGTTCAACCGCTGTCTGTCCTATGGTCCTTTCTCTACGGTTTCCGTCGTAGTAACCAATCACTAAACCATCACTTTCTATCTGGGAAGAGGAAAACTCCACAATCTCAACCTGCTCATCATCCTCATGCAGATCATGGAGAATGTAACCGGCTCTAGCCTGTACCTCCCTGACCGTGTAAATCCGTTTCAGATGAATAAAGCTTTCCCATGCTTCATCTCGGTCTGCTTCCATCTCATCTCTGGCAACCCCTTCATCGATAGAATGAAAATCACAGTGTTCTTCACACCAGTCCACACATTCCTGCCAGGCCTCCCAAGCTTCCCGCTCCAAACGTTCATTTTCTTCGTCGGCCGCGTCGCTTTCTTCATCGCTGGCATCGTCACCTACTTCTACATAGTGGATAATCGGCTCTGGATGACCGCCGCAGTATGTCTTTTCATACTCATAGGTCTTATGGTCTGAATGTTCCAGATGACCATTCATGTCTGTCGTGATCTCACTCTGACATACACTTAAATTTTCAAATCCGCCCTCCGATGTGGGAAGATTTTCCCGAAACTGCTCCTCCTCTAAATTCGTCCCATCAAGCTGAGAAAAATCAAACTGCTCCAGAATTTCAAAGGTACTTCCTTCCAGGGTCTTCCCCGTCTCGTCACACTGTTTCTCCAGCTCAATTTTGTAATCCCGTTTAAAGGTCTCTTCATGGAGATATTGGGTATATGGGATCTCGTAATCCCCACTGTTTCCGGTTATTGTCCCTGTTGTTCCTTTACCAAAGGAAAGCCAAACCTCCCACGGCTCCTGTTCTCCTGCCATAGTAATCATTGCCTGTTTGCCTTCCACAGCGCTGCTCTCTGTCCAGCCATCGGGATACCATACTTTAAAAGTGTTTGGCTTGATCCAGTATTTAGCGGCCGTAGAGCCTTCCGGAAAATAACCTTTTATAAGACCGATGTCCGGATTCCCGTTAGAACAGATAAACGTCACCCCGCTGGTTTCCCTCACCATGTTCCAGCCTTCCGGCAAATCATATACCAGCTCCGACTGCCGCCAGTCAAAACCGTCTCCATAATTCAAAGTAATTCTATAAGTCCCGTCCCCTTCTTGTTGCATTTGGTGGACAGGGGCTGTGTTTTTAAATTTAGACGCAAAGGGCGGAACCGCAGTCTCTTCTACCGCACTATTGGTCTGATTGAAAAATTGTTCTAAGGCATCTCTGGTCTGAGCCGCCAATTGCGGACTGTTTAAATTATCCATCAGTACTTCCATCTGTTGTCGGAAATCATCCAGGAAACCTTTGACAGAGGAGGAAATCTTGTGATTCCTTCTTTTGCAG
>OHIK01000995.1_pt1 | contig 12823 bp, 6 predicted proteins | sample 1568241 | NCBI WGS metagenome assembly OHIK01 (sample SAMEA3879567, study PRJEB24766) | human gut metagenome | biome: human-associated habitat; feature: feces | place: USA | collected 1985/1987 | reverse complement strand
CCGGCCCCGGCCGCCGATGCCGCACAGAAAGAGGTGATCACGGTGCCCGACAACGAAGAGCCGATCGTCAGCATCTACACCGATCCCGAAATGCAGGGTTCCAAAATCCAGCTCTTCGTGAAGCGTCCGGCGCTTCCCGAACAGATGAACAACCTGATATACGGCGAAATGTTCGACGTCATACAGGCCTACATGACCACCATGGAAAACGCACGTCTGCAGGAGATTTCGATGCAGCCCGACGCCCCGTTCCTGGGCGCAGGCATGAACTCGGGCAGCATCGGCGTAATCCCGACGCTCGAGGCCACGACCTTCGTCGCCATGACGCAGGACGGCAAACTGGCCGAAGGTTTCGAAGCCATCTACACCGAAATGGAGAAAGTCCGCCGCTACGGCTTCACGCAGGGCGAATTCGAACGCGCCCAGAACGACCTGATGCGCCGCGCCGAGCGTTCGTACACGAACCGCAACGACCGCCGCAACGCCGAGTTCGTACAGACCTACCTGGATAACTACCAGCAGAATACGCCCATGCCCGACGCCGAAACCGAATGGCAGTTGGACAGCATGCTGATCAAGGCGCTCAACGTCGAGGCGGTCAACGCATTCGCACAGCAGGCGATCTACCCCAACAACCAGGTGATCGTCATCACGGCACCTGAAAAGGAGGGTGTCGTAAATCCGACGACCGAGGAGATTCTCGCCATCCGCGACAAGGTCGCCGCAGCCGAGATCGAGGCATACGAGGACAACACGGTCAAGGAACCGCTGATCCCCGAAGGAACTACTCTGGAAGGTTCGCCCGTGAAGAAGACCGCGCAGAACGCCGAGTACGGCACGACGGAATGGACGCTGGCCAACGGAGTGAAGGTCATCGTGAAGCCCACGACCTACAAAGCCGACGAGGTTCGCATGAGCGCCCTGGCCAAGGGCGGCCTGTCGATCCTCTCGGACGAGGAGTTCTACATGGGCGAGATGATGCCCGCCTTCAACTCGATGTCGGGCGTAGGCAAATTCTCGGCCACCGACCTCAAGAAACAGCTTTCGGGCAAATCGGCGTCGGTTCAGCCTTCGGTGGAGAACTACGCCAGCGCCATGAACGGCGTATGCTCGCCCAAAGACCTGGAGACGATGTTCCAGTTGCTCTACCTCAACTTCACGCAGCCGCGTTTCGACGAGAACGACTACAACACGCTCATGAAGATGCTGCGCGCACAGTTGGAGAACGTCAAGTCAAACCCCGACTACCTGATGGAAGACAAGTTCATCGACGTGGCATACGGCAACAACCCGCGCCGCCAGATGGTTTCGACCGAGATCATCGACAAGTTCAGCTTCGAGGCGCTGCCGGCCATCTACAAGAAACTCTATCCGGATGCCAACAGCTTCGTATTCAAGTTCGTGGGCAACGTAGACCTCGAAACGCTCAAACCGCTCGTTGAAAAATATATCGGCTCAATCCCGACCTCGAAGAAACCGATGACGTTCGCGGACGACAAATGCGATCCCGTGAAGGGCGAGGTGACCGAGGACTTCACGGCCTCGATGCAACAGCCCAAGGTTTCGGTACGTTACATGTTCTCCGGCGAGATGCCCTACACGCTCAAGAACAAGGCTGCCCTGTCGTTCCTGACGCAGGCGCTCAACTCGCGCTATCTGGTTTCGATCCGCGAGGAGAAGGGCGGCACGTACGGCGTACAAGTATCCGGTTCGACGGAATACATCCCGAGCGAGACCTACAACATGACCATTTCGTTCGACACCAACGAGGAGATGGCCGACGAACTCGTGCCGATCGTTTTCGATGAAATCGAGAAAATCGCGACTGAAGGACCGGAAGCCAAAGACATCAACGACTCCCGCGAATACTTGGTCAAGCAATTCAAGAATACGCTCGAAAATAACGGCACCTGGTTCGGGTTGATCGACGACTACAACCGTCACAAGCAGAATCTGCTCGCCGACTACGAAAAGACCCTGAACAGCATCACTTACGACGAGATCCGCGACCTGGCGAAGAAGCTCCTCGACAGCGGCAACGTAATACAGGTCACCATGCGTCCCGAAGCTCAACCCGAAACAGATGAATAATCATCAATAACAGGTTTTATTCACTACTACCCCCGAACTCTCACCGGTTCGGGGGTTTTCTTTGGTTTCGGACTCCTGTTCACGGATGTTTCCTTTTCCGCTCCTATCTGCAATGCAGGAAGATCGTCCACGCACAGGAATCGTATCCGTTTCCGGAAAACAGACGCGGAACCAAACTCCACGAACGACGTTATGTCATACCCCGCCATGCTTTCCGATTCCGCACTTCGCATCGAATTCTCCGTTTCGGCGACGCTCTTCCGTTTGCGGACAGCTCTCTGCCGATCACGTTGCCCCTTCCCGGCAGTCGGAATCGCATTATGCGGACAGCAGGTCCCCCGGTGCGACAGCCTGCCAACTTGCAGCAAAAGAACGATCCGAACAATGTCTTGCTTTTTTCGGACATACGGCAACCGGCTCCCCGGCAGGCAGGAAAAACAGTAACGGGACAAGATCATGCGCTCCGACTTCCGCGCACTGCTCTTCCCTGAAATTTACGCCTCATAAGACCGGAGGCAGCTCCTTCGCGGACAATACGAGCGGAATCGCAACCGCATAAAGAATAAAAAACGGGCCTCATCAAAAAGATGAGGCCCGGCGATTTCAACTGCAAACTGCGGCTATTTCGAAGTCACGACCACGTCGGACGCCTTGTTCAGCAACAACTGATAGGCCGCCGTCGCATCGCTGCCCTGCGAAAACTTGGTATAGATCGCGGTAATGTTCACCACGGAACCGTCCGCAGGTATTTTCTCGTCACGGAAACGGCAATAACCGCTCGAACGTACGACATAATTGCCTGCGAGGGTGTTGATGTCGCCATAGGTGAACCAGGCAGAGCCATAATAGAACGTACTCTCGTGCGTAAGCTCATCGACCCGCTTCGTCGCCCAGGTAGCCCAATCGTTGATATCGGTCCAACCCGGAGAATTCACATCGTAGGAGGTACTGTTGGCGAAGTAGTTGGGGAATGTATTTTTATACCCCCAGCCGGCCTTGCCGAACTTGCTTTCCAACCCTTCGAAACGGATCAAACGCCCCAGCGACTCATCCGTCAGCGTCGAATAGGAAGCGGGAGTAACCACCAAAGTATCGGCCGCCGTCAAGCCGATCAATTCGCCGAGCTTGACATGCTCTTCCAAGGTATTGCGATCCTCCATGTTACCGTTCGCATAATCGGAATTGGTCGATGCGACACCCACGCTGAGCATCGTGCGGTAATTTCCCAGCACCAGACCCTGCAAACGGATATAAACCAGGCGACCGGGAGCATAGGTAATGTAATATCCCGAAGTCACTTTGATTTCAATGGCCGACTGGCAGCTTTCATCGTACAGGTACATCGACTTATAGACGTTACCGGCCTGGTCGCTGGAAATGACTTTGCCCCGAATCACCAGGTCGTCGGTAATGGTCAGCGACTGGCCGATACCGCTGGTCCCGGGATAAGCCTCCTCGAAAATATCCTTCAGCTCCTTGATCGAAATGATTTTACTGTCGCTGAAGTCCGCATCCGTCCATACCTTCGCAGGAGCCGGCGTATCGAAATCGTTATAACAGCCGACGAAGAACAAACTTGCTGTCACCGCCAGAAATATGGTTGCTATTCTATTCATATTCTTCACAATATTAATTCGTTAAGCCGTTAGAAACGGAAATAGACATTCAGGTAGTAAGTCGTGCCGAACAGGTAGAAATACTTGGGAGCGAACTTCTGGTAGGAAGTGATCTCCTTGCCGGTCTTAATGCCCTGCACACGCATCTGCTCATAACCGCCGGTCTTGATATTTTGGTTGTTCAGGATGTTATTCACCTGCAAACTGAAGCCGAGCGTATAACGACGCTGAATGTAGAAATTCTTACCGATGCTCGCACTCAAGGTGTAGGCCGAATCGAACTTCTCCTGACTGCGCAGCTCCCGGATCTGTTCGTCCGTCATCGTAGGCAACAACACCTCGTCCGTACGGTAAAGCGGGTTCATCGACAGATACATATTGTTGTAATAGTTCAGATCGATCGATGCGTAGATGTTATGAGGACCGCGGTACGACAAACCGATATTCATTGCCGTCTGCGGAGTGCTCTCCACGCGCATATCCTTCCAATAGACCGTACCGGAGTTCAGCGGCTCGGCGCTGTTGTCGGCAATCTGCACGTAATTGGGATTCGACGTGTAAGTGTACTGACCCCAACTGATCGCACCGTTCAAAGACAAACCGTTGTAGATCGGAATCGAAGCGGCGACTTCCAGACCGAAATACTGCTCGTCGATACCGCTCAAGGCGAAATTGGTATAGGTCTTCAGCACGTCATCGTAGAAGGAGATCACCTTCGAACGGTCGTTCACCTTCGTATAATAACCGGAAACACGGAGTTTATAATCGCCGTAACGCAGGTTGTACGAAGCGTCGATGCCGTAAACCTTCTCCGTCGTAAGCCCCGGAGTTACCGAATTACGCGTACGGGGCGAAACGAAGGCCGACTGGAACGCAGGAGCATTCTGCATCGCCACGGCGTTGAGTTCGAAAGTATGGTTGGCATTGATGACATAATCGAAATTACCTTTGGCCTTATATACGAAATATTCGAGTTTCTCCGATTTGCCCTTCGAATTATCCGGGAAGAGACCCTTGCGCCAAAGACCTTCGCGCCACATCGAAAGTCCGCCGAGCTCGGCGCCCAACTTCATGCCGAAACCGCCGAAACGGGTGGCATAAGTAGCCCATACACCGCCGGAACGCAGATGCGCCTTGTAGTTGTAGCTGAACTTGTCGCCCTCTCTGACGGCTCTTGCATGACCGTACTGGTTATAATAATCCATATCGTTCTGCGCCATGATCGGATCGCCGAAGTCGCGCTGTGCGAATTTATCGACGTCCACGTAATAGTCGCCGCCGAGCAGATCCTTCACCTCGTCGTAGTACCACGTGCGGTTGATGCGGACGTTGGCTCCGGCCGTCAGACGGGAGTTATCCTTATAGATTCGGCTGATCTGCGCGGCGAGGTTCCAGTCCAACTGGTCGGTATGGCGCTCCTCGATGATATAGTTCGAACGGGCGCCGGGACCGTATATCGCTTCATCCTCGGCATTGCGGAAATTCATGTTGGTCTGGTACATTTCGTCCCAGTCGAAGTGGCGGATATTACCCACGTTGCGCATCCACTGATCCGCCAGACTGGCCGCAGCCATCGAAGCGGCCTCCAGGTCGGTAGCGTTCAGCAACTTGTAGCTCGGCATATAGCGGTAATAATCGGGACGGGGGTCTGCACCGTCGTACCACGTCAGCGCCGAATAACCGTTCTTACCGAAACGGAACGAAGTGGCCAGGTTGAACTGGGTATGCTCATTGGGATCGAACGTATAGTTGATCATAGCGATCGGCTCGTGGCTGTTACGCACGCGGGCATTACGCATCTTGCCGTCCTGGTAGCCCCAGTTGGGGTTGTAATAGTTGTTGCCGACCAGATCGTAAGCCTCCTGCGTGGAAGCCTGCTGCGCACCGCGCTCGGTGGGAGCACCCATAATCGTGAAGCCCAACCGGTGACGCGAATTGAAAATCTTCTCGGCCGAAGCGAAATATCCGTAAGAGTTGTAATAGACGCCGTCCACGTAGGAGTTGCCGCCCTGACGGGTAGATACCGACAACGCATAGGACCAGCCGTTGTCCAGCAGACCCGAACCATAGGTCACCATGGCACGGAAGCGATACATCGAATTGGCGTTCACCAGACTCACGCGAAGTCCCTGGCGCACCTGCGAAGCACGGGCGTTGATGTTGGTCGTACCGCCGATGCTACCCACGCCGTAATCCGACATGATCGAACCGTTGGTGATCTCCTGGTTGCGCGTAGCGTCGTTCAGACCGCTCCACAACGACCAGGGCGTATAGCCCGTCATAGCGTCGTTGAAGCGAATACCGTTCAGGTAAACGTCCGAATACTGTGAATCGTAACCGCGCACGTTGAAACGCATCTCGCTGAACCGGTAGGAAGCGATGTTGTTGAAAACGTCCTTCGAGGCCGAAAGGGACGAAGGCAGCGACTGCGCATCGTTGCCGCTCTCGGTATCGAACTCTGCGAAGATCGAATCGTCCATTACGGTCGAAAGCACTTCGGGGACCAGAATCACCGTATTGATGTCGCGCACCATCTTGTCCACGCGCACCACGAGCGTCAAAGGCTCGAATTCGGGAGCCTCGAACTGCAACGTATATTCGCCGGGCTCGACATTCTCGATCACGAAACCACCGCGGCCGTCGGTCGTGGCAGTCATTTCACCGGGAGTGACCGAAACCTTCACCCCGTCCACCGCGACACGTCCCTCGCGGGAAACGACCTTACCCTTGATACCGCCGCTCTGAGCGAACGCGGTCAGCGACATCAGGGTAAATACAAAAATTAGTAAACTTTTTATTTTCATATCCTTTCAAGTTAAGGTATTTATTTACCGATGTAGATATAAACGGGGAAGTGGTCGCTGTAACCGCCCTGGAAATTGTTTCCGACGTACGTGCGCAAAGGATAGCCTTTGAACTGCCCCTCCCGCTGGATCATATAGTTACGCTTGAAGACATTCCCGTAGTACTTCGATCCCGGAGCCCGCACCAGACGCAACTCGCCGGACTTCGCATTGACCAGGTTTTCCGACACTACGATATTGTCGAAGAGATTCCAGGCGTCGCCGTAAGCCAGCGTTCCCATACCGGCACGCAGCACCGCGTGGAACGGACTGAAGAAATCGCCCGGCTGAAGATCCTTGACCTTGGGTTTGGCATTCAGCCCCTCCAACATGCTCGGATCGGTCGGATCGTCGTTGAAGTCGCCCATCGCCACGATCTTGGTCGCAGGATTGACCTTCAGGACAGAGTCGGCGATTCGACGCATCTGCTCGCCGACGGCAATACGCTTGAACTCAGAAGCGTCCTTGCCGCCCAGACGCGAAGGCCAGTGAGCCACCATGAAGAAGAACGGTTCGCCGTCGATCGTACCCCACATAGTCGAAATATCGCGGGTTTTGAAATTCGGAAGCGAGGGAATCTGCGTGCGGATCGGTGCGCTGCCCTCCAGCTTGAAGACATCGGGACGGTACATAAAAGCGACGTCCACACCGCGAGCTTCGGGAGAGTCATAGTGCGAAATCCGGTAATTGCCCGGAGCCATCTTCGGCGTAGCGATGATATCTTCGAGCACCGAGCGGTTCTCGACCTCGGATACGCCGATCACGATCGGATAATCCTTATCGATACCGGCAATATCGAAAAGCACCTTTTCGGTATTGCCCAACTTCTTCGCATACTTGACAGAATTCCATTTTTTAGGTCCTTCCGGTGTGAATTCGTCGTCATTGACCTCAGGATCGTTGATCGTATCGAAAAAGTTCTCCAAGTTGTAAAAGACCACCTTATACGGTTTCTGCGCGAAACAGCAGGCTGCGAACAGTAAGGCCAGTAGTCCTGTAAAAATCAGTCGTTTTTTCATAAGTCAAATTAGTTTTGGATTCCCCATTGGCTCGGAGAGTTTTGTGCCTTTACGGATTCCGCAGCCGACTCGGGAATATTGGGAAAGAACGTAAAGCCGGTCTTCTTTTCAATCTCCGCCACGCTCATACAAATGGACGCAGGCGGCTGAATATCGCCGTAGCTCTTCTGATCCACCCAAAATCCGATCGCCTTCAATTCATCGGCCGAACAATCCGCGATGCGTTTGCCGGTCGTACCGGTGCGCGTGCGAAGCAATACCTTGAAATAATTCGTCGGGACCGGACAAACTTTCCCGTCACGGTCGGTCGTCGTCGTATTGGTATTGGCATAATAGCAACCGGTCACCACATAAAGCGTGTCGTTGCATATCTGCGCACGCACCTTGGCTTCGAGATTGGCCCACATATCCTGGTTGAGCCGGTTGAGCTGCGGCGTCATATTGGTCGCATAGAACGTCTGGAGATTCAACTCCCGCGTAGCCGTACGGTCCGCCGAAGGGAGCTGATGTCCCCGGTCGTAACTGCCCCGATAGGAACCGGCCGCGAGGTCGGGCTGCCAGGAATAATCGACCTTCGGATCGTACTGAAAATCGTCGGTACGGTCTATCGACCCCCTATATACCGAATGCAGCGGATAAGCCACCCAATGCGCCACATGGAGCGTTTTGTCGTAGCAGAACGAATAGTTGCGCACGGTGCGGTTATTGAGCGAAGCGAAGTGGCTGACGTAAACGAAATTCTCATCGACTCGCTTTTCCGGCAATTCGGCCCAGGCCTTCGCATGACCTTCATCGTAGGGATCGTTGGTCGAAGAGGCCGAAAACTGCGTCAGCACGAGCACCTGCGGCTCACCGCCGAAAAATTCGAATTCGATGGTCGCCGAACGTTCCCCGCTCCCGGTATTCCGCGTATAATAGACGTCCAGGATATTGCTGATGTTCGAACTCTGTACGGTGCCCTCCTTCACGAGGACCGTCGGATCGTTGAGCCTGAACGAGCACCAAGCACCTCCGTCCTTGATTTCGGCACGCCATCCGGCGCCGACAGGTCCCTCAATCTGTATGGCGGCCGAACCCTCCGCAGCTCCGACCGTCGAAGAGGTCCGCCATACGGCAGAACCCCAAAAATCGTCCGTATCGTCGCCGCAAGCTACGGCAGAGAGCGCAATCATCGTCAGGAACAGCCATTTCCATCCCTTCTCACAATATCTGAACATCGACATCATCGGTAAACTATAAAAAACTATCCGAGAAACCAAACTCTTGGAGGGGATGATCCCTCCAAGAGTTTAATTTCGAACTACCTTTATTTACTCGTAAGAAAGTACGAGTTTCGTACACTGGGCATTCTTCGCCGTTCTGGCCATACGATATGCCGTATCGGCAGTCGTTCCGGTCAGGTTGAACGTAATGGTTTCATTGGCGTTGATGGTCTGCATCTCTCCGCCAGCGACAATAGCATCGGAAGTATCCTTAATCACAATCCCGACACCGGCTCCAGCACCGTACGGAGATGAGAATTCGACTTTCGTCAGCTTCTTGCCGGCAACCACCGGGAACTGAATATAGGTATCGTCACCGTTGAAATACAACGCTTTGTTCGGAGCATCTTTGTTCCATTCCGAACCATCCAACCAATAAGCATTGGCTCCTGCCGCTACATTGATAATGAATTCATATCCGCTAAACGTATAGGTCTTCTCCGAAGGACCGGCTCCGTCCGCCTTGGAAGTCGGAAGCCCTTGAGCGCTTTCACCGAAATCAACGGTAATAGTCGTAGCGTCACCGCCTTCGCCGCCGCCCTGACCAGCCAATACGACCGGCACGGTCTTGCTGTTACCGTTGGCCAATGTAATGGTCAGCGTCTGATTAACGGGCTGCGTACCGGTATTCGGATCGGCCTTGACCGTCACGGTCAGGCCGCTGACCGTAGCGCTCAGGGGGGGGGTCAGGCCGCTTACGGAGAGTTGGTTGTCACCCTGGTTGAGAACCGAAACCGTGAGCGTCTGCTCGCCGCCGATCGCCTCGAAAGAGAGGCTGGCCGGAGTGACGCCCGTAATCATCGGAGTCGAACTGTCGCTGAATGCGGCCACGTCGTCCAAATTACGCGGAACGAGCTGGGAATTATCCCGGAACACGGCAGCCAGACCGGAGATATTACCTGTAGCGACCTTGTAAGGCACATCGAGGAACACGCTCGGGTTCTTTTCATCGCTCTTCTTGCAGAATACGGTGAAATTGGCTCCACCGGCAGTGAAAGTATGCGAAGAAGTTTCACTCGCGTTTGCCCATACACCTGCCTGGGCAACCGAAGCGTCGGCGATCGTTACGGCCATACCCTGATATTTCGCCAGATCCGCAGCAGCGATCGTCGCCGTAGGAATCGAAGTCACCGTACCGGTCTTCTCGACCTTGCACCAAGTCGCTTCCTTAGCGCCCGTCACTTCGTACATACCACTGTAATTTACCACCTTGGCAAGTCCTTTATAAAGGGTTACGCGCACCTTGTCACCCTTGTTCAGACCGAGCGTCGAAGGTTCTACCTGACTGCCGTAGAGGGTGATGCCGTTACCGGCCTCCGTCGCATTCTCGGTAGCGAGGATCAGGTTGTTGAAGGTATAATTGGCACCGGCCACGTCGTTCATCACCACTGCGTCCAGATAGCGATCTGCATTGGCATCCACCGGAGCCTCCGTATCAGTCATCTGCGCGATCAGCTCGGGAATGGTAATGGCCGTAGCCTCACCCGGATCGGGCGGAACCACACCGCCTTCGAGATCGACCTCCTGACCGCCGCTGCCCTCGACGAGTTGTACGTCATCGATTGCGAATGCCGACGCCAGATCAGCCGTGAAACGGATCGAAAGCTGGCTAACAGCCTCCTTGAGCGTGAAATCTACGGCAAACTGAATCCAGTAAGGATCGGTCGTATCGCTGCCGCCGATCTTCTCGTAAGTCAGGTTGCCCGACCAGTCGGTTCCGTTACCTACGGCAACGTGGAACGACTCGGGTTTGAAGATATTGTCATAAACGAGATCAGGGTAAGTACCGGAACTCTTCGAATAAGAACCGCCGAAAGTGATCCGATATTTGGTCTTGCCCGCAGGCAGTGTAATACCTTTGATGTCGAAAGTCGCAGGCGCCGAACCGAAGTAAATCTTGTTCGAACCCGAAGCGCCGTCGTAACCGCCGCTGGGTTTGCCGGAGGTACGCACCGACATATTGGTATAGGCATACGATACCGTCGAATTACCCGTACCGGAAGCATTTTGCCATGCGTCGGTCTGATCCAGGAACGGCCATTTATTATCGACCTTCTCGGCAGGCGTCTTATCGAAATTGTTCTCGTAAATCGCATCGCCGCTCGGATCGGGAGGCACGACACCGCCGCCCGCCAAGTCGATCTCCTCGCCGCCGTTGCCGGTCATCAGAGTAATATCATCCAGACGGAATTTAGACGAAATATTTGCTTCGAACTTGATATAAAGCGTCGAAGTCGCATTCTTGAGCGTAAAGTTCTTGGTAGCGAATACCCAATAAGGATCTTCCTGGTCACCGTTGTTCACCTCGTAAGACAGCGGAGTATAGTCCGTTCCGTTCGCACTGAGCGAAACCACGAAGTCATCCTTCTTGAAACCGTTGTCATTATTGTCCTGATCGTAATACTGTCCGCCGAAAGTCAGCTTCAGGTTGGTCTGGCCGGAGGCGAGCGTTATGTTTTTAACCGTAAAGGTTGCCGGAGCCGTACCGAAGAAGATCACGTTCGGACCCGAAGCACCGTCATAAGCACCCGCGCTGCTCTTGCCGGAAGAACGAATCGAGGTGTTCGTACCCTCGTAAGAAACCTTCGAAGCACCCTCACCGGTGGTGTTCCAACCCGTGTAAGCCGAAACCAGAGGCTTATCATCAACGGCTTCGTTACCCGCCGTCTCGTTGAAAATAATCGTCGGCGGCACCACTTCGCCCTGAAGTACATTGACATCCTTCTGAATCAATGCGCCGTAGGAGTTGTAAACCTCGAAAGTCACTTTAGCAGACTGACCGATGTTCGAAGCGGGCACCGTAACGGTCACGGCAGCATCGCCTTCGCCTTCGGTAGCCGAAAGGCGCACCCAAGTCTGTTCGTCCTCGACGATAGCACGCCAGGGACGGTTCGTTTCAACGATAAAAGTACCGTTGTACTCATCTGCGGGCTGTCCCTCCGCATCGAACGTCAGGTTCTCCGGCGTGACGTTCAGATAGGGAGCGCCCATGTCGTCATTGTCGTCGGTACATCCCGCGAACACCGCCACGGCGAACACGGTCAATGCACTGAAGAGCAATTTCCAAATGCTACTCTTTTTCATAAACAATTAAATTTTAGAGTGATATAAAAATAGGTTAAAAATAACTTCATCGTCTTGCATATTTACTCAGGCCACTTATTCTTAAACTTTTTGTAAAAATACTATTTTTTCCTGTTTCGACAATAATTCGAACACTATTTTCGTATTACAATCCCGTTAAATCAAATATAACGACACACCGGATTTTTATTTCGTATCAAAAACCCCACCAAACCGTATTCTTTCCCGGCAAAATAAACACAAAAGGCGTGCAGTTTTGACCGCACGCCTTTTTTCCGAGAAATACGTCCGGTCAGCGAATCCGGTCGAGCGACCGCACCAGCTTTTCGTCCCGGAAGATCGCCCGCAAAGCCAGCAAGTCGAAAACCAGGCAGACCAACGGGAAAACGAGCGAAATTTTAAGGGTATGGGAGTAAAATTCACTGTCCGCGAAGTAACGGTTGCAAAGGTAGAAATAGATTCCCATCATCGCCCCGGCACCGATGAGGAGCACCAACTCGACGGCACATAACCGGATCTGCACCAGACGGCGCTTGAAAAGGAAAATCGTCACCAACGGCACCAGACAGGCGGCAACCAGAACAACCCCCAGATACACCGTCGGCAGCAACGTGATGCCGGCGGCATCCTTCAGGCCGAAAGCGGTCAGCGTACAAGTGTCCGCCCCAACGGTGAAATCGACCAGCGGCAGCCACAAGGCCAATCCCGTCAGTACGACGACCAGCAACAGATACAGAGTCTGAATACGTTGAATCATATAACTTCTATTTTGTTTATGCGAACCTCTTCGAATCCTGCCGAAAATCGCAGGCTCTGCAAGGTTTATTGATTATCCAATGTTTTTTCGATCAGGTATTTATTACGGTCTGCGGCATTCCGGTCGATCAACTCGCCCAGGAATCCCGCCA
>OHIK01000989.1_pt1 | contig 12875 bp, 8 predicted proteins | sample 1568241 | NCBI WGS metagenome assembly OHIK01 (sample SAMEA3879567, study PRJEB24766) | human gut metagenome | biome: human-associated habitat; feature: feces | place: USA | collected 1985/1987 | reverse complement strand
CTGTGCGGAATCGCCCTCAAAACGCAGCGCCATTTCGGTGGATGCCCAACGATCCTTGCTCTGTGCTGCGCCGTCATCCTCCCACAGCGTGAAGCTGTTTTCGGCACCCGGGAACACCAATACCTGCAGTGCGCGCGGGTTGGCCACGGAGTTGAGCGCCTCACCCTCGGCGGGCATCTGCAGCGGCACGATCGCGCCGGGCTTAGCGAACACCGGCATGCGGTCGAGATCGCGCCAAGCCTCCAGACGGCGGCCTTCGGCCGGACGAGACGTGTAATGGCGACCGTCGAAGAAATCGAACCATTCGCCCTGCGGCAGCCACACGTCGGCCTTCGCACGCTGCACGGAACGCTCGGCTGGATCGACGATCGGCGCGACCAGCAGCTCGGTGCCGAAACGGAATTCGTCGGTGAGCTTGTATGCGTCTTCGATTTCCGGATAGTCCCAGTACAGCGGCTGCACGAGCGGCTCGTTGTCGAATGCGGCGCGACGGTTCATCGTGTACAGGTACGGGATCATCGCATGGCGCAGGCGCAGCGCGGACGTCATCGCACGTTCCGCATCGCCGTGGAAGTTCCACGGCTCCTTGCCGTTGAACGGCGAATCGGTGGAATGCAGACGGTTGATCGGGCTGAACGCGCCCAGCTGGTACCAGCGGACCTCCAGCTCCTCGTCACGGTAGCCGAACATGTGGCCGCCGATGTCGTGGCTCCACCAGCTATAGCCGGCATTTGCCGAGGTCGCTGTGAAATACGGCTGATAGTCTAGGGATTTCCAGCTGGCGATGGTATCTCCCGAGAAAGAGATGGGATACCGGTGCCCGCCTGGACCGGCATAGCGGGACAGTATCAATGGACGCTTTCCGTTTTTAGCGAGATGAATCGAGTGATAATGGTTTAATGCCCACAGGGGGTCCAGCCCCTTTAGATGCGTTTTGTTTCCTTGCGTCCAATCGATCCACCAAAAATCCATTCCCATTTTTTCAAATGGCTGGCACAGAACATCAAAATAGTTTTGGATATAATCAGGATTTGAAAAATCAAAGCAGATGGGATCATCGTTTCCATAATCTTTTCCCATAGCGTCGGCCATTTCTTTATAATGGTCTTCATGGCCCCGAACACCGTCTGCCGGGTGATCCAATAAGGATACTTTAACACCGTGGGTATGCATCCATTGAATGAATTCATCCGGCTTTGGGAATAAGGCCCGGTTCCATGTATAACCTGTCCAGCCCCGTCCGTACCGGGTGTCGATTTTGTGCCAGTCCATATCGACCATGGCGACACAGAATGGAATTTGATGATTTTCAAATTCCTGGATCAGTGTTTGGTATTCTTCCTGCGTGTATTCATAGTATCTGCTCCACCAATTTCCCAACGCAAACCTTGGAAGCAGCGGCTGGGCGCCGCAGAGGTGGTGAAAATCCCTCAGACAGCCAAAATAGTCGTGGCCATATCCTAAAAAGTAGCAATCTTCTATTGTTCCTTTTCTTTCTTCTACAAATCCGTCGGGCAAGAGAACTAATGAACTTTTATCATCCAGGATGGAACAGCCATATTTTGATATGAGGCCTGTTCCTAATTTTACTTTTGTTCCTAGCGCGGTGCCTTCTTCAAAATAATCGGTGCCCTCTGTGTTGATGCAGGTACAGCGGGAATCAGAATCCAATGACCGGACCGTTCCTCCTAAATCATAGATTTCTTCCCCGAATCTCCAGAGGTTCCGATGAATATGCGCATATTTTCCATTTTTTCCAATGAGCTGAACGCTTAAGCTTTCCGGAGAAAACGGCTTTTCTTTTTGATAAATCAGATGCAGGCTCTCTGTCAAAACTTCCAACAGGATTCCGTCGTCTTTGACGCGAAAATCAGGGACACTAAAATTGCGGTTGATGACCGCCTGTGTCGCCCGATCCTCAAACACGCCATCCGCGGCATATTCCATTCGGATCATATACGGGGTCAGCACGGAAAAACGGTAGGTGATCCCCGATACGACAGCTGCTTTTTGACAAGCGCTCTGCGTCCAATCTATATAATCCTTACCAATCACAAACGATCTCCTCCTAACCTTTGATGCCGGACATGGTAATTCCCTCGATAAAATATCTCTGCCCAATTAAGAAAACAATAATACAGGGCATTACCACCACGCACGCCGCGGCCATCATCAAATTCCACTCGGCTTTATAAGTGCCAATAAACAATTGCAGCCCCACAGACAAAGTGTATTTTTCCTCACTGTTCAAATACACAAGAGGACCTAGGAAATCATTCCACGTGTTCAAAAAGGCGAACAGAGCGACAACGACCAATACCGGCCTGGAAATGGGGATAATAATGCTCATGCAAATGCGAAGGTGGCCGGCCCCATCAATACGGGCTGATTCGTCTAAATCAAAAGGAATAGAAAGGAAGAACTGCCTTAACAGAAAAATGTAAAATGCTCCGCCGAACCAACAGGGAATAATCAGAGGCAATAAGCTGTTGGTAATTCCAATATTGCACCACATGACATAAAGAGGAATCAGCGTTACTGCAAACGGAAGCATCATACTGGAAATAATTATACTGAAAACGGCATTCCGGAATTTCCACTTGATTCTGGTCAAGCCATATGCACTGATAGAACAGGATAATACCGTTCCCACAACTCCCAGTACTACATAGGTCAGTGTATTTAAAAAATACCGGTCGAAGGGCAACGCGGAAAGCGCTTCAGTATAATTCTCCCATTGGACAGGGTTCGGAATCCATTTTGGGGGCATTTCAAAAATTTGCGCCGATGTCATAAGAGAGCTTCTCACCATCCAGATAAACGGAATTAGGCACAAAGCAGAGCCTAGAAGCAGTATGATGTAGATCCAAATCTTGCTTACTAATTTTTGCCTTTTCATTTTTTATCCTCCCATATAGTAAACCCATCTTCTGGAGTTCCTAAATAAAATTGCTGAGAATACCATAATAATGATGAACAGTATCCAGCCAATGGCGCAGGCATTGCCCAAGCGTGAGAACTGGAAGGCTTCTCTGTAAAGGAAATACACATAAAACAGGCTATTGTTGTTCGGTCCTCCGTATGTCATGACATACGCCTGGACGAAAGTCTGGAAGCCGTTGATGAACCCCATGACCAGGTTGAAAAAGATGGTCGGCGTCATCAGAGGGATAATGACATGCCTTAATTTTACTAACGCACCGCCGCCGTCAATTTCCACGGCTTCCAAATATTGACGGGGGACATCCTGTAGCCCCGCGAGAAAAATGACAATGGTAGAGCCTGTTGTCCATAGATTTACAAAAATGAGAGTCGGCAGAACTGAATTGCTTCCATAAATCCATTGGGAGGTGGGGAGCCCCAGCTGCTTCAATACATTATTGGCCAGCCCGAGATCAGGGTTGAAAATCCAAACCCAAATTGCCGACATGGCAACCAGAGGGACAATAGAGGGCAGGTAAAAAATCGTCCGAAAGATTGACTTCCCCTTAATTGACTGGTTCAGCAGTAGTGCTACCAAAAAAGAGAATACGATCGCAAGAGGTACCGAAATAAAAACATAAATCAGTGTGACCTTTAAAGACTGATAAAAATAGGGGGAGGCGCCACTGAATAAATTTTTGTAATTATTAAACCCGATGAACACGGGAGCCTTGCTGATTTGGTAATCCGTGAAGCTTAAGCCTAGACTTACCACCATAGGCAATAAAGAAAAACATAAAAAACCTAAGATACACGGCAGCGAAAATAACACCCCGCACAGGTTTTCGTGGCGCTGCATATTCAGTTTACAAGCCTGCTTTTTTCTCAATTTCTTCATCCCTTTCTAAAAAATATATGACGTGCGCTTTGTGCACGTCATATATTCCACATGCTTAAGAACGATCCCCGTTATAGGTTCCCTCCACTAATTCATCCACCTTAGGTTTTACTTCTGTAAGGGCTTCTTCGGCGCTTTTATCACCCAACCATACAGAGTCCAATGCGGAAGAAACCAGGGTGTTAATCTCGCTCCAATTTTTAATGTTGATGTCAGGCTGGCGGACGCGATTGAAATCCAAGGTGGAATCCACAACCGCTTCAATAAAATGCTCAGGACGGGTATCCAAATCAGAACTGGCCCACAAATCTAACTTTTCCTCGTTTTCATAGTATTCAGAAGGTGCCGGCAGCCAAAGGGACTGGAACAAGTTGAGCAGCTCTTCAGAGCTTTCAGGATTCGTCATCCACTTTCCAAATTCATAAGCTTCCTCTAAATGCTGTGTGGATTTATAAATAACCAGTGCGGAACCGCACATGTAAGTGGTATAGTTTTTGTCAATGGGTAAAACTCCCACGCCATAGTTTACATCCGCTTCATTCAAGTCCAGCATATTCCAGGTTCCCGCAATATACATGGCGATCTGGCGGGACTGCATCGCGGTAGAGGGGGATGTCATGGTAGACTTTTGGGTTGCGGATGGATGGACGTGATATACGTTGATCAGGTCGGTGATATTTTGAATTGCCTGTGCCGCGCTCGGCTCATTAAGGGCAAACTCGGAACAATCTTCCGAGAGATAATAGCCCCCGTTTGCATAAACGAAAGGCATATAGGAGAAGGAAGTCCCCTCAAACATAATGCCATATTGCTTAATATTGTTTGCGTCAAATCCACTGTCTGCAGCGTTTTTTCCGGAAGAATCCAAAGTGAGCTTTTGGCTGACCTCTACAAATTTATCCCAACTCCATGCATTTTCTACGGTGTAGGGTGGATATTCAATGTTGAGCTCGTCAAACATATCTTTATTATAGAGCAGCGTCACCGTGCCAGGAGCAAAAATTGGCCCGCAGCTTTCCGTTGGAGACCAGTTCCACCAGTTATATTCCAAGTATTCATCCTTACCCGCATCTCCGAATTTTTCCATCAGCTCATTATAATCATAAATGATCCCGTCTTCTCCGAACTGACAATTCCAGGAATCAGAATAGCTGATGTCAGGCGTATCCCCAGCCGCGATCATGGCGTTTAGCTTTGTCAGGAAATCTCCCGAGGGGATATGCAGGGCGTTTACCTTAATCCCGTCATTTGCAGCTTCAAAGGTTCTGCAGGTAGCTTCAATTGCTTCTTTTTCAGCCGTACTGCCCCAGAAAGCAAAAGTGATTTCTGTTGTTTCCGTTTCACTTACCTGAGACTCTTGCTCCGTATTGCCAGATGAACAAGCTGCCATAGATAGAGCCATGGCACCGCACAATAAAAACGATAATATTTTGTTTCTTTTTTTCATGACATCGTCCTCCTTTAGGGTATCAGTCAAACATGTATTCCGCTTGATCAAGCTTGAATTACTGTGCCTTGATTATAAGTGATAAAAAAATTAAATACAATTGTAAAAATATAATAAAATTGTACATTGATAAGATTGTGCTCAAAAAAACTTCACAAAATAGATAAAAAGTGTTTAAATATTATTATGGTAAGTTTAAATATGGTTTTAAGAAGTGGGGAAAAGGATATGCAACATACAATATTAATTGTTGACGACGAGGCGTGGCATCGAAGAGGGATGACAAACCTTTTGAAATCGCTATATCCTGAGATGGAACTTCTGGAGGCTAAAAATGGCAGTACGGCCTTGGAGCTGTGCAAAAGCAGGGAAATCGATATTGTAATCACTGACATCAATATGCCCAATATGGATGGATTGGAATTTATGCGTCGCCTGCATGATTTAAAACCAGATATTAAAATTATCGTGCTGACCGCATACAACAAATTTGAATACGCGAAAGCAGCCATTAAATACGGCGTCATAGACTTCATTTTAAAACCTGTGAAGGTATCCGAGCTGCAGGATGTGCTACAAAAGACCTTTTCCATCCTGAGCCGGGAATTCGTCGGACGGAAAAAACACCACCAATTCGAGTCCTATATGCTTCAGGCGGATCAGCTCCGTCAAAACCATCTGGTGAACCAGTGGCTTTTAAATGAAACGAAAGACTCCAATCTCATAGATCAAATATCCCAGTTCCTTGATATCTATTCCATGCCGGGCAATGTGATCCTGTTTGAATTGGCCTCTCCCATCCATAAAGAAAACCGGGAGGAGCTGGTAATCTATTTAAAAGAAAATATTACAGACTCTCTCTTTTACCTGGAATCCAATCCCAATATCCTGATGGCGATTTGTATCAAAGAGCCGTTGTCGGACTCGATCCTTAAGAAAGCGATCCGCTGGTGCCAGGATAAATTGGGACAGAATATGAAAGTGGTGGTTGGAAGGCATGTAACGGATTTGGCTTCAGAAGCCTATATTTCCTATCAGAACGCCTATTCGGTCCTTCCCCTGCATTTTTATGAAAAAAGCAATCCGCTTTTCGGTGAAGCGATAAACCTAACCTTTTATCCCGCAAACAACAAGCACTATTACCACTATGAGAAAGAATTGATCCAGATGTTCCAAGAAGGAAAGCTGTCACAAGCGCTCCAGACCTTTCACAATTTAGTGTATAATTTTTTTGAGCCCGGCAATCTCCCGCCCTATTCCGCAAGGCAGATTGCAACCTGTATTCTGTATAATCTTTTAAATCATTTTGATTATGCGATGCCCCATCAGCGGCAGCTGCAGCTTTTCGGAGAAATCGATTTGATTTTGGTGGAATCAAATACAATATCTCAGTTATCAACTCTGGCCACCAATATCATCGAACAAATTTATCAGGAAGTCTCTTTGCAAAAAGAGGTTACCAACAATCGAATGAATCAGATACTGGAATATATTGACGAGCATTATATGGAAAACATTACCTTAAGTGAAGTGGCGGACAGATTTTCATTTCATCCGTCCTATTTCAGCACCTTATTTAAATCCATCTCTGGGAAAAGCTTTACAGACTATATTTCCGAAAAAAGGATGAACAAAGCCAAGGAGCTTTTAAAAAATCCATCCAATAAAATCCGGGATATTTCGGAAAATCTGGGGTTCAGTTCTCCCGGGTATTTTGCGAAAACATTTAAGCGTTTTTTCGGCGTGACCCCTGAAGATTTTCGAAAATCAAACGGCACATATAAGGAGAATGAATAAATGCTGCATCGTCTCAAACGCATGAAACTACGAAAACAATTGTTTTTATGCTTCTTTATTCTATCCGTCCTTCCTATGGTTATTATCTCAGTGGTTTTATTCTATCTGGCAAAAGAGAGTATGACTAACCTGGCCACGGAAAATATGATGGAGAATGTAGAAAAGAGCGGTTATCTGCTTGATCAGGAATTGGATAATTTTGAAACATTGTCTCTTTTTTTTAATGTGAACAATGAACTTTACGGAATCTTTTCAGAACTGGGAGAATCCCCCAGCGATTATCAGATCATCCAGGCCAACCGCCAAATACAAAAAATTTTAGCCGATTGTTTCGCGTGGGAAAATTACTACTCAGTGCATTTGGTGACTTCCTACTTCAGGTTTGGAGCCACTGATAAAAATTTCTATCCGCCGGACAGCTTTCAAAAATCCGACTTGTATTTCAAGGCGAAAGAAAATAGAGATTCCCTGGTATGGATTCCAACCTACGATTATTGTGAGAAGTTTGGAATTGATAATATTACACCTGAATCCTTGGAATTTAACCGGCTTTTTTCCGCTGTTCGGGAACTGCATATTTCTACGACGCAGAACAACAGTATCAAGAGACTGCCCTCTGATATTGAACAGCCTATTCTTGTGATCAACTTTACCGAGAGCTATTTAACCTCGCTGCTGGAAAACCATAATTCTGATGTAAATGAGATTGGATTATTTACGCAGGATGGAACTGTAATCTATTCGGATTCTTCTGGGCAGGACTACTCCTGGACAAAAGAACTATTAACGGATAAACCCAACGGCTCCTTTATTGCAGACGTCAACGGGATAGAAACCATTGTCTGTTACTCTACCAGCCAAACCACCGGCTGGATCATTACCAACTCTCTTCCGCTAAGCATTTTCACGCAAAATATTATAAAGACGCTTTTTATTTATCTGTTAATATGCGCCCTTGTCTTATTTCTGTTTTCATTGCTGCTATCTTTCTTAATTTCTGAAAAAATAAATAAAAAGATAGAGGTCACGCTTAAAACCATCGAGCAAATGGAAGAGGGGTATTTTGACAATAAAATACTTTATGATCCTAAGGATGAGTTTGCTTTCTTCTATGAAAAAATAAACTCAACAAACGAAGCAATTAACTGTCTCATTAAAGAAAATTATGTTGTAAAAATTAGACAGAAAGAATCTGAAATGCTGTTGCTCAATATTCAATTAAACCCGCATTTTATCTATAATGCTTTAAATATTATTAACTGGATATGTTTGAGCGGTAATGCGGAAAGCGCCAGCAGAATGATTGTGGAGTTATCACGAATGCTTCAATACACCAGCGACAACACCTCTGAAACTTCCCTATTGAAGGACGATATTTTATGGCTTAAAGATTATACCTCTATTATGAAAATACGATTTGAAGATGAGTTCGACATTGATTTTGAGATACCAGATGAACTTTACGAGTTACAGGTCCCAAAACTTTTTCTTCAGCCTATCATTGAAAATTGTATCGTCCATGGCTTCAAGGATATTAATTACCCCGGTAAAATATTGGTATCCGGCCAGTTGTATACAGATGTCGTTATTTTCACTGTAACAGATAACGGTTGTGGGATGACACAAGAAAAAATAGAGTGTGTTCTTTCAGAATCTTCTCGTTCGATTGGCGTTAAAAACTCGGACAGAAGAATTAAATTATTATATGGAGATGATTATGGAATACAGATTCATTCAAAACTAGGCGGCGGCACGAAGGTAATCTTCACCATGCCAAAACAATAATATTTATCGTTTTATATGATAAATCTCTTACATTGAAATAGAAAACACCCTTTTCACAGCTCCGTCAAGCCAAATATATATTCCTTTTCTGTATTTTAATTATAGAACATGCGTTCCGATTTGTGAAGTAATAATGTTTTCCTATTACAGAAAAACACCAACCTTTGGTGAAAATCACTTTAAAAGCTCAAAAACAAGGATATGGACAACAGCCGTAACAGGCACAACAGCAAGACGCTGTATACCATCTTCGGAGATGTAGAAGTATCGGTATCCCGGGACCGGAAGGAGGATTTCGAGTCCCAGGTACTGAAAAAGAACCAGACCAGCATCAGTCAGGACGTTGAGAAAAAATTCTGTCCATATATGCTAAGGGTATGAGCACTGGGGATATTGAGGCTCACATCCAGGATATCTACGGGATTTCCTTCTCAGACAGTATGGTCAGCCGGATCATGGACAAGATTTACCCATTGCCAAAGAGTGGCAGCAGCGGCCGTTGGAATCCATTTACGCTGCGGTATTTCTGGATGCCATCCACTATCATGTCCGCAGCGGGGGACAGATTATGAAGAAAGCGGTATACATTGCCGTTGGTATCGACCTGGACGGACGCAAGGATGTATTGGGTATGTGGGTAGGCGAAAATGAGAGCGCCAAGTTTTGGACGACCGTACTCAATGGCTTGCGGAACCGGGGCATGGAGGATATTTTCATTGCCTGCACAGATAACCTGGCCGAGTTTGATGCGGTCATTCATGCCATCTTTCCCAAAACCGAGATCCAGAACTGCATCATCCACCAACTGCACAATTCCAGCAAATAGGTGTCCTACAAGGAGCTGAAGTCTCTCATGGCCGACCTGGAGGCAGTCTATGCCGCTGTGGATGATCAGGCCGTTCTGGATACCTTTGAGGAGCACTGGGACAAGAAACACCCCAAAATCCCCCAGTCCTGGTGGGACAACTGGGCCAACATCAGCACCTATTTCAAGTATCCTCAAGAGGTGCGGCGGCTGATCTGCACCACCAACGCCGTCGAGGGCTTCAATCGCCAGTTGCACAAGGTGACCAAGGCCAAATCGGTGTTTCCTACCGATGACAGCCTGCTGAAAATGCTGTATCTGGTCATGATGGACATTACGAAAAAATGGACCGGACGTCGGCAGGATTGGAGCTTGATCCACGCCCAAATGACCATCTAATTTGCCGAGCGTATGCCCGAGTAACACCGCCGGAGCCGGATGTCAAGGGCAAGATATACGGCTTCGTCGCCCTTGACATCCCATCCCGCCGGCGTTATGCCCTTAGCAAGGAGGCAGCCGGTTTCCCCGGCTGCCTCCTTGAATATACTTTATTCTATTTGCACCCAAAATGGAGTTTACACAAAATTTGGGATTGACCCGTATATTCCCTTCATTATGACAACCTTTTCAAATATAGATTATCTTACCGACATAGATTTATAATTACATTTGATAGCCTCCTGAATCTGACCATATTTTTCAGCATAATATCCGATAAAATTAATATCAGGTTCTGCGATATAATCTTCAAAAGACACATAGGTATCAACTGCTTCCTGTAACGAATGATAAACCCCCGTTCCTATGCCCGCCGTCATAGCGGCTCCAATACTAGCCTGATAGCCTTTGTTTTTAGGAATTAACAGTGGCATATCTAAAATAGAGGCCATCATCTTAGTCCATAAATTGCTTTTGATAAAGCCTCCTGAAGCAATGGCGATTTCCGGGCCATTTCCTGCTATCTTATTAAATTCATCATAGATGGTTTTCATATTAAAACAAATACCTTCCATGACGGCTCTCATAAAGTGAGCGCGATTATGGGATAATGAAATTCCATAAAAAGCACCTCTGAGATTTTCATCCATATAGGGGGAACGTTCTCCGCAGAGAAAAGGCAGGAAAAACAAATTGGAAGGACTGGAGATATTTTTTGAGACCTCTATATCAATTAAATCGTAATGATAATTCCCGTATAAGAGGCTTGAAAAATATTCAAACGCTGTCCCGGCCGTCAACATAGCGCCTAAAAGATACCAGCTTTTTTCCATTACATTGCAAAAGGTATGCACTTTAAGGCGTGGATGGACCAGCGGCTCCTCGATACATAAAAACATCTGCCCGCCGCTTCCGATGGTGCAGGTCAGATCTCCTTGTTTTATGGCGCCGTTTCCTAATGCCTGCATCGGCTGATCAGCGCCGCCATAGACTACCTGCACGGTTTTGCTTAAAGAAGTCTGTTGAGCGGCGCTGGGGCTTACTGTTCCGCAGACTTCACTTGGACTATGAACATTTTGCAGCCATGCGCTGCAGATCCCGGCTTTCTCCAGAATAGCATCGGACCATTTTCTGTGGACACAATCAAACAAAAGGGTAGCTGATGCATCCGTCCACTCCGTCCCTAATTCTCCGGTCAATCGAAAACGGATATAATCCTTCGGAGAGAGAATATATGTGATTTTCTCATACAGAGACGTCCCATGGTTTTTTAACCACAACAAGGAAGTCAGCTGAAATCCAGAGAAGATAGGGCTGATAATGCCATTGCGGATTAAATCCTCCGTTTTCATGAAATCTTTATATGCTTTTGCGCGGGCGTCACAATGGATGATCGCTGGTCCCAGCAGCTGTCTATTCTTATCCAGCAACACCAAACCATGCATCTGACCAGATAAGCCGACTGCTTTAATACTTCTGTAAGCCTCTGGCTTTCTTTGATTTAAGGATTTTAGGGCTGCACAGACCGAATCCCACCAGTCCTCAGGATTCTGCTCTGCATAGCCGTCATAGGGACTGTTTATCTGGTATTGTTTGGTGTCCGCATAGAATTCGCTCATATCTTCAGCAAACAGCGAAACTTTAACTCCTGAAGTCCCTAAATCGATTCCAACTAAATAATTGATGTTCATTTCCTCCTTATCCTGCTGACAGTATTTCCAAAATGATTCCCAGCAAATTCCGGTCTGATACCATAGACTGCAGTTCAACGATTGCTTTTGTCAAATCGGTATGCCTGCGGACCGTTTTATAAATATCCAGTTTTAAATTGAATTCGATCTGTAAGCCATCCAGCACATAAAAAAGCTTTTCCTGCACATGGTTGTCTGCCAATTCTAAATTTGTACCCAATGATACGACGGTTTCTGAGGTGATCTCCGTTTCCGGAATTTCAAAGGTTAATCTATTCTGTAAATCATCATATTGAATGTTCGCTTTTTTATTTTCGGCGATTAAAGAGACAGCGGTTTTCTTGACCCCAACCAGGTCAACGATATATGTACGCTTAGAAGGCAGGCAGTCCGTATTTCCGGCTGCGGGATGAACGGTAAGCGTTCCTTGTTCCCAATTGAATTCGATTTTTGTGTCCACAAATTGGTTGCTTTCTTCCACGCTGCTCCCATCATCCTCATACAGGTGAAACACACCATTGGCTCCGGCGAAGATCTTCAGCCGCAGCCTTTCTGGGTTATCGGTGGAATTTGTAAATGCTTCAGGCTCGGCCATGGGGATGATACCCCCAGCCTTTGCGAATACGGGGATGTTTTCAATTCCCCGGTACAAATCAATCCGTCTGTTCCCGGTGTATTTTGTTCCATCAAAAAAGTCAAACCAGGTCCCCTCAGGTAGCCACGCGGAAAACTTTCCCATTTTCAATTTGGGATCCATCGGTTTTGTAATGGGGCAAACGAGAAGTTCTGTGCCAAAGAAATATTCATTCAGCACCTGATACGCTTCTTCCTGTTCCGTGTAATGATAATATAACGGGGTAACCACAGGCAGGCATTCTTTATGGCATAAATAATTCATGGTATATAAATAGGGAATCATTTTATGCCGCAGGCGCAGATAATTCTCCATGACCTGTTCGGCGATCTGGTTATATCTCCAAGGCTCCTTTCCATTGAAAGGATTCTTTGTGTTATGTAAGCGGAAAATAGGGGAAAAGACGCCAAACTGCACCCAGCGTGTTTCCAGCTCATCATCCTTTACGCCGTCGGCGT
>OHIK01000987.1_pt1 | contig 12883 bp, 9 predicted proteins | sample 1568241 | NCBI WGS metagenome assembly OHIK01 (sample SAMEA3879567, study PRJEB24766) | human gut metagenome | biome: human-associated habitat; feature: feces | place: USA | collected 1985/1987 | reverse complement strand
TTGAAGCCCGTTGCCGGACTTCGTTGCCGACACCCTCTGTCTGGCTATTTTCATGCATGGAGGATAACTGCCTATGGCGAATAATAAGATGAATATTGAAGGAAAAAATTACTCGGATATTCCGGTGTGGCGTAGATATACGCTTACCATTGAGGAAGCAGCCAGATATTATCATATCGGCGAAGGAAAATTGAGAACGCTTATTGACACACATCCCAATGAGGATTTTTATGTGATGAACGGCAATCGTGCCCTCATTAAGCGTGAGAAATTTGAGAGGTATCTGGATCAGGCTACTGCTGTGTAAACAGAGCTGACAGATTTACCGATTTCACATGATATAACTATGCGGAGAGCTGGATTTGTGCTATGATAAGAGCGCAAGTCTGGCTCTCTTTTTTGAAAGGAGAGTTCACGATGAGTGAGAAAAGACGAGATAACCGTAATCGGATTTTGCGAGAGGGCGAGTACCAGCGTAAAGATGGGAGGTATCGGTTCCGCTATATTGATGAGGACGGAAAAGAGAAAAATGTATACAGTTGGCGTTTGGACAAGAATGACCCAATGCCAAAAGGGAAGAAGCGGGAGCCTTCCCTGCGTGAGAAAGAAAAACAGATTGAAGCGGATTTGTTTGACCGTATCGTAACAAACGGCGGCAACTATACTGTTTTGGAACTGGTAGAAAAGTATGTTTCATTGAAAACAGGAGTTCGTCACAATACGGTTGCCGGATATAAAACGGTCATCAATATGCTGAAAAAAGAGAGTTTTGGGAATCTGCGAATTGATAAGGTGCGTTTGTCAGACGCAAAGGCATGGTTGATTAAGCTCCAACAAATTGATGGACGAGGATACAGTTCCATTCATTCAATCCGGGGAGTTCTCAGACCAGCATTTCAGATGGCAGTAGATGATGACCTGCTTCGCAAAAATCCATTTGAATTTGAGCTGGCATCCGTCATTGTTAATGATTCTGTTACCAGAGAAGCGATTACCCGAAAGCAGCAGAGAGATTTGCTGAAGTTTATTCAGGAGGATAAGCATTTCAGCAGATACTATGATGCAATCTATATTCTTTTTCACACAGGGCTTCGTATTTCAGAGTTCTGTGGGCTGACGATTTCGGAGATTGAGTTTGGAGAAATGCGTATTAAGGTAGACCATCAGTTACAACGTACTGCACAGATGCAGTATGTAATTGAAGAACCAAAAACTGACAAAGGTATTCGCTATGTGCCGATGACGGAAGCTGTCGCAGCGTGTTTTCGCAGAATTATTGCCAACCGAAAGACACCAAAAGTTGAACCGATGGTGGAAGGATACGCTGGATTTTTATTTTTGGATAAAAACGATATGCCGATGGTTGCCCTTCACTGGGAGAAGTACATGGAGCATATCATTCAGAAATACAACAGGATTTACCGTATCCAGATGCCGAAAGTTACCCCTCATGTATGCAGGCACACCTTTTGCTCTAATATGGCAAAATCCGGGATGAATCCGAAAACCTTGCAGTATATCATGGGTCACGCAGACATCAGTGTAACCTTGAACACTTACACCCATGTGAATTTTGATGATGCAAAGGAAGAAGTATATCGGATAGCGAATAGTTAAAAAAGCCCGTTGGTAAGGACGCTTGCTTTACCAACGGATTTACCAAGATTGCAGGGAAAAACATAAGAAAATACGAGAAGATTTGAGAAGATACCTTAAAAAGAAAGGAAAACTCAAAAGTCGGAAAACCCTGAAAAATCAAGCGTTTGAGAAGAAATACAAGATTTAAATGGAGATATAAAAAGATGATTAAAGTATTTTTTATTTGCCACGGCAACATTTGTCGTTCCCCCATGGCAGAATTTGTTATGAAAAAATTGGTATCCGACGCAAATTTTGCCGATCACTTTCAGATCGCTTCCGCGGCCACCAGCACAGAGGAAATCTGGAACGGCATCGGGAATCCGGTGTATCCGCCGGCGAAGGCGGAGCTGGCGAGGCATGGGATCTCCTGTGAGGGGAAGCGGGCCCGGCAGGTGACGAGAGCGGATTATGCGGAATATGATTATCTGATTGGTATGGATGGTGCGAATATCCGCAACATGCTGCGGATATTCGGGGGAGACCCGGAGGGGAAAGTAGCGAAGCTGCTTTCCTACGCGGGATCGGAACGGGATATCTCGGATCCATGGTACACGGGAGATTTTGGGACAACTTATGCGGATGTTCTGGAAGGCTGTACCGCATTCCTTGAATATTTACAACAAAACAGCAAAATCGACACATGATCTGACACTGTCAACACTGCATACATGACATGGATGTCATGCCTGAAAAGTTCACAGAATCACCACATTTTTCTCACAATTCCTTCGCAGATGTCTTTTATTATAAGAGGCAGATAAGGGGAAAGAAATGTTCACAAGATTTTTAATGGAACAGGAGGAATGAGAATATGAGAAGATGGAATTTACCCCAGGTGAATACAAAAGTAATGTGTGCAGTGTTGACAGCTGCTATGGTGATGACGGGATTTACGGCATGCGGAGGAACAACATCTGCGGGTACGGAGAGCGTAGCAAGTGAATCAGCAGAACAGAAGGAGACGATCGCACCGGAGAGTACGACGGAGGACACGGAGAGCGGTGAAGAGAAGGTGGAATCTTATCTCGGTCAGATTACAGCGATTGACGGCAATGTGATCTCCATCGCACTGGCAGAGAAGCCGGAAGCTCCGGAGGGTGAAGCACCTGTTGGTGAGGCACCTAGCGGAGAAAAGCCGGATGGCCAGGCTCCTGACGGCAACGGTGGCGCTCCCAATGGTGAAGCCCCTACCGGCGAAGCTCCTAGCGGAGAAAAGCCGAACGGCCAGACTCCTGATGGCAATGGCAGTGCGCCCAACGGAGAAGCACCGGACGGTCAGAAACCAGAGAAAGACATGCTGGATGAGATGACCTTAACTCTCAGCGGAGATACTATGACTATCACAGCCAATGACGATACGATCATTACGATTGACGGAGAAGATGCCACTCTGGACGAACTTCAGGTAGGCGATACCGTATCCTTCTTCCTGGATGGTGAGACAGTGACTTCATTGAGCGTAGGCATGCCGGAGTCGACACAGCCTATGCAGGCTCCGGAGCAAAATTAAGCTGACGTAAGAGCATGGCACCGAGAATCTCTGCCATTTCTTCCGGGGACTGGGGATCGGATTCTTTCAGCCAGGTCTCCACGACACCGACACAGCCGGTGATAATGAAGGAGCAGAGATATTCATAATTAGCATCGGATTGCGCACTTTCCAGAACCTGGAGGGTGCGCTTTTCAATCTGATCTTTCAGACGATTGACGAAAGCCAGATCCCCATGAGGGCCGATCATGACCTTGGCCAGATCCCTGTTTCGGTCCAGAAAATGGAAGAATTCCAACAACGGCCCCTGAGAGGCCAGAGAATTGGTAATGACCGGTTTCTGCTCCATGATTTCATTAAATTCCAGGAACATTTCATCCTCGATTTTATGGAGCATATCGTAGATATCATCATAATGCAGATAAAAGGTTCCGCGGTTGATATCCACCAGTTCAGTCAGCTCCTTGACGGAGATATCCTGAATATCATGGGTTTCTAACATTTTTACCAGCCCCTGTAATAAGAGAGCTCTTGTCTTGCGCACACGGCGATCCATTTTTTCCATAAGACAATCCACCAGCCTTTCCGGGAAAAGAAGAAATCATTTCCTATATGTAATACAAATCTGAATTTTTTCTAAAATAATAGACGAACATCGCGAAAATGTCTAAAAATAAACAATCACAACAAATCTGTAGCTTGCTTTTTCTTCCCCATTATTATATTTTGCATGTGGCAGAAAATCAACACAAGTTCATTAAATGACATTAATACAATTTCTCATCTTTGTAGTAAGTCTTTACAGATGTTCAAAAACATTTTAAACTAGAGGTGTATAAAATCAAATACATAAATAAGGGTACAAAGAGAGAAAAAGCAGGAGGGAACTATGGCAGACAACGCAGAAAAAGACAAAAAAGATAATTCCTTTATGATGAAACTTGCCACGCTCATTGTAGACAAACGAAAAGGATTTTATCTGATCTTTATTGTTTTATGCATATTTTGCGTATTATCCATGAACAGAGTCAAGGTCAATAACGATCTGACCACTTATTTGCCGGACACAACAGAGACCAGAAGGGGACTGGATCTGATGGATTCGGAATTTACCACGTATGGCTCCGCCCGGATCCTGATCTGTAACGTGACGTTTGACGAGGCACAGAAACTGGCAGATCAGGTGGAGGAGATGGACGGTGTCAGCATGTTGGATTTCGATGACACCGAGGATCATTATCATGACATGGAGGCTTTATTGTCTGTCACTTTTGATGAGGAAGCAGACACGGAAGCTACACAGCAGCATCTGGATGAGGTATTGGATGCATTGTCCGATTATGATGTTTACTATTCTTCCGATATCGGTCAGGAAGAGCGTGACGCGGATGACTTGAATAATGATATGATCGTCATTCTGTTGTTGGCAGCAGTGGTTATCATAGCCGTATTGTTATTTACCTCTACGACTTATGCGGAAATTCCGGTTTATCTGACCACGTTTATCGTGGCAGCTATTTTGAATAAAGGTACGAACTACTGGTTCGGAACCATCAGTTTTGTAACGAACTCTATTGCGGTGGTACTGCAGTTAGGTCTGGCAGTAGACTATGCTATCATTCTTGCCCACCGTTTTATGGAAGAACATGAGGACAAGGATGCCAGAGAGGCTGTGATTGTTGCTTTGAGTAAGGCAATCCCGGAGATTTCCTCCAGTTCCCTGACCACCATCTCCGGTATGGTAGCCATGATGTTCATGCAGTTTAGAATTGGTTATGATATGGGTATCATTCTGGCAAAATCCATTATTTTCAGTATGGTAGCCGTATTCTTCCTGATGCCCGGACTGTTGTTGACCTTTTCCAAGGCCATCGACAACACCCATCACAAGAGCTTCGTTCCGAAGATCACAGCAGTCGGTAAGTTTTGTGTGGCTACCCGCTACATTATACCGCCTATTCTGATCGTAGGTGTTATTATAGCATTTTTCCTGTCCAATAAGGCAAACTACGTGTACGATACCAACACTCTGGAATCCAGTACTATGAGTGATAATAAATTTTCCGTCAGCATGGTAAATAAGGAATTCGGCATGGTGAACCAGTTGGCGGTCATTGTGCCGAACGGTGATTATGAAAAAGAGGCACAGACACTGAAAGCTCTGGAAAAGCTGGATGTGGTGAAATCCTGTCAGGGACTTGGCAATATCGAGGCCATGGACGGCTATATGCTGACGGATAAGCTGAATCCCAGACAGTTTGCGGAACTGATCGATCTGGATATTGAAGTGGCGGATATGTTGTATTCGGCATATGCACTGGATCAGAGCGATTATGGTGCGCTGGTCAGTGGCGTCAGTGAATACGAAGTTCCGTTTATTGATATGTTCCTGTTCATTTATGATCAGAAAGAAAGCGGCAACATCACACTGGACGATGATCTGGAAGAAACTCTGACGGATGCTTATTCCCAGATCTGTATTGCGAAAGATCAGCTGCTGGGCGAAGACAATTCCCGATTTGTTCTGGAATTGAATGTTCCTTATGAGGGAGAAGAGACCACAGCAGCACTGGATCAGATCCGTAATACCGTGGCAAAGTTCTATAATATAGATGACATTCTGCTAGTCGGTAACGCCACCAGTGATAAGGATCTGGGCGATTCCTTCGCAACGGATAATACGATCATCACGGTGCTGACAGCATTGTTCGTTATGATCATCCTGCTGTTCACCTTCCAGTCCGCCGGTCTGCCGGTACTGTTGGTTGTAACGATTCAGGGTAGTATCTGGATGAACTTCTCATTGCCGTATCTGTTGAATGAAAATGTATATTTCCTGGGATATCTGGTAGTATCTGCGATCCAGATGGGTGCAACGATCGACTACGCTATCGTTATCACCAGCCGTTACATGGATCTGAAGACCTATATGCCGATCAAGGAAGCCGCCATCGAAGCACTGAACCAGGCGTTCCCTACCATTGTTACCAGCGGATCCATGCTGGTATCTGCGGGATTTATTATCAGCTATGTATCTTCCAATGCAGCGGTAGCGGCCATCGGACTGGCTCTTGGTCGTGGTACTCTGACATCTATTTTGTTGGTACTGCTGGCATTGCCGCAGACACTGCTGATCGGAGATATCATTATTCAGAAGACAGCATTTACACTGAAACGGGATCTGGCAAAGCCCTTGCCCTCCGCCGGAAGAATCCGTATGAACGGTCACATCAAGGGTTATGTCAATGGTGTGTTGGAGGGTGATTTCATCGGTGTCATTGATGGTGAGATGGGTGCGGTGGTGCGTCCCAAGGATACCGTGACGATGGAGGAGCGGGACGATGCCCCGGAAGAAAACTATCCCAGACTGGAAGCCCAGGAGCTGCCGGAGCACGAAGCAGCAGGACAGGAAGAACCGGCTGGAGAAAATACAGTGGAAGCAGCCGGAAAAGACGGGGAAATTTCGGACAACAGTGAGGACAGAAATACGGAAAAAACAGCAGAAAGCGAGGGAACAGAAGATGAACAGTAAGAGATTATTATGTTTCCTGCTGGGAGCAGCATTGATCCTGCAGACACCGGCCACCGCCTATGCAGCAGAAACTTTGACCTATGAGCAGTACAGAGGCGGCAGCGGTTATAGCAGCACGATAAAGGAGCAGGATTATGCAGTCATAGAGATCAGCACGGAGGAGGATCTGCGGAAACTGGTGGAGAACTGTGTACTGGACAGTTGGTCCAGAGATAAAAAAGTAGTGTTGCAGAACGACATTGTTCTGAGCATGACAGGTGAACTCAGTATTCCTACGTTTGCAGGAATCTTTGACGGCAGCGGTTTTACTATTTCCAATGTGAAACTGACCGGAGACGGTTCGGCAGTGGGATTGTTCCGCTATGTGCAGGAGGGAGCAAAAGTCCGCAACCTTACGGTCACGGGGGAAGTATCTCCCTCTGGAAGTCAGGATCAGGTCGGCGGTATCGTCGGTGTGAACTATGGCAGCATTGAAAATTGTAAATTTACCGGAAATGTGGTCGGTGATACGGATGTCGGCGGTATTGCCGGAGTCAATGCCGAGAGCGGAGAGATCCGTCGGTGTGAATCCTCCGGAAATGTGATCGGCAATCATTCCGCAGGCGGTATTGTGGGCAACAACCACGGTATTCTGAATAACTGCAGCAACAATGGCAATATCAATACGTACAGCACGGAAGTGACTTATGATCTGGAAGATATCACCATGGACAATCTGGAGCAGATCAACAGTACCTCCAATGTGGCAGCTCATACGGACACCGGCGGAATCGCAGGTATTTCGGATGGTAAGATTTATTATTGCTCCAATTCCGGTGCCATCGGCTACCAGCACGTAGGCTACAATACCGGAGGTATCGTAGGCAGACTGCATCAGGGCTATCTGCAGAACTGCACCAACACCGGATATGTGCAGGGCAGAAAAGATGTGGGCGGTATCGTGGGTCAGATGGAGCCGTTCCTGGAAATCCAGTATCTCAGTGACAAGCTGAAGGAACTGGATACGGAGACAGACAAATTCCTGGATATGTTGGATGCCACCCAGAAAGATGTGAGCAGCTATAGCAAACAGGCATCCAGTATTGCCAAGAGTATCAGTTCGAACCTGAAGGATGCCAACAATGCGGGAAGTTCTCTGACCGGGACCGCTCATGATCTGTGGTATATTTACAATCAAGAGTTGAACGGCGTCAGCAACGATCTGAAAGTCCTGAATGACGATCTGAACAAGCAGGCGGATAATGACAAGAATAACGGCAACAGTCATGACGTTACCATCAGTGGAAATGACATTTGGAATGGTAACTGGGGTGGCGATGGCGATCATGACGTCAGTGGCGGAAACATTACCATCACCGTACCGGACGATACGGAGAGCTATAAATCGGCACTGAAAAAATTCGGAGAGAATGCCACCAAGCGTCTGGATAACATGACGAATGCTTCCACGGATCGCAGTGGCGGTATCAATGATAATCTGGATACACTGAATGACAGGCTCGAGAAGGCTTTTGACCAGTTGGGTCAGCTGGGGGATGTACTGGAAGCCGGGACAGACAGCACCAGTGCCCACATGGATGAGCTGATGGATCAGGCCAGAGTTCTGCGGAATCTGGTCAGCGAAATCCGGGATGATCTCTTCCGGTATGAAGGAATTTCTGTAGAAGATACTTCGGATGAGTCAGCCAGCAAGGAAGAGGTGAACCCCGGAGATCCCGATGCAGAGGATGACACCGCAGAACCGGAAGGAACCGAAGAAGCGCGCTATGATACTTCCAGCTTCCAGAAGGGAAAGGTCACCTTATGTGTGAACCGCGGTACGGTGGAAGCCGATACGAATGTGGGCGGTATCGTTGGACAGGTGGCAACGGAATACGATTTTGACCCTGAGGACGATATCACTTTAACCGGAACGGAGAGTTTCGATGTGGAGCAGACGGTCAAGGCAGTCATCAGAGACAGCCGCAACCTTGGAGACGTGACCGGTAAAAAAGACTATGTCGGCGGTGTGGTCGGTAAAGCAGAATATGGCGCAGTCATTTCCTGTGAGTCTTATGCACCCGTAGAGAGTACCGGAGGCAGCTATGTGGGAGGAATTGCCGGATCTGCCAGCTATGCGATCCGCAGCTGTTACAGCATGGGCAGGATCACCGGTAAAAATAATATCGGAGGTATTGCCGGAGAAGGCTGTGATATTTTCTACAGCTATGCGTACAATGATCTGGATATGTCCGGCGAAGGCCAGGGCAGCATTGCCGGAAAAGTCAGTGATGATGGAACTCTGTATGGCAACTATTATGTGGAAGGCGGAGCCGGTGGCGTAGACGGCATTGGTTATCAGGGCGGTGCTACCCCGTTGTCCTACCAGGAATTCTGCAGCAAAGACGTTCCGGACGCTTTCTCACAGTTTACCATTACCTTCCAGGCGGATGGTGTAGAAGTGGCTTCCTATAAATGCGGTTACGGGGATTATCTGTCGGCAGACCAGATTCCGGAAGTACCGGAGAAGGATGGCTATTACGGTGTATGGCCGGATTATGATTTCAGTGATATTACCGGTAATAAAGTGCTGGAAGCAGAGTATGAGGAATGGACCGCATCCATTGCTTCCGCAGAGAAAAACGATAACAATAAGGCACTGGTTATGGCAGAAGGCAACTTCTATCCCAATGCAGCATTGCATCTGCAGGTAGAGGGAAATACTTATACAGTATCCATGACCAATTCCATGGAAGAGGATGCACCTGACTATACCGGAGAAGCAACCTTGCGTGTCTACTGTGAGGATGCGGATAACACTGTCATAGAGGTAGCACAGGATGGAGAGTACACGGAAGTGGAATCCACTGTGATCGGCAGCTATAGACAGTTTACCATGGAAGTGCCCGGCAGCTTCCGCACGGTAGAGGCCGAGGGCAGTCATACACTGCTGATCGTACTTTGCATCGTCGGTGGTGCAGTCGTGATCCTGTTGATCGTATTGTTAGGGAAAAAAGCGGCAAAACGCCGGAAGACGCGCAAGGCGGCAAAACGTGACCGGAAAGCCGGAAAAGCTGACGAGGACCAGAGCGGCACAAACGAAAGTGATTCAAAGGACAGCCCAGCAGAAGGTACTGATGTTACGGATGCAGCAGAAGATGCCGGACAGACGGCTGACGCAGAGGAATAACAATGATTCAGGCAGTTTTATTTGACATGGACGGTACGCTGATCGATACCGAAAAATATTACCGTATTTTCTGGCCGAAGGCACTGGCAGCCTGTGGGTATACCATGACAGATGAGCAGGCACTTACGATGCGCAGTCTGGGACGCCCCTTTGCCCCCAGACAGCTCAAGGACTGGTACGGTGAAGATTTTGACTATTATGTGGTGCGTGACAAACGAAAAGAGATGATGGAAGAAACACTGGACCGGGATGGCATCAAATGCAAGCCCGGTGCCGTGGAGCTTCTGGAAGATCTGAAAAAAAGGCATATCACCGCAGCGGTTGCCACAGCGACGGATCTGGAGCGGACGGAAAAATATCTGGCACTGACAGGACTTCGGCCGTATTTTGAAAAATTGATCTCGGCCACTATGGTAGCGGAAGGTAAGCCATCCCCGGATATTTATCTCTATGCCTGCAAGCAGCTGGGACTGGCACCGGAAGAGTGCATGGCCGTGGAGGATTCTCCCAACGGAGTCATGAGTGCTTACCGCGCCGGCTGTAGGGTCGTGATGGTGCCGGATCAGACACAGCCAGATGAAAAATTAAAAAAATGTCTGTACGCCTGCGTACCGACCCTGGCAGATATCAGCCACCTCATTTAGAGGTGGCTATATTTGTCATAGTAGCTTGATTTTTGTATTCCAGTGTGTTATTATTTTAACGATTAGAGTGACTATTCGGAAGACAATGAAATCAAGCGGGACTGCTTTGTCATGCTTGCATGTAAAAAGCAGTTTTGCTTGATTTTAGGTGACTCGAATAGAGTCACCGCCACACATATGAGCAAAAATAGCTGCAAAGCAGCGAAAGCACGATTTATCGTGCGATTTTGCGAATAATGTGTGGAATGTATTCATACTTGGAGCCCACGAGGGGCGGAAAGGAATGGAAGAAAATGAATTTTGATGACATCGTAGCAAAAGTAAAAGAGTGTGGGAAGAAGACCGTCGCAGTCTCCGTTGCACAAGACAGTGCAGTACTGGAAGCTGTACATGAGGCCAAGAGACTGGGCATTGCAGATGCAATCCTGGTAGGTGATGAGGCAAAGATCCGTGAGATTGCAGCCGGACTGAATATGGACCTCTCCGATTATGAGATCATCAATGAGCCGGATATGATCGAAGCTTCCCTGAAAGCTGTAAAGCTGGCACATGACGGCCGTGCAGATATGTATATGAAGGGCCTGATCGACTCCAAGAACTTCTTAAAGAGCGTACTGAACAAAGAAGTAGGCCTTCGTACCGGTGGAACCCTGTCTCATGTATGTGTATTTGAGATTCCCGGCATTGACAGGCTTCTGTTCCTGACCGATGTTGCATTCATGACCTATCCTACACTGGAGGAGAAGGTTCAGATCATCAAGAACACCATTCCGGTATGTAATGCCTGCGGCGTTGCAGAGCCTAAGGTAGCACCTTTAGCAGCAGTTGAGGTTGTAAATCCCAAGATGCCCGTTACCGTAGATGCGGCAGAACTGACTAAGATGTGTGAAGAAGGACAGATCCCCGGCTGTATCGTAGACGGCCCGCTGTCTCTTGACCTGGCGATCGATCCCGAGGCAGCCAGGCATAAGGGAGCTACCGACCGTAAGATCCAGGGTGATGCAGATGTATTGCTGTTCCCGGATATCCATGCCGGCAACCTGGTATACAAAGCAATCGTACATATGGTAAAAGTAAAGAACGGATGCATCCTGACCGGTACCAAGGTACCCGTAGTCCTGACCAGCCGTTCCGATACCTTCGAGACCAAGGTATACTCCCTGGCACTGGCTGCAGTTGTAGCAGAAGAGATGAAAAAGAATCAGAAATAAGCTATGGATATCGTGATCGAAGCCGCTGTGGAAGCTGCGGGAGAACTGCTGTCGGCAGGTATAGATGCTGTAGTGGACAAAGCGGTAAAGCATAAGAGCGAATATAAGAGTGAATATAGGAGGAAACACACAATGGCAATCAAGAGTCTGATCATCAACCCCGGTTCCACCTCCACCAAGATCGGTGTATTTGAGGATGAGAACTTATTATTTGAAGAGACCCTGAGACATTCTACCGAGGAGATCTCCAAATACGATACTATTTTCGAACAGAAGGATTTCCGTAAGAAGATCATTACCGATCTGCTGGCAGAGAAGAACTGCGATCTGAAGAGCTTCAACGTGATCGTAGGACGTGGCGGTCTGTTAAAACCCATCCCCAGTGGTACCTATGCGGTAACCGATGATCTGCTGGAGGATTTAAAAGTAGGTGTACAGGGTCAGCATGCTTCTAACTTAGGCGGTATTCTGGCAAGAGAGATCGGTGATGAGATCGGCGTTCCCTCTTACATCGTAGACCCCGTTGTAGTAGATGAGCTGATGCCCATCGCAAGATATTCCGGTCTGGAAGAGATCCCCAGAGGAAGTATCTTCCATGCCCTGAACCAGAAGGCAGTTGCCAAGAGATATGCAAAAGAGGCCGGCAAGCCTTATGAGTCCTTACGTCTGGTAGTCGTGCACATGGGCGGCGGCGTATCCGTAGGCGCACATGAGGACGGCAAGGTTGTAGACGTATTCAGTGCATTTGACGGTGATGGTGCATTCTCTCCGGAGCGTGCAGGCGGTGTGCCTTGTGCAGCACTGGTAAAAATGTGCTTCTCCGGAAAATATACCGAGAAGGAGATCAGTGCAAAGCTGATCGGCAAGGGCGGCCTGAATTCTTACCTGGGTACCAACGATATGCGTGAAGTTACCAAGCGTGCCAATGAAGGCGATGCCAAGGCAGCGGAGGTGAAGCAGGCATTCCTGTTACAGGTAGCCAAAGACATCGGTGCTATGGCCTGTGTGCTGAACGGCAAGGTAGACCAGATCGTTATCACCGGAGGCATTGCATATGGTGAGGATGTAGTGGCTAAGCTGAAAGAGAGATGCGGCTGGATCGCTCCTGTGACCGTATATCCCGGTGAGGACGAGCTGTTAGCTCTGGCTCAGGGCGCTCTGCGTGTCATGAACGGCGAAGAACAGGTGAAGCAGTAC
>OHIK01000979.1_pt1 | contig 12942 bp, 15 predicted proteins | sample 1568241 | NCBI WGS metagenome assembly OHIK01 (sample SAMEA3879567, study PRJEB24766) | human gut metagenome | biome: human-associated habitat; feature: feces | place: USA | collected 1985/1987 | reverse complement strand
GATTAGTTGGAATAATATAAAAGTTAGGATAAGTGACCTCGTGAAGAAGCGTGGTCCAAAAGGCCGCACTCTCCGGAAACTGCCGTTTTTCGGGGCAGACGATCCGGTCGAGCGTCGGCGAATAGGACGCCCTGTTGCCGGATCTGAGCAGGATGGGACAGAGCCACGACTGCTCCGCCAGCATCCGATCGAGCACCTCGCATGTCAGACCGTCCGAGTAGTCTTTCGGCCCGGTCGGTGTCGTAAGCGAAGCGTAGCGCTCCGGCTGCCGTTCCGACATATCCGTCTGGTCGATGTTGAAGACCGGGTAATAGCGCATCACGGGCAGCACGTCGTATTGCCGCCGCTGCTCCTGCGGCAGGCGGTAATAGTCCGCCAACTCAATCTTCTTGCGGGTCTCCTTATGGCGGATGTACAGTTTCCAGAAGAAGACCGGGAACGAACCGGAGCCTTTGAGGATGTTCAGACCCTCCTCCTTGGCCTGCTTGAACGTCATAAAAAGCGGCGTACTGTAGCCTGCGATCTCCGAGAGGAACAGCAGCATCAGGATATTCCCGCCCCGGTAGGGCGTGCCGCGCAGGTTGCGCGGAAGACCGTGCGCAAGGTCGGCGATCCACGGCTTGCGCCACTCCTCGGTGAGCGTCTCCATTTTCTTTATCATCAGCTCCGTCAACTGCGGAGCGATCTTTTCAATCAGATTCTTATTCATGGCTCTTATCTTTACGTTATTCTTCCTCCGGAGCGGTAGCTTGCCGCCAGAGACGGATCTTCTCGTCGTTCGTCCTGCCGTTCCACCACATGTCGCAGGCGTCGCGGAAAGCCTTGCGATCATCCTTCGGGCTGAAATTTTCCGGATTCAGTCCGGTGATAATTTCCCGGTCTTCTTCTGTCGTTCCGTCATTCCACCACGGCTCGACCGTATCGGACATCAATTCGCTTTCGCGGATCTGGTACGTGTGCTCTTCGCATCCGTCGCACCACAAATCATCCTGCTCGGGAGCTGCCGGTGCAACTTGTCCCGTATTGCTGTCCACCCATGTTCGGTAGGACACTTCGAGCGAACCGCACTCTTCGCAGCGCCATGGATCGGCGGACGTTTCGACTGCCGGGTTTTCCGGAATGGACTCTTGTTCCGGAATCTCTGAAATCTTATTCATAGCAATAATAATGAAAAGACGGAGCAGGCTATGTCTGCTCCGTCGGTTATTTAGTTCATGTTGTTACTATGCCGCCGTTTTCATCTCCTCCGGCATTCGGGTGTCGGGTTCGATATCCGGGTCCATAGGAATAATCAGCGGCTCCGGGGTGGGTTCTATAGCGGGCGTCTCGTCCGGCAGCAGCTCGGGCATCTCCGGTTCGGCATCCGGTGCCTCCTGCATCGAAACCGCCATCTCCTCGGCCTCAGCTTTTGCCTGCAAAGCGTCGATCTGTTCCTGAAGACGGGCTTTGCGACGCTCGTAGACTTTCAGATACTCCTGCTGCACCTTCTGGCTCTGCTCCGTGAAGTTCATATCCGCGAAGCGGCACATCATTCCCGTCAGGAGCGTTTCGTCCGTACATCCATACTCCGGAGCTGCCGATCGGAAGTAGTCCACCAGAAACGCGCGAACCAACGCAGCCTGCTGCTTGACCGTAATGCGTCCCGCCGCGGCAAACTGCTCCCGGTCGGTCAGGTAAGAGCCCTCCTTGGGCCGGAAACCGCACTGACGGAGTTTCGAGTCGCTCATTACGCGCTGCATCACGGCGTAGTAGAACATCTGCTGCTCCTCTTTCTGCAAGGGCTTGTTCGCAACCTTCACATCGAGAAAGACACGCTTCATATCGGTCGTGATATGCTCGTAGCAGATTTCCCGGTTGCGGCGATCCTGCTGCATCAGCCCTTCCAGCGGAGAAGGCGGGACGACGGTGACGAAGACCTTATGCTCATCGTCCTGCCCCTCGTTTACCGTCACTTCCCGCTCCTCGTCCTCGATCTCTTCGTAGCGGATTTCAATATCGAGGTTGCCGATGATGGCGTATTTGCGCACCCGTCCTTCCGAGATGTCGAACTCCAACCGCTGAGTTTCTTCGGCAAACGCCGCCATTTCGGCCTCGTACTCCTCCTTAGCCTCAGTAAAATCCTCTTCTGACTCGAACTCCTCGGCTTGTGGAGCGTCGGGCATCTGAGGGCCTTTATCGTAGTGATAAACGCTGTATTCCAGCTCTTCGACGTGATAGCCCTCTTTCTCAAGAGCTTCGAGTACTGCGGCAGGCGTTTCGCCGTCCGTAGCCAGCGTCGTACGCGGATCGTCCTTGAGGAGTTTCACGGCCTTCTGTACCAAAAACTCGTTGTTCTTGCGGATCATGCACTCGCGGTTTTGACAGCCCGCGCAACCGCCCGTACATTCGTCCTTGAACAACACCTGATTGGCCGTGTTGTGCTGGCAGGAAAGGCACTCCGTCTTATCGAAGTTGTAGCTTTCCAGCTTGGTCATGTAACGCTCGTAGAGCCGCCGGGCGATCTCCTTGATCCGCGCCGTCTTCCACGAGCTGTAACACCCCTCGGCGAAATGATCGTCGTAGACCTCCTGCTGGATGTCGGCGGGATATTTGGCGATCTCCGTAGCGACGCCCACCGAAATCTCCTCCTTGTCGAGCATCCCGGCCAGGGCATCGATCAGCTCGCAGAGTTTCAGTCGCGAGCGGATGTAGGCTTCCGACTTGCCGAACTTGCCCACGAGACTCTCGATCGTATGCCGCCCCGACTGCAAGGCCCGCTTGTAGGCAGCGGCCTCCTCGCGCGGCCGTACGTCCTCGCGCTGCAGGTTCTCCGTGATGGCGGCATCCTCGGCCTCGGCGTCCGACAAATTACGCACGAGGGCAGGGATGAATTTCAGGCCCGCCATTGCAGCCCCCCAATAGCGGCGCTCGCCGTAGACGATCTCGAAGCCCTCGTCCCTCGGACGCACGCAGATAGGTTGGAGAACGCCCGACTGTTTGATGCTTTCGGCAAGTTCCAACAGCGTTTCTTCGCGGAAGTTCTTCCGGGGATTGTAGGTCGAATTGACGATCTTGTTCAGATCCAGCAGCCGGACATCCGTCTCGGGATGGGCTGCCGGTTGTTCGGCAGGACTGGTTTCTGCGACAGGATTCACAGCTCCGATATCCGTTGCCTGCGGTTCGGCGGGTTTCATGTCGGGACTCCCGGCTGCAACCGGGTCTTGCGCTTGCGCCGCAACGGCCTCGGAAACGGCCGGCGTCCGAACTGCGGTCTTACCGCTCTGCTTCGATTTCGAATTTGCTTTCGCAGTCTGCATAACATGTAACAGTTTTTACCGTGTGTCTCACGTGTTTTCTGCTCGCACGAATTTTATTGTTTTTATCGCGCAAGCAATGAATAATATGTTATGAGGCTTTATATCCCGAACGGATCGGTTGCCTCGGGAAGATTCATAAGCCCGCGGCGCAGGTGCAGGGGCGGAAAAATACCGCAGCCCCGGCGAGGATGATTTTTCCGTCCCGGAGCCGGAGAGGGAGGCCCGGCCGACCGCCCCGGGCTTATCTTTCCCGGGGCAACCGGCAGGATAGGTAATTTCCATTTATCTTTGCCGTGACAAACATCGGAAGCAGCAGCTTCGATGTCATATTGAAACCCGTCATTTCTGGGTATAATCGGATCGAAGCATCCGGCAATATCCTGCATTCGGTCGGATTCATCTTCGTTTCCGGTATATATCTCCGGAAAATTTGCCGGTTCCATACGAACTGTTAATTTTGTAATAGATTCAGTTTATCGGAATGCGTAAATCGGTATTCATACTGCTAACGGTTTTCATGGCCTGCCTGCTCTGCAAGGAGTCGGAGAATATGCCGGGCACCTCTCGGAAATTCATGGATGAAACATTCCTAAACCGTGGGGAGGAGAATTTACTTGCCAGGCAATGGCAATGTGAATATATCTATTCCGATTTAAGTTTCACCAGTGTCTTGCCGGAGGCCAAAAAGACACGCTCGACCGTATCCATGTTCCGGCACGGAGCCCATGGGCGCTTGCGTGCCACGGTTTTATCAATGTGTTGCGTCACATACGGGATTTCGGGCGTCGCAGGACTCGCAGCAAGGGTACACGGAAAAGGTTTCGTGGCCGGCCTACATGCCGTAGACTATTACGTCTATCGCCTGCACCGGCTCATTATTTAGCCATATGGCAAGAAGACTCGCAAAGGCCGGGTAAAAACATGGAATGTCCGGAAAACGGGAAAGTTGTATGTCCTGTTTTCGGGGGAATAAAATGCCCGGCTGTCTCACGCTCGAAATTCGTTTTTTATACGTGTCGCCCCGATGCATATACGATAAATATCGCTCCGGACGGCTCTGTTCTTTCGGAGAATCCTAAAGATGGAAATTTACGATGTACCGATATGCTGACGCGTTCCGTTGTTCACGACGGAATTTTTTATGTTTTGAAGAGAGCTGTCGTGATCTCACACAACGGCCTGTACGGGTAGATGAAAAGTGTCTTTGGAGGGAGTTTTCGGTATTCCCATATGACGGTATAAACACTCCGGACACCGTTTCCCAACAGTATCCGGAGCTGACAAAATTGTGCTTGCGGTATTTTGCACAGGATAAAAATACGGATTCTTTTCGAAAGCAGCAAGCCGTGCCCCGGTTTTTCAGCTTCCGGCGGTTCATCCTCGAGAATTTGCGTTTCTTATATCGCCGCCCGTTTTAGCAATTTTTCCCGCGGGCCGATATTCGGTTTGTATATTTTAATAGACCGAAAATAATTATTTTGGAGTCCTGAAAAACATAATCTCCGTAAGCTGTATGGTAGAATTGGATAAAAGCCAAAAGAAAATTGCCCGAACACTCATAAGCCGGGCCTTGGAGCGTGAATGCTGTACCTTTCTGGCGAAACTCAAACGACTCCTGCAGGATGAAAAAGCGCAGTCCTGCCATGAGAAATATTTGGAAATATATAAGAGCATACAGACATTCGACAAAGATATAAGTCGTCAGTATGACGGTCTGAACGGCTCCCGCTATGCTTTGACGGTATTCAGCCTTTTCTATAACGGAATCCTTACGGAGAAGGATCTCTCGGAATTCGACGACAGAACCCGGGAAGCGTTCTTGGAGCACAGACGGCAGTGGAATCTGGAGTTGTAAGCCGGCAGCACGGACATATACCGCATATGAACCCGGCATGCAGAACCCGAAGGAGCCTCGCAGAAAAATTCTTTCGGGAATGGAATGCCGTGCACCGAGGGAACCGGCCGAAAAAAATAGCATCACAAAGCTGTTTTTGTGAAAAAATATCTATTTTTGGATCGTGTTAAACTACTAAATTCCATACGACCATGAATGAACTGGTAAAGACTATCGACGAGCTGTATGCGGCATTCAAGACCGACGCAGAGCTTCAGGCGGGAAAAAACAACAAAGCTGCGGGACTGCGCGCCCGTAAGGTGTCGCTGGAGCTTGAGAAGAAACTCAAGGAATTCCGGAAAACGTCGCTTGCGGCAGCTGCCAAATAGCTCGTTTTCATCGCATGACGCAGGGTGTTCTTTCGAAGGACACCCTTTTTTGTCCCGGCGGTTTCGGCCTTACCGGCGGAGGAAATGACGGCAGCCCTGTCGAAGATTCAGCCCCGGAGTTTCCCGTCGGTCGTCAGGGAGGGATTCAACCGCTCCCGAAGGCTCGTATTGCGTTTCAGCACGGACATATTGTGGACGGCATAGGCCAAGGCTTTCGTCGCACCGATCAGCACGCAGATCTTTTTGGCGCGCGTGATACCCGTATAGATCAGGTTGCGCTGGAGCATCACGTAATGGGTCATCAGCACCGGCAGGACCACGATCGGATACTCCGATCCCTGCGCCTTGTGGATCGTCGTGGCGTAGGCCAGCGTCAACTCGTCGAGCTCCGTTACGTCGTACTCCACGCTGCGGCCGTCGAAATCCACCGTCAGCGTCCGGTCTTCCGTATTCACGCTCTCGACATACCCCAGGTCGCCGTTGAAAACCTCCTTATCATAATTGTTGCGCACCTGCATCACCCGGTCTGCCTGACGGTAGGTGTAGCCTCCGCGATTCAGGCTCGGCCCCGAAGGGTTCAGGGCCTCCTGCAACGACAGGTTCAGGTTGGCGGCACCCACGATGCCCCGCTGCATCGGCGTGAGAACCTGAATCTTGTCCGGCCGTTGTCCATAGGCGCGCGGCAGGCGCTCCTTCACCAGCCGAACGACCGTGGCAGCCACCCGTTCGGGGTCTTCCTCCTTCATAAAGAAGAAATCCGTATCGCGGCCGTTGCTCATATCGGGGAAACGGCCCTGATTGATGGCGTGGGCGCTCATCACGATCCGGCTCTTCTGTGCCTGCCGGAAGATTCGCGTCAAGCGCACGACGGGAATCTTCTGCGAGTCGATGATGTCGCGGAGGACATTGCCCGCACCGACGCTCGGCAGCTGGTCGATGTCGCCCACGAGCACCAGACGCATCGTCACCGGAACGGCTTTCATCAGGTTGTTCATCAGCAGGATGTCGATCATCGAGCATTCGTCCACGATCAGGGCGTCGCCGTCCAGCGGATTTTCGTCGCCACGCTTATAGCCGTCCTGTGGATTGTATTCCAGCAGCCGGTGGATGGTCTTGGCATCCATCCCCGTCGCTTCGCTCATGCGTTTGGCCGCACGTCCCGTAGGCGCCGCCAGCAGAACGCGCAGCCCCGCCTTCTTTAACGCCGCGATGATGCCCTGCGTAGTGGTCGTCTTACCCGTGCCGGGGCCGCCCGTGAGCACCATGACCTTGGAGGTCACGGCCTGCCGGATCGCGGCGAGCTGCACGTCGTCGTAGTCGATGCCCGTTTCTGCGGTAAGAACGCCGGGGTCAAGCTCCGTAGTGAACAACGTGCGGCCCGCACTCTCCGCGAGCTCTTTCAGCCGCCGTGCCGCGCCGCACTCCGCATGATAGAACGCCGGCAGGTAGATCGCCTCCTGCTCCGTTATCAACTCCTCGGAGAGGATCATCCGCTCCAACGCTTCGCAGACGGGTGCCGCGTCGGCTTCGAGCAGCGTGCAGGCCGCTTGCACGAGTTGTTCCCGTTCGGCATAGACGTGTCCCTCGTCCGAGAGTTGGCCGAGCGTGTATAGAATCCCGCTCCGGCACCGGCGGGCATCGTTCTTCCCGTAGCCCATCTTGCCGGCGATGCCGTCGGCAGTCTTGAAGCCGATGCCCCAGATGTCGTCGGCGAGGCGGTAAGGATTCTCCCGAACCTTGTCGATACTCTCCGAGCCGTACTCTCGGTAGATCTTGGCGGCATAGGCCGTGCTTACGCCGTAGCTTTGGAGAAACAGCATCACGTTCTTGATCTCCTTCTGCCGCTCCCAGCTCTCGCGGATCTTCTCCACGCGCTTGCGGCCGATCTGCGGCACCTCGTAGAGCCGTTCGATGTCGGTTTCGATCACTTCGATCGTCGCCGCACCGAATCGCTGGACGATCGCACGGGCGAAACGGGGACCGATGCCTTTCACCAGTCCGCTGCCGAGGTATTTCTCGATGCCGTAAACCGTAGCGGGCATCGTCTCCTCCCACGTTGCGGCAACGAACTGGCTGCCGTAACGCTTGTCCACTTTCCACTCGCCACGGCACAGCAGGACACTCCCCACGGGAACTTCCAGCAGGTTGCCCACGAGCGTAACCAGATCATCGTAGCCCTTTACTTTGACCTTCAATACCGAATACCCGTTTTCGGGATTCTGATAGGTGATGCGTTCCACCACGCAGCGAAGAGTCGTCATAGGCGTCTTGCTTACATCATCGAACAATGCCAATACTCTGTAAAAATACGAAAAATCGCGGAAACGGCAATACCGCAACCGCTCCCGATCCCGACCTGAAATGCAGAACCGGGAGCGAGCGGCCTGCCGGAATGTTTCGCAATGGATGCTATCGTCGCTCCAGAACGACTATTTCGGCTATGACATTTGTCCGCGCGAACCGCTCCTGCATAGGTGTACGGTACAGAACCTTGAATTGCCGCAGCGTTTCCTGTATGCCCTTGGGGCGCTGTTTGTCGATGAAACCGTGCGGAAGTAGCAACACACTCCGGTCGCCCGGCTGTTGTACCTTCGCAAGCCACGAAAGAAAATCGACGACCTCCGTCGTTTCGAAAGGAGGGTTGGCAACGACGTTCTCGCAGCGGAAATCGATGTCCCGATATGGCCCGATCAGCGTTTGCGTCACAGGATACAGGCGTGCGTAAAAGTCCGCCAGCTCCCGGTCGACTTCCAATCCCACGATCTGCGAGGGATGCACGCCTTCGGCGATCAAGGCCCGGGTGAGTTGTCCCGTACCGCAGCAGACGTCCATGATACGGCTGTCATTCTCGAAATACCGCACGGCAAGGGCGGCGATCCGCCGGGCCGTAGCATCGGGCGTAAGGTACTGCGACAGGCGGACACCACGTCGCTTCTGCCGCTCGCACAGTGCGTCGTAGGACCAGTTATCCCCGTCGTAGCGGAACGGCAGTTCACCGTGTTGTTGCAGGTAATCGTGAATTTCGCAAAGCGTATCCGGCCAGATAAGCAGCCGGTTTTTGAAATAGCTGTTCGCAAGCGCATAGCGCTTAGCAATTTTTTCAAATCGTTTCATAGGTCTTAATTCAATTTAGCGTTTCGCTCTCCTCGATTTCGATCGCAGCGTCGTCGCACGCCGCAGCGTAAAGGGACCTGTGAGCGATCGCCGCAGCTTGCGCCTCCGCTGTCTCGATCGTTGCGGCCTCGATGGAAAAGTAGATGCGCTCCCACACCGCGACCTTCCTGTCCTCATAAAATCTGTATTTGGTCATAGATTAGTTCGTATTGATAATTTTAAGCCTTCCGCTCCGGCATCTCGATCGGTTCGACGTTTCTTATCCGTGTGTCGGGATGCGTAGGAAAGTCCCAATCCGGACACGTGAGCTCGTCGAGCGTCGTATGGATGTTGCCGCACGTCAGGCCGCATCGTCGTAAAACAAGCCGGGCGGCTTCCTTGTCGGAAACCGCCCGAACGGTGTAGGCTCCTTCGAACGTGTAGCGTACACCTACTCGAAAATTCCGTTTCATCCTATTAAAAGCTATTCCACATGCCGTCGTCGTAGATATGCGCTTCGAGGTATTGCATCCCCGGCTCGCAGGAGACGATCTCGATATGAAGCGTCGGATCCTTCTCCAACGTCTTCATCATCGCTGCGATCGCCTCCTCGGGGTAGCACCATTTCGAGTTGAACTCCCCGCGCATCCAGTTGTCGCGGCCGTCGAGATCGTACAGGTCGAACCGATCGCCGAGGCCGTAGAGAATCTTTTCGTAGTTCGCTTCATTGTCCGTCGAACAATAGAAGCGGTTGATACATATATTCGCCATCGTAAAACAGGTTTGCGTTCCCGCCGCTTTCAGACGGGAACAGGTTACAGTCGAATGTTATGCCACCGGCCGTCACAATAGACGTTTCCTTCCAGATAGAGCGTATAGAAGTCGGTGGAGATTATCCGCAGACACAGCGAGGAGTCCTTGCGAAAATCCTCGGTCAGCGTCATAAAGAGCAGGGGCGGGAACCGTTCCCGCGAAAGGTAGCGTCCCGTAATTTCAGCATCCGCAGGGTGGTAGTCATAGACGTGGAAATGCAGAAACAGCCAGCGGACGATCCGGCGGCGCGTGTCAGCGCTCCGGCTCGACAGCCGGAAGCGATGGACATACAGGTTGCGTATGAAATATTCCGGAAAGGGTATCATTCCCGATTCGGAATCGTTTTGAAAAAGGTTCAGCATTTCGGTCTGTAGCGGTTATCTGAAAGGGCCAGGAAGTCGTCGAGCGTACAGGGGCCGTAATCGAGCGATACCTTTTCCTGAATCGTGCCCGTTTCGTAGCGGAAACTGTAGCAGAGACCGTTACGCTCGATAGATCCTCTGTCCCGATCTTTGTTCCACTTAACATCCGGGAGTTTGTTCAACCGCGATCGATGGGCGGAGATATGGGCATTGCGTTCTCGATCGAGGTGTTCCAGGTCGTGCCAGATCTTAGTCAGGTAGTCCACCCAAATATTGACCTTACGCTCGGAAAGGACACCGATGCGGTGCGGTGCCGGATATTTATCCCGGATACGAGCCTGCATATGAAGATCTATGTGCTTGAAATTCGAGGTGTCGATGTCGATCGCATAGGTCGGTTTGGGAGAATACTGCTTATTGATCCGAAAGAGGATTCCGTTGCGTCGGAAACAGATACGGCTCTGTTCGAACGAGCAGTACTCCGTATTTTCATTATAGAAAACGCCGTACAACAGTTCCGCATCGGGAATAGTGGGCAGAACTTCCTCCAACAAGCCTTGTGCCCTCTGTATCTCCGAAGTAGTTCGATAGTCGGGAGTAAGCGTCAAGCGTGTAAAGCTCTTCTGGTCCATCCAGCATATCATCGCGCAGACACCCGCGTACGGCAGGATTCGATTTCCCGTACATGGTCGTTCAGAGGAAGTGTTTCCATAACGCGACAGTTCTCGGCCGCTATGCCGAGCAGCACTGAGAGCTTCATACAGGCGGCAGTTTGTGTACGCGCCGCAACGCGGAAGAGATACATGGCGTAGCCTTCCGCCGAAATCCGATAGATGTTCATGGTTCGAAACAATTTGGTGAATATTCTTATTGTGTCGCCAGACCGAATGTCCTGCATGGTCGGACGACGGGGCGGAAACTGCGGCAGGCGGCCCGTGCGACTTTTCCGCGTGCGATACCGTTCGAAGAAGGGAAGATCGTGCGCGGAAAAGGCGATAAGGGTCTGTGAGCCTGCCGCTAACTTGCCCCGCGTCCGACCGGGACGATACCGTATCATGCATAAAAAAGCGGGCAAAGATTCCGACAGCAGCCGATTTTGCCTATATTTGTTTCATAACGACCAAATATAAATCGATGGAAAAATTACTCGAACAGATCAACGATCGCATCGCAGCTTTTCAGAAGGATGCATATCTTCAGTGGTTCAAAGGCAACAAGGCAGCTGGACGGAGGGCTCGTAAAGCCGCATTGGAGTTGATGGCGCTGCTCAAAGAGTTCCGAAAGGCTTCCCTCGAAGCGGGCCGGTAGATCGGATATATGGTATTTGTCTATACCTCCTTTCTTCCTGCTGTCGTTTCGTCGCTTTTACGAAATCGGAGAAAAAGACCGGCCGCAAACGGCCGGTCTTGACAAGCTGAGATACAACGCGAATCACAGGCGTTGGCCCGTCGCATCGAAGCGGGGCGCTTTCGAGAGCCTGTACCGGATCTTATGGCGCACGAGACGTTCGGCGAGGAGTACCAGATCGTAGAGGCTGTACATCATCTGCCGCTGGAAAACTTTCGCCTTGATCTGTCGTTTCAGGCGGTGCTCGTCCAGCTCGTCGCGCGTAATGCCGAGCACTTCGCACACGCCCTCGGCTGACAGGTACATCGGACGGTCGCTGTGACCGCAGAGATATTCGAAAGCCAGAAGCCCCTTGCCGAGAATATAATAGCTGCGCAGAAGACGTTCGAACTCCTCTTCCCCGATCAGCAGATACTTCGTTTCACTGGGATTGTTCGGTCGCTCCATAATCACTGTTCCATTGACTGTTCGGGATGTTTGAGGTTTTCTCTCTCCAAACGGGAGAGGTAGTCGTAGATCTCCGTCTGAAAGTACAAGCGCCGGCGGCCCACGTTGAACCCTACGAGTTCTTTGCGCTCACGAAGGCGCTGCACCTGACGGGCACTCAGGTGGAGCACCGAGCAAACCTCGTTGAACTCCAGAACCGGTGTCCCGAAAAGCACGTTGCGGTGGCGTCTCAAAAATTGAAGGTCCACGGAAATCGTCTTGACCATTGCATGAATTTCCGCAAGGCGGAGTTTGTCATCTTTATCCATAATCGAGATAGTTGGTTACGGTGCAAAGGTGACAACTTCCGACCGATATTCTTTGTAACTTACACTGTTACTTACATGAAATTTCCTTGCAGTGGATGATTTAATCCATGATTACGCTATACTGCGAATTTACCGCCCAGCCGGGATTCGACACGATCGATCGCATCCTCGATCATTATCGGCGTAGTCTGCGCATAGATCTGTGTCGTGGTGATCTGTTTATGTCCCAGCATCTTGGAAACTGTTGACAAAGGAATACCTTGTGAAAGGCAGAGTGTCGTGGCAAACGTATGACGTGCTGCATGAAAGGTTATGTGCCGTGAGATACCGCACTGTTTGGTAATACGACGCAAGGAGCAATTGATACTGCTAAGTCCCGGCATGTCGAATGCAAGCGGTGACGGAGCTGTTCCGCGATACTTTTCCAGAAGACGCAAAGCTGCGGGGAGAAATTTGACCATATATTCTCCTCCCGTCTTGCAACGGTTACCGTGTATCCACAGGTGCCCCTCCGTGTCCGGTATGATTTGTTCACAGGTCAGATAGCGCATGTCTTTGTAGCAGATTCCCGTAAAACAGGAAAAGAGAAACAGGTCGCGGTGGTATTCGTGTTTGGCACTCTTCAATCGTGTCGTCTGAAAAACCCGCAGTTCCTTCTCGCTGAGAAAAGTTCTCGGTTCCTTCGGAGCGGAATAACTGTAGGAAGCGAACGGATTCCGCGGCATAAGACCGTTGTTGAACGAAATTCTCACCACGTTGTTCAAACAATCTATGTAGCGGCATGCGCTGCCCGCCTTCAAATGGCAGACAGTTTTCAAATAGACGTGGTATTGCTCGATGAACGACTGTTCCAATTCGAGCAGCGGAATATCGTGGAGGTTGTACTCGTGTTTCAGAAAGGCCCGGAGATGACCCAGCACCGCCCGATAGCGCCACCAGGTACTTTCCGAGCGATCTACGCCGATACGTTTGAAAAGATCATTCGTGTAATGTTCGAAAACATCCACAAGAGTCCGGTATCGTTCGCCCATACCCAGCCAGGCATTCTTGACC
>OHIK01000971.1_pt1 | contig 13049 bp, 8 predicted proteins | sample 1568241 | NCBI WGS metagenome assembly OHIK01 (sample SAMEA3879567, study PRJEB24766) | human gut metagenome | biome: human-associated habitat; feature: feces | place: USA | collected 1985/1987 | reverse complement strand
GCGGGTGGATGTGCTGGAGCTTACTCCGCCCGTCATTTCGCTCGCACTGCCTGCCGAGGGGCTCAAGGTTCTGCCGGGTGTCGAATATACCTTCGCTCCCGATATTCAGCATTCGGACCAGGAGGACTTCCGCTGCCGGTGGCTCTGTGCCGGCGAGGTCGTTTCTACGCAGATGAGCTATACCTTCCGGGAAGAGACGGTGGGAAGCTACCCGATCCGTATCGAGGCATCGAACGACGATGGAACTTCCGTCAAAGAATTTGTCGTGGAGGTCGTGGAGAAGATGCCTTCGGAGGTCCGCTTCGAAAAGCTCTCTCATTACTGTAAGACGACCGATCGGAGTACGTTCGTCGGCCGTGCGGTCTATCTTGCGCCGTCGCTGGCTTATGTCGCCGATCCACAGTTCGCCTGGTCGGTCGATGGGGAACCGGTCGTAGCCGAAACGGGTGCCGTGTTTAAGTTTACACCCGACGGGCCGGGCGACTATACCGTTCGGGTCGATGTGACCGAAGGCGGCGATGCTTCCGAGCGTCTTACGCGAAACATCGTCCGAGGGGTTGCTACGCTGTCTGCCGAGATCGTCGTCCACGCCTTTGCGGACGAGGAGCAGCGCCGACGCCCGGCGAGTGCGGCGAGCAGTCGTTTCCAGCATGCGGTTTACGAATTTCTGCCTGCTCCCGGGCAGTTGGTCGGTGAAAAAACCGAAGCCGGATATACGGGCAATGAGCGTACCCATGAAGATGCCGTGGCTTATGCAGCCGGGAGGCTGGAGGCGCGGAGTTATGTTTCGCTCGGGGGATTCGGCGGTTATCTGATCGTCGGGTTCGACCACAGTATCGCCCGAATGGAAAGCGGCTACGATTTTTCCATTCAGGGGAATGCGTTCGACACCAGCTCGGAGCCGGGTGTGGTGTGGGTCATGCAGGACGTGAACGGCAACGGCGAGCCCGATGACGAGTGGTATGAGTTGCGGGGCAGCGAAACGGGCAAGGAAGGGACTGTCTCCGGTTATGCCGTGACTTATTACCGACCTGCCGGAAAGGGGATGGACGTACAGTGGACTGATTCGGAAGGTCACAGCGGCACGATCGAGTATAAGGGAGAATTTCACGACCAGGATTTCTATTATCCGGCTTGGGCCGCCGATACTTATACGTTGCGCGGTACGCTGCTCGAATCCCGGAATATGGTCGATGACAGGGGATTTTGGATCAACCGCCCTTACGACTGGGGCTATGCCGACAATTACGGAAGCGACTGTCTTGCGGGCGGCGATGCGGTGGACGGAAAGGGACAGAGCAACGGATTCCGAATCGCCAATGCCATGCAGCCCGACGGAACGCCTGTCGAACTGAAGTACATCGACTTCGTCAAAGTACAGGTGGGGGTCAATGCCAAGAGCGGTCCGTTGGGCGAGGTTTCGACCGAAGTTTTCTCGTTCGCCGACCTTTCGATCGTGGAGTAAGGCTGCGGGACGAATCCGCCGGATTACCTCTCTTTTCCGCCTGGAGGGGGACTTCCGGAAATATCGGCAGAGAGAGATTTTATATGAAAAGAGAAGCTCCCGGGAACGCAAATCGTTCCCGGGAGCTTCTCTTGTAGCTGCTGTGCCCGGAGTCTTCGGGTTCCGCTTGCCGCTTAAAGCGTCAGGGGGAAACCCGCGTAGAAATCGAGGATCTTGGTGCGGAATATGAATTCGTATTTGGCCTGGATCTGGTCGGATTCGGCCTTCTGCATGCGGGTCTTGGCGTCGTTGTAGTCGAAGGTCGTCGAGCGGCCCGCAGCGTATTTCTCGGCTTCGTACCTGAAGGCGACCTGTGCGGAATTGAGCGCTTTTTCCGCCGAACGGTATTTCAACAGGGCGGCATCGGCCTGGTAGTAGGCCGTTTCGATCTCTTTTTGCAGGGTCTGCTCGGCTTCGGTCAGGACGAGCTGCTGGCTCCGCACGCCCAGTTTGGCCGTTCGCACGCTGTTGCGGGTCGCCATGCGGTTGAAGATGGGGATGTTGATCGCCACCCCTACGTATTCGGTGCTGTTGTTGCGGAACTGGCGCCCGAAAGCGGGATTCACCGCACCCGTAGCGAACGAGTGATAGACGTTGGTGCCGTATCCTCCTGTCAGTGTGATCTGGGGGTAGTAAGCCGCACGGGACATCCGTACTGCCCGGAGAGCCTGCTCGAGGCGGAAGCGCTCGGCCTGTATGCGGGGTCGGTTGTCCAGCGCGTAGGAGAGCACTTCGGCCGGGTTACGCAGGTGACGCATCGACTCTACGGTGAGGCTGTCGAAAGTCGGGGCGACTATGTCGAACCCTTCGGCACTCGTCCGGTTCAGGGCCTGGCTCAGGGCCAACAGGGAGAGCGAGAGGTCGTTGCGGCTTTGGGTCAGTTTGTATTCGTCTGCCGCCAGCAGGGCTTCGTTTTCGTAAAGCACCGACTCGGCGACTTTGCCCGTTCGCACCTGTTCCCGGCTGCGTTCCACCTGTTGTGTGCTCAAGGCGAGCGCTTGCTCTGCGACGTCAACCAACTCCTTTGCGACCAGCACGTCGAGGTAATACGACATAATATTGACCGATACGTCTTCACGAATCCGGTCCAGGTCTTGGGCCGCGGCTTTCAGGCTCAGCTTGCCCGCTGCGATTTCGTGGTTGATGCGTCCGCCCATGAAGACCGGCAGCGAGGCCGAAACGCCGAGCGAACCCGACACCTGGTTGTTGTTGGCGTAGGTGTTGTTGCTGATGAGGCTTCGTCCGAAGCTGAAGTTCGCACCGAGGTTGGCACCGAGGTCGGGCAGACGGCTGTGGCGCGAGGTGTTGAGTTCGATGGAGCGCTGTTCGACTTGCAGCGCCTGTTGCTGGATCTGTATGTTATGTTCGTGGGCGTATCGGATGCAATCGTCCAGGCTCCAGGGCCCGGCTTCAGGCACCGGGGTAGGAGTTTGCGCATGCACCGTGCTGCCCGCGAGCAGCAGTGCGATGAAAAGAGTTCCGAATTTCATGGTCGCGGGGATTTAGATGGACTGTTGTTGGATGTTGCGGACTTTGTCCGTTTCGGTGACGCCGGATACGATTTCGATGTTCACGCCGTCCGACAGCCCGAGCGTTACGTCCCGTTTCTTGAAGGTCTGTTCGGGGCTCTCCTCGGGGCTGGTGAGGATATAGACGCAGGGCTTGCCCTCTTCGAACTGGATGGTGCTTTCGGGCAGTGTGAGAACACCTTCGCGGCTGTCGGTCACGATGCTGGCATTGGCGCTGTAACCTGCACGGACGAAGACCGATTCCGGGATCTTGGCGGCGGCCTTCACCTCGAACATGATGATACCGTTCACATCGGCGGCTTTGGGCGAGATGTACTCCAGCGTGGCTTGCAGCACGGTACCCTGCATGGCGCCGATGGTCAGTACGACGGGCATGCCGGCATGCAGGCGGCCGATGTCGGTTTCATCGACATTGCCCCGGAAGAGCATGTCGCCCATGTCGGCGACCGTGGCGATCGTGGTGCCGTCGTTGAAGGTGTTGGCCTGGATCACCGAGTTGCCGACCTTGATCGGTACGTCGAGGATCATACCCGTGATGGTGGAGCGTATCTGGGTGTTGCTTAAATCTTTGTATCGGTTGGTGATGCCGGTTTTGACGATTTCCAGGTTGTCTTCGGCATTCTGGAACTCCTCTTCGGCCTGGCGCAGGGTGGTCTGCCCCTTCTCGAACTCCTCCTGCGATACCACGCCTTTGGCATAGAGGGCTTCGGTGCGTTCGAACTCCTTGCGGGTCTGGTCGAGCGAGAGCCGGGCCACCGTCACGCGGGATTCGGCGGCATTGAGGGTTCCCATTTCGGGAATGACCTTCACCGTAGCGATGACGTCGCCCTGTTTTACACGGTCGCCGGCCTTGCAGAGTACCTCGGAAATGATACCCGAGATCTGGGGCTTGATGAGCACCTCGTCGCGGGGTTCGACCTTGCCCGAGGCGATGACGTACTGACGGATCGTGTCGCGCACGGGGGTTGCGAGGGTGTAAACCACCTTCACGGGGCGGGTTTTGTTCCAGAGGAAGACGAATGTGCCGACGAGCAGCGCGAGGAACAGGATGCCCAGGAAAATCTTCAGAAACTTTTTCATATTATGTCGGTTTTTTGCGTTTGTTTCGAGTTTCGGGGTTTACTCTTCGCGGATCGCATCCACGGCTTTGATCCGCAGTGCCCGGGTTGCGGGGATGATACCCGCCAGCAGGCTGCCCAGGACGAGGATCCCCAGCGCGAGCATTCCCATACCGAAGGAGATCTGCCATGAAATATCGGGCAGGTGTTGGTCCATCTGGGCGGCCCGCGCGTAGAAACTGTCGGCGATGGAGAGAACGCCTACGCCCGCACCGAAACCGAAGATGCCCGCGATAAAAGTGAGGATGAAGCTCTCGGAGAGGATTTGCGAAAGGATCGTCAGGGGCGAAGCGCCGATGGCGCGGCGGATGCCGATCTCCTGCGTGCGTTCGCGTACCAGCACCAGCATGATGTTGCTGATGCCCACGATGCCCGCGAGCAGCGTACCCAGACCTACGATCCACGTAAGCAGGGAGATGCCTCGGAAGAGCCCCATGATCTTGCCGAAGACCTCGGAGGTATCCTGAAAATAGATCGCCTTCTTGTCGTCGGGAGCGATCAGGTGCCGTGCGGCGATGCTTTGCCGGCAGTCCTGGATCACCTCTTGGGTCGGTTCGTCCGCATATCCGGTGAGTGCCAGCATGTCGATCGTCCGTCCCAGTCCGTACATTTGCTGTACGAGCAGCGCCGGGATGACGACGGTCCGCTCCGGGTCGCTGAAGGCCATCATACCGCCCAGGGGTTTGGTAACGCCGACGACCGTGAAGTAGGAACTGCCGATCTGGATCGTTTTGCCTGTGGGATCTTCTCCGCCGGGGAAGAGGTCGCGCCAGACCTGAAGCCCGATTACGCAGACTTTGCGCTGGCGCAGTTCATCGACTTCGTTCAGGTAACGCCCCATGAGAATCTGTTGAGGAGCGATCTGCTGCATGTCGGGCGAGTAGCCCATCAGTCCGAATTCGCCTTTGTGGTCTTGGTGGCTCATGTTGCGTTGATTGCCCCAGCAAACAGCCGAGATGTATTCGATGCGGGGTAGTTTCCGGAGCGCTTCCAGGTCGTCCCAGTCCAGTTCCCAGCTGCGGCCCGTAGGCATACCTTCGTAAGGGACGGAGGTGCGGTCGGACATGATGAAAATGGCGTTGGTGGCCGTGCCGCCCAGTTGGGCGCGGAACATGCGGCCCAGCCCCGTGCCGGCACCCAGCAGGACGATCAGCATGAAGATACCCCAGAAGACGCCCAGCGCCGTCATGATGCTGCGCCTGCGGTTGCGGGAGATCGTCTGCCAGATTTCGTTCCAGCGATCCGTATCGAAAAATCCTGTCATAGTTTGGTTCCTTTTCTTTCTTCCGGGTGTCCCGGGCTCGTTGTTGCTGTTCTCTTTTCGGTCTGTCGTAGTTTCGCGGCTTGGCCGCGTATTCAATTCTTACCCACCCCTCAATCCCTTCATCGGGAGGGGACTTTTGTCGTCCTTCGGAGTTCGGCTGCCTCCTTGTCTTGTTCCCGGTTTTTCGTTGCTCTTTTCGTTCCTTTTGGTTGTAGTTTCGCGGCAGAGCCGCGTGTTCCAATTTTATCCTTCCCTGAATCCCCTCCTCGGGAGGGAACTTTGGTCGTCCTTCTGACGCCGGGGTGGTTCCTTACCGGCGTTGCGGGCGTTTCCTTATCTTTTTCCCGGCTTGTCGTCCCCGGCCGTTGCGTTTTCTTCCGTTTCTCGCTTCCAGTTGTTGCGGCTCCTTTTATCTTTTGTCCCGGCCGCTGCGGTTTTCGTGTCGGTTATTTGTTGTGTCGAAGGGCATCGACGGTCTTCAGTCGGGCGGCCCGGCGGGAGGGGATGTAACCTGCGATAAGTCCGGCCAGCACCAGAACGATCGTCGCGCTTACCGCTACCGAGAGGTTCAACGTCGGATTGACGAAGATGTTGAACGTGTTCTCCTCACCGGGCGGAGTTTGTGTCATGAGCTTGTTCACTCCTTCCATGGCGAATACGCCGAGCACCATCCCGATATAGCCGAATGCGGCGGTAATCATCACCGATTCGGTCAGGATCAGCCGGATGATCGACGAGGGTTTGGCTCCGAGAGCCTTGCGAATGCCGAATTCGAAGGTGCGCTCCTGCACCGTTACCAGCATGATGTTGCTCACGCCCACGATGCCTGCGAGCAGCGTCCCCAGACCGATGATCCAGATGAAGAGGTTGATGCCGCCGAAGACGAGCATCATGTTCTTGTAACCTTCCATGCGGTTGTAGATCCAGACGGCGCTTTCGTCGTCGGGCGCGAAGGTATGTTCGGCAGCCAGACGATTGCGGAGCCGTTGTTCGAATTCGGCCATCTTCTGATCGGTGTCGATGTCTTTCACCGAAAGATAGGTCTGTCCTACGCTCGGATCGCTGTGGTTGAAGAGCAGTTGGGCGGTCGTCAGCGGGATGAAGGTGAATGTGTAGGAGCCGAACTGATCCATCTCGAAAACGCCGATGATGCTGTACGATGTTCCATTGACCAGGAGGTGCTGTCCGACGGGACTTTGACCGTGAAACAGGACATCCCGCACGTTTTTATCCACGACGATCACCTTGCGCCGCTCCCGAAGGTCGGTATCGTTCAGGAAGCGTCCGTCGAGTACCCTGACATTCATGATTTCGCGGCATTCCGGGTCGCTGCCGACTACGGCCGCATTGTTCAGGAAGTCGCGTCCGTGGGAGAGGTTGTATTGTCCCGGTCCCTGTACGCGGGCGGAAACCTTGTCCACTTCGGGAAATTCGGTGCGCAGGATCTCCAGGTCGCGGTTGGTGATGTTGATGCGCCGCCACTTGTCGTAGCCCTTGTAGGGTTGCGAGGTCCAGCCGCCGTTGATGATGACCGAATTGACGGCCATCGACCCGAAATTGGAGAGCGTGCCGTTTTTTAGTCCGTTGCCCGAGCCGAGCAGGATGACCAGCATGAAGATACCCCATGCGACCGAGAAGCCCGTGAGGAACGTGCGCAGCTTGTTGCGGCGCACCGATGTCCAGATCTCCAGCAGCAGTTCCCTCATCGCTTTCCGAGTCCGGTTTCGGTGATACTGCTGATGACGCCGTCCGTAAGACGGATGATCTTGTCCGTCTGGTCGGCGATCGATTGTTCATGGGTTACGCAGATGATGGTCATGCCCGTCCCGTTTACCTGCCGCAGCAGGTCCATTACCTCCTGCGAGGTTTTGCTGTCCAGGGCGCCCGTAGGTTCGTCGGCGAGAATGATCTGGGGCTTGTTGATCAATGCCCGGGCGATGGCCACGCGCTGCTTCTGGCCGCCCGACATCTCGTTGGGCATGTGGTTGGCCCAGTCGCGGAGTCCCAGCCGGTCGAGGTATTCGAGGGCTTCGGCATTGCGCTTGCGGCGTGAAACGCCCTGGTAGTAGAGGGGAAGGGCGACGTTTTCGACCGCGTTCTTGTAGTTTATCAGGTTGAACGACTGGAAAATATAGCCGATCATGTTGTTGCGGGCAGCGGCGGCCTGCGTCTCGCTCAGGTGTTTGATCAGGCGCCCGTTCAGGAAATATTTGCCCGTGTCGTAGTCGTCCAGGATCCCGAGGATGTTCAGCAGGGTCGATTTGCCCGATCCCGAGGCCCCCATGATCGAAACCAGCTCGCCCTTTTCGATTTCGAGGTCGATACCCTTGAGTACATGCAGCGGAGCGCCGTTGTGGTAGGTCTTGTTGATGTTTTCGAGTACAATCATATCGAGAGGGAGTGATCCCGTTTTTTTATGGTCGTTGATTTTGTTCGCTGTTTTTGTTTCGGCGTATTTCCTGTTGATCCGTGAAGTGTTCCTGCCGGTCGAAACCGAAGGGTTCTGCGGGGTGTTTCCTGTGCCGGCGTTATGTAATTCCTCGACTTTTGGAAACGCTTGCAGGCACTGCGTCCGTTCTTATCGTTTGTTACGATAAAGATAGAAAGTATATTTGTGAAAAACAAGAAAAATTTATCGAAAATCAATAAAATTTTACCCCCCCCCGATAGATCGGTCGAGAGGGGGATTTTGTGTGGAAAAAAGACCGTCCCATCCTCTGAAAAAGGAGGCGGGACGGTCTTTAGTTATTCCGCATACACGGTTATTCCGGTTTCGGCAGGAGTCCTGTTTTTTGATATACCTTATAATATATGGATCTTGCGAGAAAATCACTTCCGCGCAGAGCGGACAGGCGTCCGCGAACGATTCCTGCACATGGAGTCGAGGAGCCTATTTGAGCCGCAGGAACGAATAGCCGAAGCGTTCGCAGGCGGCTTTTTCCAACTCTTCGCGGGCCGAGGGGTGCGCAATGTCGATCAGGGCGCGGGCACGCTCGGCGAGTCCTTTGCCCAGCAGGTAGGCCGCACCGTACTCCGTGACGACGTATTGTGTCTGGAAACGGGTGGTCACCACGCCGGCGCCGGGCGTCAGCAGGGCCTTGATCTTGGAGTGTCCCTTCGAGGTGGTCGAGGGGAGCGCGATGAAGGTTTTACCGCCTTCGGAGAGGGCGCCGCCGTACATGAAGTCGTGTTGTCCGCCTACGCTCGAGTAGATCATCGTGCCGATCGAGTCGGCGCAGATCTGGCCCGTCAGATCGACCTCCAGCGCCGAATTGATGGCCATGACCTTCGGATTCTCGCGGATGCGGAACGGGTCGTTCGTCCATGCCACGTCCTTCATGATCAGGTCTTCGTTGTAGTCCATGTATTCGTAAAGCCGCTTCGAGCCGAGAGCCAGCGACGCGAGGTTTTTGCCCGGAAGCACTTTTTTCTGCGAGTTGTCGATCACGCCGCTCCGAATCAGGGGTACTACCCCGTCGGTGAGTGCTTCGGTGTGGAGTCCCAGGTGTTTATGATCGCCCAGGGCCGCGAGTACGGCGTTGGGGATGCCGCCCACGCCGATCTGGAGGGTCGCACCGTCGGGAATCAGCTCGGCGATGTAGCCGCCGATCTTGCGGTCGATTTCGTTGGGCTGGGCGGTCGGAAGCTCCACCAGAGGTTCATCGACTTCGACGGCGGCCGTGAGTTTCGAGACGTGGATCAGCGCATCGCCGTAGGAGAACGGCACGTGGGGGTTGATCTGGGCGATAACGACCTTCGCACATTCGGCGGCCGAAACCGCGAGGTCGGCCGAGGTGCCGAAGCTGCAATAGCCGTCCGCATTGGGGCGCGAACAGTTCAGCAGCGCTACGTCGATCGGGATGATCCCCTTGCGGAAAAGCCCCGGGATCTCGCCCAGAAAAGCCGGGATGGCCTGTCCGTACCCCTGAGCGATCCAGTTGCGCACGGAGTTCGACACGAAGAGGCTATATACGAGGAAACTGTCTTTGTATTCGGGCTTGCAGTAGGGCGCTTCCTCCCGTCCGATGGCGAAGGCTGAATAGACCTTCACTCCCCGAAGTTCGTGTCCCCGGTCGGCCATCGCTTTCACGAGCACTTCCGGGATCGAAACGCTTCCCTGAATATAAACGCTGTCGTTGGATTTGATGAGCTTCGCAGCTTCAGCGGCAGTGGTGTAGTTGATCATGGGTCTGTTTTTCTAAGTCGTTTCCGGCAGTCGGTCGGTGAAAGGAAAATTCGGTCCCGTCGTCGGCCGGAGACGGTAGGTTTTGTCTTTTTTGTTGGTTATTTGAAGGAGCCGAATTTATTCGGCTCCTTCTCTTCGTTGGGTGCGAATGGTCGTTCCCGGATGTCCGTGCCGGATTCTTTTCTCCGGAGTGCAACTCCGGGACGATTTCACAGCGACCCGGAGCTGCAATGCCGGATTTATTTCCGGGCGTAGTCCTGCGCGAAGTCGCGGAGGCGCCGGTCGAGCAGGTCGTACTGCTCCTCGCGGTTCATCTGCGACACGCAGACGCGCACGCCGTTCTGGAGGCTGCCCGTCGAGGTGAGCGAGATCGCGCAGATACCGTAGCGCAGCAGTGCGGCCACCAGGTCGGAACTCGGCATCGAACCGTAGCCTACCGTGAAGAAGAATCCGTCGCTCACGTGTTCGTCCTGGTCTTTGTCATAGACGATGTGGAAACCGTGACGCTCGAAGAGTTCCTTGACGCGGTGAGCGCGGTGTGCGTATTCGCGGGTGTGCCCCACGAAGTCCAGCTTGCCGTCCGCCGCCGCTTTGAACATGGCCGCCAAAGCGTATTGAGCCGAGTGACTTGCGCCTGACGATGCGGCGTAGAGGAATGTCAGGGCGTAGGATTCGGCGAAACGGCCGATGCCGTAACGCTCCTTGAGAGCCGGATAGAAGCGGTTGCGCAGTTTGTCCGAGATCGCTGCGATGGCGATGCGCTGGCCGGCGTAGCTGAAGATCTTCGAGCCGGAAATCATCAGCACGTAGTTATCCGTATAGCGGGCTGCGGTGGCCTGGAACGGAGCCTGGAAAGGATGTCCCAGCTCCTTGCGGAAGTCCATGCCCATGTAGGCCAAGTCTTCGAGAACGATCGTGTCGTACTTGGTTGCCAACTCGCCGATGGTGCGCAGTTCGCTCTCTGTGAGGCAGATCCACGCCGGGTTGTTGGGGTTCGAGTAGATGATCGCCGCGACGTTGCCCTGCTTGAGATAGCTCTCCAGCTTGGGACCGAGTTTCTCGGCGCGGAAGTCGTAGATGTCGAACGATTCGTGCTTGATGCCCAGGATGCGCACCTGCTGGCGCTGCACCGGGAAGCCCGGGTCGATGAACAGAATGGTGTCTTTCTTGGGGTCGCACTGCGAGCTGATCTGGAACAGGCAGAAGCCGCCCTGCATCGAGCCGACGGTCGGGATGCATCCCTCGGGGGCGACGTCGATGTCGAGGAACGCCTTGACGAAGCGCGAAGCCTCGCTCTTGAGCGGGGCGATGCCCGTGATGCTGGGGTAGATCGAAGCGTGTCCCTGGGCGAGGGCCTGCTGTTCGGCTTCGACGCCGACAGTCTCCGGCGGAAGGCCCGGAACGCCCATTTCGAGGTGCAGGAATTCCATCCCCGTCTGCGTTTCCATGATGCGGGCTATGTCGCCCGACTGGCGGATCGTCGCCTGGGCGATGTCCGCAATGTCCATGCGCTCCAGCGCGGAGTCGAGCACGGAGCGGTCTATCGGTAGCCTTCCCATTGTGCGGCCTGTTTTTGTGCGTATGCGTAGCCTGCGCGGAATGCCGCGAGGTTCGTGTCGACGATGGCGTCGCCCTTGCGGGCGAAAATGGCGCGTATGCCCGCTTCGAGTTTTTCGGGTGCGATGCCCAGGAACGGTGCTGCGGCGCCCAGCAGCACGATGTTGGCCGCACGGGGCGAGGATTGCTCCTTGGCGATGGCATCGACATCGATCAGGATCGCATGTTTGCGCTTCCCGAGTTCAGCCAATACGGCCTCCGGTTCGGGGTAGTTGTCGATGTTTACGAACGGCGTAGTGTTGGCGATCACCCAGCCCTCCGGATTCAGGTAGGGTACGTAGCGCAGCGCCTCCATCGGTTCGAGCGAGATGATGATATCGGCCGCGCCTTGGGGGATCAGGTCGGAGAGGATCTCGTCCGAACTGATGCGCAGGTTCGACTGTACGTCGCCTCCGCGCTGGCTCATGCCATGTACTTCTGCCTGTTTGATGTGGAGTCCCTCCTTGAGGGCAGCGGCTCCGATGACGGTGGCGATCGAGAGGATGCCTTGTCCTCCCACGCCGGAAAGTATGATGTCCCGTTTCATGGTCGTACTACTGTTTTTTTGCGTTGTGGCGTTTGGCGGTCTGGATGCACTCGCGGCGCGGGATGATGACCGAAACCCCTTTGTATTCGATCTCTTCGCGGATCGTGCGGCGGATCTCCTCCATGTTCTTGGGCAGGGGTACCACGACGCGGATGTGTTCGGGCTCCACGCCCAGTCCGGCGCAGATCTGCTCGAGGCGTCCCGTGCCGGCCGAATCCTGGCCGCCGGTCATGCCGGTAGTGAGGTTGTCCGAGATTACGACGGTGATGTTGCTCTTTTCATTCACGGCATCCAGCAGGGCGGTCATGCCCGAGTGGGTGAAGGTCGAGTCGCCGATTACGGCTACCGAAGGGAACTGTCCGCCGTCGGCAGCGCCCTTGGCCATCGTGACCGAAGCGCCCATCTCCACGCAGGTGTCGATCGCCCGGAACGGGGGCAGCGAACCGAGCGTATAGCAGCCGATGTCGCTGAATACCTTGTGGTCGGGGTAGTGCTCGCGCAGCACGTCGTTCAGTGCCGTATATACGTCGCGGTGGCCGCAGCCCTGGCAAAGGGCCGGGGGCCGGGGCATGGTGAGCTGGCTGGCCGCCTCGCTCTCGCGGCGGGGCAGACCGAGGGCGCCGCGTACGTTGTCGGGCGTGAGTTCGCCCGTGCGGGGCAGCTCGCCGCTCAAACGTCCTTTGACCGGAATCGGAGTACCCAGCAGACCGCGGATCATCTCCTCCACCAGAGGTTGTCCCTCTTCGACGATCAGCAGCGAACGGCACTCCGAAGCCATGCGCTGTACGAGTGCCGTCGGCAGCGGATATTGCGAGATCTTCAGCACGGGGAAGGGGCAGCCTTCCGGGAAGTTCTCCATAATATAGTTGTAGGCCAGACCGCAGGCGATGATGCCCATGGATTTGTCCGGTCCGTCGATGTAGCGGTTGTGGCGCGAATGTTCGGCCTCCTGCTCGAAGAGTTTGTTCTCCTCGATGAGGGTTTTGTAACGTACGCGCGAGTTGCCCGGCATGAGGATCCACTGGCGGGGCCGCTCGGGGTAGTGGAGCGTGTTTTGCTGGCGGGGTTCGCCGATTTCGACCACGGCACGCGAGTGGGCCATGCGGGTCGTCACGCGCATCAGCACCGGAATCTGGTATTTCTCCGAGAAGTCGAACGCCTCGCCGATCATCTCGTAGGCTTCCTGTTGCGATGCGGGTTCGAAGCAGGGAATCATGGCGAATTTGGCGTAGAAGCGGGAGTCCTGTTCGTTCTGCGAGGAGTGCATCGAGGGATCGTCCGCCGCTACGACCACCAGGCCGCCGT
>OHIK01000970.1_pt1 | contig 13053 bp, 10 predicted proteins | sample 1568241 | NCBI WGS metagenome assembly OHIK01 (sample SAMEA3879567, study PRJEB24766) | human gut metagenome | biome: human-associated habitat; feature: feces | place: USA | collected 1985/1987 | reverse complement strand
GTAGAGCGAGACGACGACTTTCACGTCGCGGAAAATCGGGTCGTCGGCGAAGACCTTTTTCAGATAGATCGGCACGATACTCGAGAACCAGCCGTGGCAGTGGACGACCGTTGGCGTCCAACGCAGTTTCTTGACCGTTTCGAGTACGCCCCGGGCGAAGAAGATGGCCCGTTCGTCGTTGTCTTCGAAATAGTTTTCGTCGGCATCCCGGAGAATGGCTTTGCGGGCGAAATAGTCGTCGTTGTCGATGAAATAGATCTGCACTCGGGCTGACGGAATCGAAGCGACCTTGATAATCAGTTGATGATCGTTGTCGTCGATGATGAGGTTCATACCCGAGAGCCGGATCACCTCATGCAGTTGATGACGCCGTTCGTTGATGCAGCCGTACCGGGGCATGAATGTGCGGATTTCATTGCCGCGCTCCTGCATCGCCTGCGAGAGCCGCCGGCACAGAAGCGCCCCTTCCGTATCCGGGACATACGGAGCCACTTCCTGACAGACGTATAGTATCCTGTTCGATGCCATTGGTTGAAATTTTTTCTTCATCTCCTGGTGCGGTGTGCTCGGAGTGCCCGCCGGTCGGAAACGATGATTTTTTAGCTTGCTCGGCGAAGAAGGCACGGGCCGGATGCAATGCGAAAAGTTGCCTTGTCGTGCTGCCGTACCTCACTTCACGAAAGTTTATCTTTCGCAAAGATAGTGAAAGATGAGAGCAATCGCGCGGGCTTGCACGCAAAAGATTGCCGAACCGCCTCCTATCTTCTGCAAAGATAGTGATTTTTCCTAAAGAATCAGCATGGCGTCGCCATAAGTTCCGAAGCGGTAGCCCTCTTCTTTGGCTATTTTGTAGGCATTCATTATCAGGTCGTAACCTCCGAATGCCGAAACCATCATCAGTTGGGTCGAGTAGGGAAGCTGGAAGTTGGTCACCATGGCGTCGGCCACCGAAAATTCGTACGGGGCGAAGATGAACTTGTTGGTCCAGCCCTCCATCGGCTTGATCATGCCGCCGGTCGAAACGGCCGTTTCGAGCGTTCGCATAACCGTCGTGCCGATCGAAACGATCTTATGTCCTTCGCGTTTGGTCTTGTTGACCGCTTCGGCCGTGGGTTCGTCCACGAAGAACTGTTCGGAGTCCATCTTGTGTTTCGAGAGGTCTTCGACATCGACCGTGCGGAAGTTGCCCAGACCGACGTGGAGCGTGATGAACGCCTTTTCGATCCCCTTGATCTCCATGCGTTTGAACAGGTGCTTGGAGAAATGCATGCCGGCTGTCGGGGCGGCTACGGCGCCCTCTTTGCTGGCGAAAATAGTCTGGTAGCGCTCGGCGTCTTCCGGCTCGACCTTTTCGCGCACCCACTTGGGCAGCGGGGTTTCGCCCAGTTTGAAGAGGGTTTCTTTGAACTCTTCGTAGGACCCGTCGAACAGGAACCGGAGCGTGCGGCCCCGTGAAGTGGTATTGTCGATCACCTCGGCTACCAGCAGGTCGTCGTCGCCGAAGTAAAGCTTGTTGCCGATGCGGATTTTGCGGGCCGGATCGACCAGTACGTCCCACAGGCGCAGCTCGCGGTTGAGTTCGCGCAGCAGGAAGATTTCGATCTCGGCGCCCGTTTTCTCCTTGTTGCCGTACAGACGGGCGGGGAAAACCTTCGTGTCGTTGAAGATGAATAGGTCTTTTTCATCGAAGTATTCGATGATTTCTTTGAAAATGCGGTGTTCGATGGTGCCCTTGGCACGATTGACCACCATCAGGCGGGATTCGTCCCGGTTTTCGGCCGGGTATTTCGCCAACAGGTCGGCGGAGAAGTCGTAACCGTATTGCGATAGTTTCATGGCTAAAAGTATTTGCGAACATTTTTTTCGGTCCGTGGGCAGCGCTGCGGGCAGTTTTGCGGGCACGGAGCAAGATAAACCGTCAACTTATTTTATACGAAAAATAAGTTATTTTGTTTCAGCTTTTTGCAGTTTTTCGAGAAAAAAGTTCAATTCGTGTGCCGCATCGAGCCGAAAACCTCCGCTACGGGTGCGGCAGAGCGAGGTGAGGTGCGCACCGCTGCCGAGCGCCTGGCCTATCTCTCCGGCCAGCGAACGGATGTAGGTTCCCTTGCTGCATCGGACCCGGATGCGGATGCGGGGCAGATCGTATTCCATGAGCTCCATTTCGTAGATGTTGATGAGGGCTTTGCGCAGTTCCACCTCCTCGCCCGCGCGGGCCAGTTCGTAGGCCCGGACGCCTTCGACCTTCTTGGCCGAATAGAGGGGCGGGGTTTGCAGTCGTTCGCCGGTGAGCGAGCGGAGCACCTCCTCGACCGCTTCGCGCGTGATATGTTCGAAGGGATAGGTCTTGTCGATGGGGTGTTCGAGGTCGAAGCTGGGGGTCGTGGCTCCCAGCATCAGGTCGGCGACGTACTCTTTCTCCTCGGCTTGCAGGGCGTCCGCCATTTTGGTCGCCTTGCCGATGCAGACCAGCAGGATGCCCGTTGCGAGCGGGTCGAGCGTCCCGGCGTGGCCGACTTTGATTTTCGGGTAACCGGCCCTGCGCAGGGCGAACTTGATTTTGCGGACTACGTCCGAGGAGGTCCACTCCAGCGGTTTGTCGATGACGGCGATGTAGCCCTCTTCGAAGTCGATTCCCTGTAGGTTCAGTTCGGATTGTTGCGTCATGTGCGGATTATTGGATCACGAAATAGCGGATGATGGCCAGCCCTCCGACCAGCGTACAGTAGATGGCGAACCAGTTGAGTTTTCCCCGTTTAACGATGTTTATCATGAATTTGCAGGCCAGACAGCCGACTACGAACGCAGCAGCGAATCCGGCGAGCAGGGGTGCGGTCCCGATGCTTTGGGCGGCCAGTTCTCCGCTCATCAGGTCGAGAACCATCTTGCCCAGGATCGGTGCCAGCACCATCAGGAAGGAGAATTGGGCCACGCTCTCCTTGCGGTTGCCCAGAATCAGTCCCGTGGCGATCGTCGTGCCCGAGCGCGACAGACCCGGCAGTGTGGCGACCGCCTGCGCCAGACCGATGATGAAGGCGTCGCGGTAGGAGATGGTCTCCTTGTGGCGGGGTTTGGCGTAGTAGGCGAAAGTCAGCAGTACGGCCGTGACCAGCAGCATCGCTCCGACCAGCAGCAGGATCCCGTGGTTGGGAAGATCCTCGACCAGCGACTGGAGGAAAGGCTCCAGCGTGAAGCCCACGATGACCACCGGGATCATCGAAAGGATGATCTTCAGCACGTAGGCCTGTTCCGCGTTGAATCGTTTGGAGAAGAGTCCCACGACCAAGCGTTTGATTTCGCTCCAGAGCACGACGATCGTGCTCAGGACCGTCGCGGCGTGCAGCGTGAGATCGAAGGTGAGTCCTCCCACTTCGGGATCGACGCCCAGCAGTTCTTTGGCCAGCTGCAGGTGGCCGCTGCTCGATACGGGCAGGAATTCGGTCAGGCCCTGGACGATGCCCAGGATGATAGCTTGAATGGTTTCCATTTTACAGTTCTCGGGGATATTTCGGTATCGGGGGATGCGCGGGTTTCAACCCGGCTTCCGGCGGTCGGAGAAGTCCGGATTCAGAATCGTTTGAGAATGGCGTAAATTTCGAAGATGAAGCCGCCGATCACCAGGATCGGGGCGAGCGTGATGCGGCGCCAGGAAAACATGGCGTAGTTGAACTCGTCGGGCGAGTCGCTGCCGCCGCCGGCCATCAGGACGAAGCCCAGAATGATGACGATCAGTCCGGCGAGCAACAGGATGTAATTTTTGAGCGAGAGCGGCATCTTCGGATCGTTTTTATCGTTGATCTCCTTGAATTTTTTCATGGTGCGGGGATTTTTAGTAGAGATAGATCTTGTTGGATTTCATATTGACGAACTTATTGACGGCGAAGAACGTGAAGCAGAGCGAGATCAGGATGCCGCCCAATACCATGCTGCCTACAATGATGGCGATTTTCAGCGTTTCGGCCAGCGACATCAGCTCCGGAACCGCCTCGTTCAGTCCGTAAACGGCCGTCAGGAAGAGTGCCGAGGCGATGATTCCCGAAAGAATGCCCTGCGTGATGCTGCTGCCTAGGAACGGCCGCATGATGAACCATTTGGTAGCCCCCACGAGCTTCATCGTGTTGATCAGGTAGCGTTTCGAGAAGATGGCCAGTCGGATCGTGTTGTTCAGCAGGATGAGCGAGATGACGAGCAGGGCTCCGCCGAAGAGCAGCAGCACCAGCCGGATCTTCGCGATCGTGGCATGCAGCCGCTCGACGGTCTGTGCCGGATAGGAAACCCGGTCCACGCCGTCGAGTTCGGCGGTCTGGGCGATGAAGGTTTCGAGTTTGTCCGGGTCCGCCGAATTGGCTGAAAGGGTCAGCTCGAACGAGTCGAGCAGCGGATTCTCTTCGAGGATCGCCTCGAACTCCTGTTCGAACATCTGCCGGAAATCGGCGTCGTTCAGTTTATCGTCTTTGGAGCTGTATTCCACATGGCTCACCAGCTCGTTGGCTTCGAACCGTTTGCGGAGCGATTCTTTTTGTCCTTCGTCCGCTCCGTTGCGAAGCTCGACGGTGACGGTGACGCTCTCCTGCAACGTGCGGGCAACCTGCATGGCGGCCGTCATCAGGTATCCCACCGATCCCAGCAGGAAGAGCACCAGGGCGATGCTGATGTTCGAAACGATGTAGGAGTTGCGTACCCTACGCTTGAGTCTTTTGTCGTCTTTCATGGCGTAAAACGAGTATAACGGTTGCAATGATGCCTGCGAGAATCGTGAGCGACGCGACGAGCGTCACGCCTTCGACGGTGTTCCATCCGGGAGCGCGGAATCGCCATTCGACCGTGTGCGTACCGGCCGGGAGCTCCATTCCCCGCAACAGGTAATCGGCTCGGAAATAGGGGGTTTCGATGCCGTCGATATAGGCTGTCCAGCCGTCCTTGTAGTAGATCTCCGAGAAGATCGCCGTGCCGGGCGCAGTGGCCGTGTATTCATACCGGAGATAATTGGGGCGGTACTCCTCCAGGCGGATTTCCCCTTCGCCGCCGATCAGGGGGCGGATATCGAACTCTCGGGTGTTGATGACGGCCGCCGTTTTGGTGTCGATGCGCCCCAGGGCGTCGATCTCCTCTTCGGGAGTGGCGGCATCGACGACCTCCTGCACGAACCAGGCCGGGCCGTTGGCTGTGGCCCGCAATTCGGCGACGGGCTGTCCCGCCGGGTCGAAGCGGATGAGGTAACGCGTGTTGAGCATGTCGAGTACGCCCTCGTCCATCGACGTAAGATAACGCTCGATCAAGTCCTGGTAGCGGGCCAGTTTGGCGCCGTGGTAGCCGCCCACCGAACGGTGGAAGTAGGAGGTCGTAGCATCGTTGAAGGGGCTGACCGTGAGGTTCAGCACCCGGAATCCGGGTTCCGGGTCGCGCAGGATCGCGCGGTCGGCTTCCGTAGGCTGTATCTGTTGGCGTCGTGCGGCGACGAAGCGGCTTTGAGGCAGGTAGCGCAGGTTGACCGGCACCAGGTCGATCAGAACGATCACGCCGAGCAGCGCTATGAGCCAGCCCCGTCTGATCCGTCCCAGGGCGAAGAGCAGCACGCTGCCCGCCGCGAGGGCGATCATCAGCAGCGAACGCCAGGCGTCGGAGCGCATGATCGCGGCCCGGTCGGCGGCCATCGCGTCGGCCGTCACCTCTCCCAACTCTTCGGGAGCGCCCTGTGCGATGGCTTCCTGCATACCTGCGGCTTGGAACATCTGGTAGTATTGGCGGCTCATGAAATCGGCGGCTTCCGTCCGGCCGAAGTCGAAGATCGCGCTTCCGGCCACGGCGAAGAGCAGGCAGAAACCGCCCGTGATGCCTCCGGCCCAGGCGAGGGCCCGCAGGAGTTTTCGACGCGGCACCTCTCCCCGCCAGAGGGGCATCAGAGCCAACGCCGCGAGCAGGGGAACCGTCCATTCGACCACCACGAGGGCCATCGATACGGTGCGGAACTTGTTGTAGCCGGGCAGGTATTTGAAGGCAAATTCGGTGAATCCCATGAAATTATGTCCCCAAGCCAACAAAAGCGTCAGCAGACTGACGGCTGCGATCCACCACTTGTTGCGTCCCGATGCCAGCAGGAGTCCCAGCAGAGCCAGGAACAGGGCGGCGGCGCCCAGGTAGGTCGGTCCGGCAGTGTAGGGCTGCTGCCCCCAGTAGGCGGGCAGTTGCTCCGCGATACCCTCCAGCCCGTACGGTTTCAAGGCCTCGGCTACCTTGCCGTCGCGTGTGAACGCCCGACCCGAATCGCCGCCCATGAAGTCGGGAATCAACAGGTTCCAGCTTTCGGCGCGTCCGTAGCTCCAGGCCGTAGCGTAATCGAGTGCCAACCCTTCCTGGGAGGTTTCCTCGCCGGCGGCGAGTTCCGAACCGCCGCGGATGGTCTGTTTCGAGTGGTGCATCGTGTACCACAGAGGAGCGAAGTTCGAGCCGACGGCCAGAATGCCTGCGGCCAGCAGTACCGCCGTGCGGCGGACGAACGAAGGCAGGTGCTTTTTTCGGAAGGCGACGATTCCTTCGCTGATCCACAGCGCGGCCATGGCCAGCAGGAAATAGTAGGTGATCTGCGGATGGTTGGCGCCGATTTCGAGCGAGGCGAAAAGGGCCGTGAGCGCCCCGCCGAGCCACATGTTACCCCGCAGCGTAAGCCATGCGCCGCCCATCATCAGGGGGGCATATACCAGTGCCCACATTTTGGTCACGTGACCCGCGCCGATGATGAGGAAAAAGTAGGTCGAAAGGCCGTACATGAGCGACGGAATGATGCCGACCCAGGGATTCACCCCGACGATCGGGAGCATCAGCCACATGGAAACCATGGCGAAGAAGACGAAGGCTGCGGGAGTATTTATAATTTTAACGATCTGTCCTGCCGTGTTTTTGACTAGCTGTGCCGGGTAGGCTACATTGATCAGGTAGGCGGGCATGCCGCCGAACATCCGCCCCGCCCACTGGGGATCTTCGCCCGTTTGGGCGCGGTTGTCCCAGATCTCCTTGGCCATGCCTTCGTATTGCTGCACGTCGTGCTGTGGCAGCACTTCGCCGCGAAACTGGGGGGCGAAATAGAGGGCGCTGACGATGAAGAAGAGCAGCAGGGCCGCGCCCGTCGGCAGCACTTTCGGGAGAATCTCTTTGAAGCGGGTCATCTGGAATGTTTTTGTCGATTGCCAAAGGTACGAAAAAACATTGAGTTTCCTCCCCGACTCAGCGAAAAATCACTACCTTTGCACGGATTGATCCCAGGCTCGGGGCGGTTGTATTCCGGCGGGGAGACAATCGCTCTGTATTCGGCTAACCTTTTTTCGACGTAAACAAAAGTTCGGTTATGGTAACACTCGATATGATCCGCAAGCCGGTCGAGGGTGATCTGGAGGCCTTCGAGCAGTTCATCCGGCAAAAATTCACGGCGGACGGCACGTTGCTCTCCGAGATGCTCGATTATGCGCTCTCGGCGCGGGGCAAGGGGATTCGTCCGATGACGGTGCTGCTGTCTGCGGCGCTCAACGCTCCGGCGGGGCAGCGCAGCGGCGGTCTGCGCGCACTGCTCGCAGCCACGTTGGTCGAGATGATCCACGTGGCCTCGCTCATCCACGACGATGTGATCGACGAATCGGACATGCGCCGGGGCCGGGCTTCGGTCAATGCCCGCTGGCAGTCGCGCAATGCGGTCGTAGTCGGAGATTACATCCTGGCCAAAAACATGGACCTCGGCCTCAAGAGCGGCCAGTTCGACCTGGTGACTCACGTTTGCGGTGCCATCGCCACGCTCTGCGAGGGAGAGATTCTGCAAAACGACAAGGCGAACCGGCAGGAGATGACGCGGGCGTCGTACCTGGATATCATCTACAAGAAAACCGCCTGCCTGATCGGGGTGAGCGCTTCGGCCGGAGCGCTGGCCGTCGGTGCGTCCCGTGAAAAACAGGCGCTCATGCGCAAGTTCGGCGAGTCGATAGGCATGGCGTTCCAGATTCAGGACGACATTCTGGACTATACCCGCACGGCCCGTACGGGCAAGCCCTCCAACAACGACTTGCGCGAACACAAGGTGACCCTGCCGCTGCTCACGGTGCTCGAGTCCGTCGGCGAGGAGCGCCGCAGGGAGTTGCTGGCCCGGCTGGCCCGTTGCCACGAGGAGGATGAGTCGGTCGAATATTTGCAGCACATCGTCGAGAACGAGGGCGGTATGGAAAAGGCGGCCCGCGTCATGCAGGAATACCTCACGCGGGCGATGTCCGTGCTCTCCGAATACGAACCTTCCGAATACCGCGACGCATTGGCCAACCTCTGTGTCTATGTCGGTGAGCGGGACCGGTAGGGAAGCGGTTGCCCGTGCAGCTTGGTTCCGGGTTCCTCGTGCGAATTTTTGACCTGTTGTCTGGATTTTCTGCGGCTCGGCTCGGATTTCCGGGCGGGAGTGCGGATTGTCCGATCGGCGGAGGTCCGTTGTAAATTTCCGGACATGGGACCCGAACAGGTGTATGGCGGTGTGTCCGAATGACACACAACGGTAGTTATTATCGGGATACGGGTTAAGTCATTTGCCATAGTAAAAGACTGTCACCCTTACCCTCAATGCCTTGCCTTGCATCCATTCCGACACCCTTTAGGATCGTGCCTGAAATTTTCATTTCAACACACTCTTTTTTATGACAGGATACACTTGCAGGTCGAGGGTGGTTTTCTGCGGGCTGTTTTGTATCTTTTTTTACTGCTTTTTATGATGCGCTGGCGGGTTGCCGACCCGTCGGATGCGACGAAGAAGCCGCCTGATAAAGGCGGCTTTCTCTTTTCGGGGCGTTTTCAGTTATTGACACGGTAGGCTTTCTGCACGCCTTTGATCCGCAGGATCGAGTGGATCAGCATATCGACCATGCCCGTACCGGGCACTTCGACGTGGATCACGCCCGAGAGCAGGCCGCCGCCCGGCGACAGGTTCATCGAGCGGATGCTCAACTTCAGGTCGCGGTTGATTACTTCGGCGATGTGGTTGATCATCCCCGTCGTGTCGCTGGCCACCACGCGGATCGACACCCGGAACGCGCCCTGCGCTTCGTCGCGCCAGCGGGCTTCGAGTACCCGGTAGGGGTAGTTTCTGCGGAGACGCTGTGCGTTGGGGCAGTCCGTACGGTGGATCGTGATGCCGGCACCTACGGTGATGAAGCCGAAGATTTCGTCGCCGTGGATCGGATTGCAGCATTTGGCCAGTTTGTAGTCGAGCTGTCCGATCTTTTCGTCGATGATGAGTGCGTCGCCGCTGCTCTGGGTCGAAACTTTTTCGGCTTTGCGTCGTTTTTCGGACTCGATGGCTGCTGCTGCGGCCCGGCGCTCTTCCTCCGCTTCGCCCGACAGATGGGCCTGAAGCAGCTCCTTGATCTGCATGAGGTCGATCTTTTCGGTGCCGATCGAGGCGTAAAGTTCCGTTCCCGTGCGGAGTTTGAAGTGCTTGCAGAGGATGCCGACCCCTTCATCGACGGTCAGGGGCAGTTTCCAGTTCTTGAGTTTGCGTTCCAATTCTTCCCGTCCCAGACGGGCGTTCTTGGTGTGCTCCTCGCGCAGCGAGGCCTTGATCCGGGTGCGGGCCTTCGACGTGGTGACGAACCCCAGCCAGTCGGCTTTGGGCTTCTGATTCTTCTGCGTCAGCACTTCGACGATGTCTCCGTTGTGGAGTACGTCGCGGATCGCCGCCGGACGGTTATTGACCTTGCCGCCCGAGCAGGTGAGCCCCAGCGAGGTGTGGATGTCGAAGGCGAAATCCAGCACCGTGGCTCCTTCGGGCAGCTTGCGCAGGTCGCCGCCGGGGGTGAAGACGAAAATTTCGCCCGAGGAGGGCTTGGCGTCGAAGTTCTGGGCCAGCGGACGGGTCTTGTCTTCCATTAGCTCCCGGAGTTGTTTCATCCACATTTCGCTCCCGTCCGATCCCGCGTTTACGCCTTTGTAGCGCCAGTGGGCCGCGATGCCCCGCTCCGCCACGGCGTCCATCCGCTCGGTGCGGATCTGGATTTCGACCCACCGTCCCTCTTTGGTGGCGACGGTGGTGTGGAGCGATTCGTAGCCGTTGGATTTGGGGATGGAGATCCAGTCGCGCATCCGCTCGGGATTGGGCGTGTAGAAATCCGTGACGATGGAATAGGCCGTCCAGCACTGCTGTTTCTCCTGCTCCTTGTCGCAGTCGATGATGATGCGGATGGCGAAGATGTCGTAGACCCCTTCGAACGGGACATTCTGCTTGTGCATCTTCGTCCAGATCGAGAAAATCGACTTGGTGCGGCTCTTGATGTGGTATTTGATGCCGAGTTTGTGCAGACGCTCCTCGATGGGGACCAGAAACCGTGCGATGAAGGCTTTGCGTTCGTCGGCGCTCTCTTCGAGCTTGGTGACGATATGTTCGTAGTCCTTGGGTTCGAGGTATTTCAGCGCGATGTCCTCCAGTTCGCTCTTGAGGCTGTAAAGACCCAGTTTATGGGCGATCTGGGCGTAGAGGTTCATCGACTCCCAGCTCTTCTTGCGCCATTTTTCACGCGGGAACATTTCGAGCGAGCGCATCACTTCGAGCCGGTCGGCCAGCTTGATGAGGATCACGCGCGGGTCTTCCGAATAGGAAACCAGCAGGTCGCGGAAATTGTCGGCCTGTTCCTTGGCGACCTTCAGTTTCAGTTCGGAGATGTTCGCAAGGCCCATCGTGAGGCCGACGACCTGTTCGCCGAAGCGGTCGCGGATGTCGGCGGTCAGGGCGAGGAACTCTTCGGCGGGGAGCTGCTTGTGGGCCAGGCGCACCACGTCGTGCAGGATGGCCGAGACCGTGGAGTTGCGGCCGAGGCCCACTTCCGAGATTACGACCATAGCCACGGCTACGGCATGGTCGAGCAGCGGCGTGCCGTCATAGCGGCACAGGCCCGTGAGCTTCCCGTCGGCGTAGACGAGCGCCTCGTCGACGAGGGCCCGGGTCTGCTCCGAGAAGTTCGCGCGCACGAGCGTGCGGAGATTTTCATACCGTGAAAAGTCCATTTTTGCCTAACCGCTTAACCTTGCTCGCAAAGATATGAAAAAATTTCATAAATTTGGCACGTCAGACCAATACACGGCGTTATGGCAAATAAAAAGGATGTTTATGTTCCGACCGTGGGCGAGGAGATCGCCAATACGGTTACGCACGGGGTGATGTCGCTCGTGGCCCTCGTGGCGCTCCCGTTTGCCGCCGTGTGGGCCTACGTGCATGACCCCAACCCGGTTACGGCATCTGTTTCGGTGAGCATTTTCGTGATCTCGATCTTCCTGATGTTCCTTGCCTCGACGCTCTACCATTCGATGAACCCGGCCTCGAAGCACAAGGCCGTTTTCCATATCCTCGACCATATCTTCATCTATGTGGCGATCGCCGGCAGTTACACCCCGATCGCCTTATCGGTCATCGGCGGCTGGCAGGGGATATTCATCACCATCCTGCAGTGGGCGATGGTGCTGTTCGGCATCTTTTACAAGTCGCTGTCGCGCAACTCGATCCCGGCCATCAGCCTGACGATTTACCTGGTGATGGGATGGACGATCGTCTTCTTCCTGCCGCTGTTCATCAGCCACGCTTCGACGCCTCTCGTGGCGCTGATCGCGCTGGGCGGCGTGCTCTATACGCTCGGCGCGTGGTTCTATGCCCGGCAGGGGTTTCGCTACCACCACATGGTATGGCATCTGCTGATCAACCTTGCGGTCGTGGCGCATTTCATCGGGATCGTGTTTTTCCTCTACTGACGGGATCCGCATTGCCGTGCGTTTCGGCCTAAGCAGGGAACCCCGGAAAATATTCCGGACATCTCGTACACCCCAGGCTGCCGGGCGAGGCTGCGGGCACCGTGTCCGGTTGCCGGGTCAGTGCTTATAGACGGCGTAGATGTGATCCGCGGGCAGGGCGTACAGTTTCCGCTCTGCGTCGGTGAAGCTCGCGGCGTAGTCGATATCCGCGGCCTCGAAGCCCGCGGCGCGCAGCCGGTCTGTGTAGTCCGCGCCGTAGATGCGGCGGTGGTCGTATTGCCCGAAGATGCGCGTGCGCTCATCGGGGTCGGTGATCGTGTCATCCTCGAAGGTCTGTTCGTAATCCGCCTCCACGGGCGAGAGCAGGATGCCCCAGCCGCCGGGTTTGAGGATGCGGTAGAGTTCGTGCAGCGCCCTGCGGTCGTCGGCGACGTGTTCGAGCAGGTGGTTGCAGAGGATGACGTCGACCGAATCATCGGCCAGCGGGATTTGCTGTACGTCGAAATGCAGGTCGGCCAGCGGGCTTTCGAGGTCGGCCGTGACATATTGCCCCGGATGTCCCGCAAAATGGGGTTTCAGGTGGCGCATGATGCAGACTTCGGGCGCGATGTGGAGCGTGCGGGGAAAACTCGTCAGCAGGTCGGTCTCACGCGTGAGGTAGAGCCACAGCAGGCGGTGGCGTTCCAGCGACAGGCATTTGGGACAGAGCGCATTGGCGCGTGCATGCACGTAGCCGTAGGGCAGGAATTTCCGGTATTTGGCTCCGCATACGGGGCACTCGGCGCCGCGTCCCCTGTAAAACAGGCCCGCCATCGGCACGGCCCAGCCCGCGATGCGTTGCAGGAGCGGCCGCGGCACGTGGTTAAGCGTCCATTTGATCAGTTTCTTCATCGTCATTCCAGAATCTTCGATACCTCCTCTTCGGCCTTGTGCAGGCGCGCCTTGCAGCTTGCGATCAGCTCCGTGGCGCGTTTCACCTCGGCGGCGAGGCTGTCCACATCCATCTCTTCGCTGCGGAAGCGGGCGAGGATTTTCTCGATCTCGGCGATCGCCTCGGCGTAGGCCGGTTCTTTTTTCTTTGCCATATCTCTCGTGGTTTAACAACTGTTTCTCATCGTGCCCTTACCGTGCAGCCTTAGTTCCCTGCCCGAACAGGATTTCGCGGTAGCGGGCGATGTCCAGCCCGTCGTCGAACTTGCGGGCGAAAAGCGGGGAATTTCCCCCCCCCTCGACTTGAGCACGGACAGTTGGGACAAGTCGCTTGTGGACAATGTTTTCGGGTGTGCCCCGGGG
>OHIK01000951.1_pt1 | contig 13300 bp, 9 predicted proteins | sample 1568241 | NCBI WGS metagenome assembly OHIK01 (sample SAMEA3879567, study PRJEB24766) | human gut metagenome | biome: human-associated habitat; feature: feces | place: USA | collected 1985/1987 | reverse complement strand
CTATACTGAGATTTTTATTTTTATATTTTTTATATTTTAAAAGCCTGCTTAAAATATTATAGGAAGAAAATCAGCATATCGATTAAAAATACCGGAATCAGACAACTGAGTGACCAGAACATATATCCAAAGAAGGATGGCATCTTGATACCGTTTTCTTCTGCAATAGAGCGTACCATAAAGTTTGGAGCGTTACCGATATAGGTATTGGCACCCATAAATACGGCACCACAGGAAATCGCCATCAGAATCGCCTTCGGAATAAAACTGGTCAATGTTTGTACACCGGAGGTAAATCCAAGAGAAGCTGCGGTAGTAAAAAATACCAGGTAAGTTGGCGTGTTATCAAGGAAGCTTGATAGTGCTCCAGTTATCCAGAAGAACTGCCATGGCTGTGTCAGTCCAAGATCAGCACCTCGTGCTTTCAGAATAAGAAGTGCCGGGATCATGGTGATAAAAATACCGATGAAAAGAATGGCAACTTCTTCGATGGCATCCCAGGTAAAGTGGTTGCTGTCTCGGATTTCTTTCTTTGTTGTTTTAAAAGAAAGATAGGCGGAAGCAAGTATCATTATAATTTCAATAATGGAAGCATAGGATAAAGTTACTCCCATGATCGTAAGTCCTTCACTGAAAACAGGAAACGTTGTAGGAAGGACACCGCTTAAAATAACTGCTGCAACAATGATAAGCATAAAGGCAATGTTGTGAGCACCATCTAAGTGAAGTTTGACACGCTCGCTTTCCGGATGAATCTCTGGTTTAAAACCATCAGCGATATCCTTTTTGTATGCCTTTGTATCAATTAGGAAAAACAGTGTAAGTAGGATAAGAACATTCAGGAGCATTACAGGAAGCAGATCAAGACTCCAGAAGAATCCAACACCGTTCATAAATCCCATTAAAAGAGGCGGATCACCTACCGGTGTGAGACAGCCGCCGATATTAGAAATAAGGAAAATGAAAAATACCATAATCTGCACTTTGCGCTGCCGCCATTTATTTGCTCTTATGATCGGGCGGATCATGAGCATACTTGCTCCGGTTGTTCCAATCCAGCTCGAAAGCAGGGTTCCGATGAGTAGTAATACAACATTTACTTTTGGGCTGCCAGTCAGATCACCTTGTAAACTGATGTTACCGGCAACACAGAACAAACCAAACAAGAGAACAATAAAGGTAAGATAATTACCAAGTGTTACTTCTATTAAATGTTCTAATGCAATATGTCCACCGAAGATTACAGCGAATGGAATGAGAAATAAAAGAGACCAGAAAGCAACGACCCAGGGTTTATGCTTTTCCCACCATTCTTCTTTTACCAGAGGAAATATGGCAATACTCAGGAGCATTCCAGCAAAAGGAATACAACTCCAAAGAGGAAGTGTATTTCCAAGTGCAGTATCAGAGAGCGCTCCGTCAGCAGCAAATACATGGAGTGGACTAAACAGCAGAAAAGCAGAAAGTCCGGTCAATAGTTTTTTCATTTGTTCAACCTCCCGTATCTTGGCTTGGTACTTATTGTAGCTTCACTAATACGGTACACCTTCGTATGAAACGGTATTGTGAAACTGCCATAATCTTATTATGGGCGCACTTCACCAAAATAATAAAATAACTAAATCAATACTAAGACGAAGCCTTTTTAATGTCAAAGGACAATCATTTGGATTTGTCTAAAATAGCACAAAAAGTTATGAAAAATGTTAGAAATTTATTTAAAAATAAATTAGGAAAAAACTTTTGTATCTGTTTAAAAATAGAGCAATGTTTGCTATAATATGACATATCATGGAAAAGGGAAGGATATAGGACGTGAAAGAAGAAATTAATATAATAAACCAGGTGAATAACGATACAACGCCAATCGTAAGCCTTTCCATTACGAGTCTGGATATTGAGGTGGAAGAGGGACGAGTTTACAAAGATTCCTTTTTCATTGAGAGTGAGAATAAGATTCCGATAGAAGGATATGTATGTACAACCAGCGATAAGATGGCAGTAGAAGTAGAGCGGCTTGAGGGAATCCGTCAGGAGATTCCTTTTTATTTTAAAGGCAAGCTGGCGACGGCGGATAGCAGTTTTGAAGGAGACATAGTTCTCATTACCAATGGGGGCGAATATACGATTCCTTACTCTGTCAAGGTCATACATAAATATATAGAAACTTCAAAGGGAAGAATATCTACGATGGAAGAATTCGTAGATATTTATAGAGAGAATCGAAAAGAGGCGATGGAATTATTTTTCCTGCCGAATTTTGAAAAAGTATTTCTGGAACATCTTCCAGAGCAAAAGAGCTTATATCACAGTCTCATGAAGAGCAGATCAAGAAGTCTTATCTTAGAAGAATTTCTTACAGCGGCAGGATATAAAGAACCGACGTTTCTTGAAGTATCTGGTGAAAAGATTGTAATGGAAGAGAGCGATACGCAGACTACTTTGTCAATAGCACTTACTTCAGCAGGGTATGTAGAAGGAAGAATTTACAGTGAAAAGGGACAGGTTCAGCCATCTGTGAGCCGTTTTTCCAGTGATGATTTTACAGAAGGAACGTTTTCATTTACGATAGAGAAGAAACAAAATCTTCGGAATGGAAGCGATGTTATACGAATCGATACAGTTCGGCAGGATATAAAGATTCCGGTTGAATGGTGGACAGAGTCTTCTGCTTTGATAAAGGATAAAGAACAGAAGCTTTTATTAAAGAAGAAGCGGGCAGAACTTATGCATAATTATCTGTATTTTAGGACAGGAAGTATTGGATTTGAAGATTTTGCGGAAGATTCTGGACAGGTTTTAAAAGAATTGTATCGTTCTACTGAAGAGAATGAATGGAAGCTTTACCGAATGCATTTCCTGTTAATGGAAGAACAGCAGGAAGAGGCGAAGGCGGCGATGGAAGCTTTAGAAGAGATTGCACAAAAAGGCGGTTTTAAACCGTTAGAAGCGAATTATTTTCTTTATCTTAAAGCAATGTATTACCGGACTCCGGAGGTGATCAGCAAGGCGGTTACCGGAATAAGAGAATTTTACGAATTATCAGAATATAAGGCAGAGGCGCTGTGGATGCTCATTTATCTTGATAGAGAGTATGTGTATAATAAGCGGCTTCAGTATGATACGATACGACAATTATTTGAAGATGGAAATAATAGCAGCTTATTATACTTTGAAGCGTGTGATATTTTAAATGAGAATCCAAATTATATGGAAGAGCTTGGCAAGTTTGAAATCAGTATTTTCCGATGGGGAGTAAGATACGGCTATATTTCACTGGCACTTTCCTATCAGTTTGCCCGGCTTGCTTTAAAGATGAAGTTTTATAATAAGGCAGTATTTTATATTGCACAGAAGCTATATGGTGTTGAACCGGATGAACAGTTTTTACAGGTAATCTGTTCCCTTCTTATAAAAGGGAATCGAACAGGGAAGGAATACCATGAATACTTCCGTCTTGCGGTGGAAGCAAATCTTAAGATCATAGGATTGAATGAATTCTTTATCCGCAGTATGGACTTTACAACATATGATATCATTCCGCAGAGAGTGCTTATTTATTTTACTTATAGTAACAGCCTTGATTATCTGGAAAAGGCATATCTTTATAGTAATGTACTGCGTAATAAAGAAAGTTATGAAGAAGTATACGGTGCATATTATTCTAAAATGCTTCCATTTGTGGAAGAACAGCTGTTAAAAGGAAGAATTAATGAACATCTGGCATATCTGTATACTTGTTTTCAAAAAGAAGTTCTTGAAAAGCCGGATAATTGGAAGTCAGTATGTGATATTTTATTTTATCATAAGCTGATCTGTAATAATCCGCATATCAGTGGCGTCTATGTTTCCTGTCCGGAAACAGAACAGGAAAGATACTATCCACTTTCGGCGGGGGTAAGCAATGTAGAAGTATATAATAGCAGAGCTGTATTTTATTTTGTAGATAATAATGAGCAGAGATATGTCAGAGATATTCAATATCAGTTAAAGCCGTTCTTATCAACAGAACAGTTTGAAAAAGAATGGATTCGCCGTAACCTTTCTAATAAGAAGATTTTATTAATGGAATCAGAAAAGATGAACGAGGGAATCAAAGAAGATGGCATAGCCGTTCTTCAGCAGCTTACATTTAACGATGATTTTGTACGTTGGATTCAGACAGAGGCAGTTGAGAAGCTGCTTACCTATTATGAGAATCATCAGGAAAAGCGAAGCCTGGCCAGATGGCTTGGAAAGATTGATTACTCGAATATTTCTGTAGAATTTAGAAAGACATTAATGGATTATTATATGGAAGTCGGCATGATGGAGGAGGCTTTCTTTGGAATCGAATTATATGGATGTGATATAATGGGTTCTGCAAAGATTCTTCGTCTGGCATCCTTTGGTGCGCAATATTATCAGGGAAAGAAGGATGAGGAAACACTTTCCTTAGCGTATGCGGCATTTATTCGAAAGAAGTGTAACAAAGATACACTGACGTATCTGATGAAGCATTTTCAGGGTGAAACAGCAGTGCTTTTGGATATTTGGGAAAGAGGCAGGCGCTTTGGCCTTGAAACGGCTGATTTTGAGCGAAAGGTTCTTGAACAGGTCATGTTTACTGGTAATGATACAGAAGGTGTATTTCCGGTATTTGAATCGTTCTATCAGACTAATGAGGGAGATGATCTGATTGACCGTTATCTGGAATATGCATCGATGAAAGAATTAGAAAGTTCCATGGAGCTGAATGACTTTATGCATATGGCAATTGGTCAGGAGATTGTAAATGGCCGCATGGAAAACCGACATTCCAGAATTCATTTCCTGTATTATTTTGCCGGAAGAGAAGAATGGTACGATACCATTAAAGATACGGCAGTATACATTATAGAAGGCTTTTTGCAGGAAAAGTTTTATCTTCCGATTTACCATGCGTATGCACAGTGGGTTCATTTTCCAATCTATTACAGAGAATTGACATTCCTGACATATAGAGGACGTGCAGGGCAGCATGTTATATTGAATTATCAGATTGATGGTGAACAATATTCTTTCCGTAATCTGAATTTGGAAGAAGTTCTTCCGGGAATGTATGTCTGTCATATGAATTTCTTCCAGAGAGATCATGTAAAGTATCGTCTAGAAGCAGACGGAAAGCTAGTTGCGGATGAGAATGCCCTGGAATTTGAAACATTTGAATATGAAGATGGAGAGGAAAGCCGTTTCTTTACCTTGAATTATTTAGATACGGAAGAAGCATCACTGCCAGAGTTAAAAGAATATCTTTTAAAAACTTTTTTTGCAGACCAGTGTATGAAGCTTTTGTAGATAAACCAGTGTATAGTGGTTCAGAAAAACAGATTGAGAGGTTTATAATATAAATGGAAGAACTGGATACAAAAAAATATGCGGGAATTGATCTGGGGAAAACTTCTGTACAGTTTAGCATATACAGGGAAGGACAAGAAGAAATGTCCGAAGAAAGTTTCCCAATAGCAAAAGAGCAGCAAGAGGCATATATAGAGACAGGAATCCATCTGGTGGAAGAGTATATGAAGGAAAAAGAATATCAATGGTCTGATTATCAGGCGGTTCATTTTTCCATGCAAGATCCATCCGAAGAAAACAGAGATAAATTAAAAGAAAGTGTAAGTGAAGAGTTTTTAAAGTTTCATACAGTAAAGGTCATCACACATTTCAGAGCATTTGCAGAATATGTATTCCATCAGGAACGAATTATGTGGGATCGCAATACACTTTTATTAGATTATCATGATAACCAGCTGAGTTATGTATTGATCGATCAGATACGCCGTTCAAGACAGAAGGCTTACCGGGCAGTAGAAAAACAGATTGATCTTAATGAATATCGGGTAGTGGAAGGAACACCGGAACAGGATGCGAATTTTGGACAGATGGTGAAGCGTTTTCTTGTAAAGAACCCGGCAAATATTATTTTCCTTACAGGAAGTGGATTTGAAGGAAACTGGATGAAGAAAACGCTGACCTATCTTTGTGCCGGAAGAAGAGTATTTCTAGGACAGAATCTGTATGCGAACGGAGCCTGTCTTCTGGGAATCCACCCGATCGAGCTTATGGATGAGGGAATGATTCTCATGGATGGACCGGATATGGTCTACCATACGGTGGGAGTGATTACAACAGAGGCAGGGAAGCCGCAGTATGTACCGATAACATCCATAGGAAGAGAGTGGTATAATACGCATGGCAGTGTGGATATTATTCTTGATAAAAGCCAGCGGGTAGATTTTTTCTATCATAATACGAAGGAAAATGAAATCGAGGGAGCTGCCTGTGATATAAAAGGATTGCCGAAGCGTCCGCCTAAAACAACAAGAATTCGCATAGAAGTTCGGTTTACTTCTTCGGTGGAGGGAGTGATTTTACTGAAAGATATGGGGTTTGGAGAAATGTTTCCGGCAACAGGAAAGATTACAGTCTTTCCATTTAAATTAATTTCGTAATAAAAGACCATTACGGAGGGAAAGAGGTAAGGAAGATGAGAGAGTCACTTATCTGTATTGGTAAGATTGGAAAAAAAGGATATTATTTTGAAGATACCGGAATACAGATTTTTTCCTATGAGGAACTTTGTTATTATTTAAAAAGACATATGATCTGCTATATCCATACACTTCCCGGAGAGGATCTGCTCGTATATCTCAGGGATGAACTGGGGTTGGAAAAGTTATATAAGCAGCTGATTCGTCTGACAGATCCGGAAAAGGACCAGATGAAATACTTTTCTGCATTATTTCGAGAAGGGCATTATTTTAATGAAGATGAGATAAGAGATATTTTAGATGAGTATCGAAGCCTTATGAATGCTCCGGTTTACCGGCAGAAAAAATGGATGGGAGACCTGCTTGTAAGATCAGGCAGATCGGCAAGAGCGCTGGAAAGTTATCAGGAAGCTCTTGCAGAAGAAGACTTGGAAAAAAATGAGATTGGGCGGATCTATCATAATATTGGAATCGCGGAATCAAAGCTTTTTCGTTTTCAGAATGCAAAGATTGCTTTTATCAAGGCGTATCAGCATTTAGGCGAGGAGAAATCTCTTTTTTATTATTATGCGATTACGGCATTGTTAGAAGGAATCGAAGCAGCCGGAGAAGAATTGAAGGAATTTGAGGATTCCGATATGTTACTTGATGCATTTGAGGAAAAGTTTGCAGAATATCAGGAAGATTTTCAATATAATGCGGTATCGGAAATCTATAAAAAAATAGTATTTTTAAATGAAAATGGAAAAGAAGAAGAGGCTAAAATAAAGAAAAAGCGTCTGGTTCGAAGCCTGCAGAGAGATTTTCGCAAAGAAATAGAAATTTAAATAAAAAATATTAGTGACAAATGCGCAAATAAGTTATACTATGGTAGCTGGTACGTTATTTACGATATAACATCAGGGTTAGAATGTCAGGAGATTTATAGGGACATACCAATAAGGAATGCCTGGCATATATGATAAAAACTAGGAGGAAACCACAACATGGCAACAGAAATGAACAAAACCTACAATCCATCAGAGATTGAGGACAGACTTTATAAAAAATGGATGGATAAGAAGTTCGCAGCAAGAAACCATTTACAATTGTAATGCCGCCGCCAAATATTACAGGGCAGCTGCATATGGGACATGCGTTAGATAATACACTGCAGGATATTCTCATTCGATTTAAGAGAATGCAGGGATATAATGCTTTATGGCAGCCAGGAACAGACCATGCAAGTATCGCAACCGAGGTAAAGGTTACAAACAAATTAAAAGAAGAAGGCATTGATAAAGAAGAACTTGGACGTGAAGGATTCTTAAAGCGTACTTGGGAGTGGAAAGAAGAGTACGGCGGACGTATTGTCAGTCAGTTAAAGAAGCTTGGTTCTTCCGCTGATTGGGACAGAGAACGTTTCACAATGGATGAAGGCTGTTCTAAAGCAGTACAGGAAGTATTTATCCGCCTTTACGAAAAGGGATATATTTATCAGGGCTCAAGAATTATCAACTGGTGTCCGGTGTGTCAGACATCTATTTCTGATGCAGAGGTAGAATACGAGGATCAGGCAGGACATTTTTGGCATATTAACTATCCGATCGTTGGAACAGATAAATGTATTGAAATCGCAACAACCCGTCCGGAGACAATGCTTGGAGATACTGCGATCGCAGTACATCCGGATGATGAGAGATATAAAGATTTAGTTGGAAAGATGGTACTTCTTCCAATCGTAAATAAAGAGATTCCGATTGTTGCGGATTCTTATGTAGATAAAGAATTTGGTACAGGTGCAGTAAAGATCACACCAGCACATGATCCTAATGACTTTGAAGTTGGAAAGCGTCACAACTTAGAAGAAATCAATATTTTAAATGATGACGGAACGATTAACGAAAATGGTGGAAAGTTCGCAGGAATGGATCGTTACGAGGCAAGAAAGGCTATCGTAAAAGAGTTAGAAGAAGAAGGATATCTTGTACGTATTGAAGCTCATGAACATAACGTAGGAACTCATGACCGCTGTCATACTACAGTGGAACCAATGGTGAAAAAACAGTGGTTCGTAAAGATGAGCGAGATGGCAAAGCCTGCGATCGAAGCAGTAAAGAACGGAGATCTTCGTTTTGTACCAGGTCATTTTGACCGTACGTATCTGCACTGGTTAGAGAATATTCGTGACTGGTGTATTTCAAGACAGTTATGGTGGGGACACAGAATTCCTGCATACTACTGTGACGAATGTGGGGAGATTGTTGTAGCAAAAGAAATGCCATCCGTATGTCCAAAGTGTGGATGTACTCATTTTACACAGGATGAGGATACATTAGATACATGGTTTAGTTCTGCTTTATGGCCATTTTCCACATTAGGCTGGCCGGAAAAGACAGAAGATCTTGATTATTTCTATCCTACGAATGTTCTTGTAACAGGATACGATATTATTTTCTTCTGGGTAATCCGTATGGTATTCTCAGGATATGAACAGACAGGTAAATGTCCATTTAGTGACGTACTTATTCATGGTCTGGTTCGTGATGAACAGGGCCGTAAGATGAGTAAGTCTCTTGGAAATGGTATCGATCCATTAGAGATCATTGAACAGTATGGTGCCGATGCACTTCGCCTTACATTAGTAACAGGCAATGCTCCGGGTAATGATATGCGTTATTCAGAGAAGAAGATTATTGCAAGCAGAAACTTCGCTAATAAAGTATGGAATGCTTCCAGATTCATGTTGATGAATATTGAAAAAGCGGACTTAAGCAACGTATCTCTTGCAGACCTGACACCGGCTGATAAATGGATTTTATCCAAAGCGAATTCTCTGGTAAAAGAAGTGACAGACAATATGGAAAAATACGATTTCGGTGTTGCTGTTGCCAAGTTAAATGACTTTATCTGGGAAGAGTTCTGTGACTGGTATATCGAGATGGTAAAACCAAGACTCTATAATGAGGAAGATACGACAAAAGCAGCAGCACTCTTTACATTAAAGAAAGTATTAACGATTTCTCTGAAGTTGTTACATCCATATATGCCATTTATCACAGAAGAAATCTTCTGCAGTCTTCAGGATGAAGAAGAGTCCATTATGGTTTCTGAATGGCCTGTTTTTGAAGAAGAGTTTGACTTCAAGGCTGAAGAAAATGAAGTAGAGATGATTAAGAATGCTGTAAGGAACATTCGTAATCTTCGTGCAGATATGAATGTACCACCGAGCAAGAAAGCAAGTGTCTATGTTGTATCTGAAAAAGAAGAAGTTCGCAGAGTATTTGAGGATTCTAAAGTATTCTTTGCAACACTTGGATATGCAAGTGAAGTTCATGTACAGGCAGATAAAGCAGGCATTGCAGAGGATGCAGTATCTACAGTGATTCCTGATGCAGTTATTTATATGCCGTTTGCAGAACTTGTTGATGTTGAAAAAGAAATTGCCCGTCTTGAAAAAGAAGCAGGCCGTCTCGAAGGAGAAATTAAGCGTGCAAAGGGAATGCTTTCTAATGAGAGATTTGTAAGCAAAGCACCGGCAGCAAAGGTAGAGGCAGAAAAAGAAAAGTTAGAGAAGTATACTGCAATGGCAGCACAGGTTGCGGAACGTCTTTCTCAGCTTAAGAAATAAATAGCGATAAGAAGGATTTAGGAATGATGACATACAGCGAAATGGAACGGGAGCTCAACGAGATTCCGAAGTTCGGTGCAAAAGCAAGCCTGTCTAATCTTTCCGCTTATCTTGAACTGGCGAATCACCCGGAAAGGAAACTCCGGGTGATTCATATTGCAGGGACAAATGGTAAGGGATCCGTCAGTGCGTATATTGATTCGATTTTACGGCAGGCAGGGTATACGACTGCATTGTTTACTTCGCCTCATTTAATAAAAATTAATGAAAGATTTCGTATTAATTTTAAAGAATGTTCCGATGAAGAGATAATCAACGCCTGGTGCAGTGTAAAAGACTATATGGTGAAGGGCGAGGAAAAAGGTTTGCAGTCGCTTACGTTCTTTGAAATGCTTTTTTTTATGGGCATGCTTATTTTTTCAGAAAAAGCAATAGATTATTGTATTTTGGAGACAGGACTTGGAGGAAGACTGGATGCAACCGTTCTTTCAAATCCGGTACTTTCTGTCATAACTTCCATTAGTTATGATCACACAGAGATTCTTGGCGATACGATAGAGCAGATTGCAGCGGAAAAAGCAGGAATCATAAAAGAGGGGATTCCGGTTGTCGCGATTGATGAAGAAAATGGTGCTTTTTCAGTGATCGAAAGAACTGCGAAAGAAAAAAATGCGCCTGTTTATGGGCTGAAATCGCAAGAGCTTACAATTTTAAAAAAATGTGAGAATACGATTGATTTTTCTATCAATAGCCGTTATTATAAGATAAGCAACTTAAAAGTAAAAAGTTATGCTTCCTATCAGGTGCAGAATGCTGCCTTAGCGGTACTTGCCGTAAAGGTTCTTTTACCGGAAGTATCACAGGATGTGATAAGAGAAGGAATTGTAAAGATGTACTGGCCTGGAAGGATGGAAGAGATTGCAGAGAATGTTTATGTGGATGGGGCACATAATCCGGGAGCGGTTCATCAGATTTATAACAGTTTGACTGATTCTGATAAGGAGTGGCTCTTATTATTTGCAGTTTGTTCAGATAAAGATTATTCTGAGATGATTCGTGTACTAGGCAGGCTTCCCTGGAAGAGAATATACATTACAAAGATTGACAGCGCAAGAGGAGCGGATACTGCTGCAGTAAAACAGTGTTTTAAAGAAGAGGCAGCAGGGTGTCCGATATACGAATACGATAATGCAAGGACAGCATTTGAGACAGCTTTAAAGGATAGAGAATATGAGAATCTTTTATGTCTCGGATCACTGTATTTGGCAGGAGAGATTAAAGATTTTGCGACAACAATTTTTTGAAAGTGAGGATATATCATGTTTGATTTTGATTTAGAATTAAAGAAATTTAAACCAGCAGTAGGTGTTGAGATTGGAGAAGATGAACTTTTTAGTGATGACGTTAAAGATATCACTGATCTTGTAGAAGAACTGGTATCAGAGCGTGAAGGAAAGAAGGCTTCTAAGTAAGCTCATCTGATAGAAATATAAGGAATAGCCGGTTTAGTTATCCGGCATATAGATTGAAAGAAACAACAGTCTGATCTAGGAGGAATTCAATGAAGTGTATTAAATGTGGTCGGCCAGTTGGTGTGGGAAGATACTGTAATGCCTGCGGCTTTGACAATAAACACATAGCGAAAGCGTTAAATACTGCAGATTATTATTATAACATCGGTCTTGAAAAGGCACAGATGCATGATTTAAGTGGAGCGGAGATGTATTTAAAGAAGGCTCTTACTTATAATAAGTCTCATAAGAATGCAAGAAATCTTCTCGGTCTTGTTTATAATGAGATGGGTGAAGGCGGCAAGGCATATATCCAATGGAAAGTCAGTGCGAAGCTTTCTTCCGTAGAGGAGAACATCGCGAATCTTTATATTAAACAGATGGAAGAGCATCCAGCAGTATTTGAAGAGATTAATGAAACAGCAAAGAAGTATAATGCAGCACTTTCCTATGCAAAGCAGGGAAGTGATGATCTTGCGATGATTCAGGTAAAGAAGGTACTTAGTGTCACTCCGAACTTCGTGAATGCACATTTATTATTTGCTTTACTTCATATGCGTGCAGGTGATAATGCCTCTGCACAGGCAGATTTAAATAATGCCCTTGCGATTGACAGATATAATACGACAGCTCGTCGGTATTTAAAAGAAATCGGAGAAAATCCGGAAACAGTGGCAGAGAAGATTCCTGCAGATGCTTTAAAGCCGGATAATGAGAATCTTAAAAATGTTCGTCCAGTAGACCATTATGAAGATCCGAATAAAGAAACATGGAAACAGTTTGTTTATATGTTAATTGGTCTTGCGATCGGCGTTGTTGCCATGTTTGTACTTGTTATTCCAAGCGTTAAGGCAAGTGTAAGTGTTGACTATAATAACTTAAAGAAGGAATATAGCCAGACAACCAATAAAAAAGATGCAGAGATCAATACATTAAAGGATGATAAGAAGAGTCTTCAGAAGAAGAATAAGAAGCTTACAAAGCGTCTTAAAGTATATGAAGGTTCTAAGGGTGAGGACAGTATGTATGACAGCATCTTAAAGGCAAGCCAGGCATACTCAAGCGGTAACTATGTAGAATGTGCAAAACATCTCTTAAAAGTAGATAAGTCATCACTTCCATCTTCAACCGCTAAGAATTTATATACATCAATGAAGGATAAGGCATTCCAGAATGCGGCAACACAGTTATATAACAGTGGAAAGGCTTCTTTTGATGCATATAAATATCAGGATGCATTAGATGACCTTGAGCAGTCTTATAAGTATGATAAGAGCTACAATACGGAGTATCATATTGCGATGTGCTATAAGAACTTAAATAAGAATACAGATAAGGCAAAGGAATATTTCTATGATATTATTAATAATTCCGGAGATAGTGATCTGATTCGTAAGGCAGCAAATCTTGGTCTTGATATGGTAATTAATTCCGCAAAAGAAGCAGCAGCCAAAGCAAAGGGTGGCAGCACGAAGTCTTCTGATTCAAAGTCAGACAGTGATGATGACAGCACAGATTCTTCTGAATCCAAGAAGAGCAGTTCAAAGAGTACAACAGAAGAGGACTTTAGTACAGATACTGCTGATGATAACGAATAATTATTGCTATTTTTAAAAACATTATAAATAAAAATAAGTTCGACAGAATATGTCGGACTTATTTTTTTG
>OHIK01000943.1_pt1 | contig 13424 bp, 10 predicted proteins | sample 1568241 | NCBI WGS metagenome assembly OHIK01 (sample SAMEA3879567, study PRJEB24766) | human gut metagenome | biome: human-associated habitat; feature: feces | place: USA | collected 1985/1987 | reverse complement strand
CGACATAGCCGAAAGAATAGTCCGACGTGTCAAGCCCGTAATGTTGGCAGACGGTATAGGCGACGCTTTCCGCTTCGACTTCGCGGGTGCGGCGGTCAATGTGGGGCTGCTGCTCGTCCTTTGGCGCGTTGAGGTCAATGTCGTGCAGCTTCGCATGGGCGATTTCGTGAATAGCGGTCTTTAAGGTCTGTAATTCGCTCATGCCCTCGTTGATAGCAATGCGCTTGTCCTCCAAGTGGTAGTAGCCATGAGAGCCGCCCTCGATATTCTCAAAGGCGATAGGAACGGGGGAAGTCTTTTCAAGGGCTGCGAAAAAATCCTTGTAGCGGTCAACGTCGCCTGTCAGCTCGTCAACCGCAATGTCCGGCAGCTCCTTTCCCTCGGTCTGGGAAACGTCAAAGACGGATACCACCTTGTAGGCGGGTATGGTGATTTCCTTTTCCTCGGTGACGGGCTTTCCGTCCTTGCCGATTATGGGCTTCTGCGTGTGCGGGTCGATTTTCTGCATTTCCTGTTTGATTTTATAGGGCGACGGGGCAATGATTTTAATTCCCTTTTGCCCTTTCATCACGTTTCGCTCAAAGTTGTTCTTCCAAGCGGAAAAGCCCGCCACAAGGGAAGCGTCCGGCTTCTGCATGGCGATAAGGACGGTGTTTCGGAAGCTGTAATTATGGAATTTTGACATGACTTTCAGATATTCCTTGTAACGCTCGCTGTCAAAGAGTTCCGCAATGCCCTGTTCCAGACGGTCGGTAATCTCTTTTAATTTCTCGGCGGGCTTCTCGCTCGTCAGCACGATAGGGATAACCGGGCGCGGCTCCTGTGGCTGCTCTGCGGTCTGCGCGGTTCTCTGCCCCGGCGCGGCTGCGTCCATTTCTACCTTTGACGGGTCGGGTCTTTCCGGCTGCGGGGGCTGCGGCGTTACCCGGTATTCCTCCGGCACGTCGCGCCCGTCGTACCATTCTGTAAAGGTGTTGCGGTTGTTGTAGATATAGCCCTTTTCGGTAAACATACCGTCGTCGTTAATGGAAGCGTCCCGCCCGTATTCCTCATACATGAAATACTTTTTCGCTTCTTCGGGAAGTTCCGGTTCTTCCAGTTCATCAACCAGATAACGCCCGTATTCTTCTTCATTGTGGACGGACGGATAAATCCAGTAGCAGTCAAGGTTCTGTGCAAGGTTGATAATGTCCTGTAAGCTGTCGGCATGGTCGCCGTATTCAATGGCTGCAATGAATTTCTCCCGGTCGTCGTCAAACTGCATTTCCAAGAGCTTCCCTAAATAGTTCAGCTCGTCGGGGTGGGAATACTCGCTTAAATGCTCCGTCAAGCCGGGGATAGTGGATTGAAATTCTGTGAAATGCCATTCCTCATAGTGCTTGAAGTCAATCCCGATACGGTCAAAGACTTCTTTCAGATGTTCGGCAGTCGTGGGGAATGTCACCCATTCGCCCGCGGGTCTGCCCTCGGTGTACTTCCCAAGATTGGAAAGATAGCCGCTTAAAATCGGTTCTGCCATTTGTTCGCTCCTTTCTTTTTCAATCATGCGGTGCATAAGCTCAAAATCCTCAATGCTCATGCTCCCGTCAAATACATAGGGGTTAAAATCCTCCCCGTCCCGGTAGGGCTTTTCGGAAAAGGGAAGCCCCGCTTCATGGGCGGCTGCCCTCGCTTCCTCGATAACCTCCGGGGGAAGCCTGTCGTCATGCGCCCCGATAAAACCGTCAATATCGTTCATGCTGTTTTCGTAGTGGTAGCGCACTCCGGCGGTCAGCTCGTCAAGGCTCATATCCTCGCCTAAATGCCCGCAATAGTAGCCGTTAAGGATAACGGCGGCGGGGTCGGTGCTTTTGATTTCCTCTAACCGGCTCCTGTCCTCCGGGTAGAGCGTATCGTCCATATCAAGATGAAAATATTCCGCGTTCCATGAACGCCCCTGTTTCCAGAACGCCACCCATGCGATACCGTCCCTAAGCTCGTCCTGATAGTCCTTTACGGTGTCCCGTAAACTTGCCATAGTTGAAAAACCTCCTTTCTCTGGGGCAGCGTCATAAGCTGCATTTTTTGGCTGCATAGCCTACTACGGCACACCCGCATTTCTGCCAAAGTTTTTTGAAGATTTTCAGAGGGTGAAGCCCTCCGCAAAAGAGGGTTTGGGAAACTTCCCAACAAGCAAAATCCCCGTCCGGCGCGTCAGCGTCGTAACGGGGATTTACGGAAGTGGGTACCCGCTTCCTATGCTTGCTATTCAAGTTTTTAGTTCTTCTGCACTTCGATACGGTAGTTGACGTATTTCCCGCCAGTGTCAGCCAGAACGATAGTTCCGTCGTAGGTCTTGCCTGTTTTCGGGGAATAGAGCTTCTTCACATTCGCCTTGCCGGATTTAAGGAGCGCGGCGGCAATCTTCGCGGAAAAAGCGGTCTTGCGTTCCTCGAAAAAGCGGTCGTTCTTCCACATGACAAAGGCACATTCTTTGTTGCTGCAATAATAGTTTTTCTTCCCCTCATGGACGGGGGAACCGCAACGGGGGCATTTGCCGACAGAGGGCTTTTCCTCCCGGAACAAATCCTTTTTCCCGTCCAGTGCTGCGGCGTGTGTCTGCACAAGCTCCCGCGCCATAGCTTCAATGCCGGACAGAAATTCGCCGGGGTCTGCGGCTCCCTTTGCTATCTGCGTCAGATTGTTTTCCCATTCTGCGGTAAGCTGCGGGGAAGTCAGCATATCCGGCAGCACTGATATAAGGGCGGCTCCGTTCTGCGTGGGGATAAGCTGCTTCCCCTTGCGCTCTGCAAAGCCGCCCTTTACCAGTTTTTCAATGACGGCGGCGCGGGTGGCGGGAGTGCCAAGCCCCCGGCGTTCCGCGTCCGGGTCGGTGTCCCCGTTCCCGGCTCGCTCCATAGCAGAGAGAAGCGACGCTTCGCTGTGGGGCTTCGGCGGCGTTGTGGTATGCTCCGTTACCTTTGCGGCGGGGTTAGGAAAGCCCTGTCCCTCGGAAAGCTCCGGCAGCGTCACGCCCTCATTTTCCCCGTCCTCTGGGTCGGGTTTATCTTTCAGCGTCGCCCGGTATCTGTGTTCAATCTCTTTCCACCCGTCAGAAAGCACCGTCTTTCCCCGCGCCGTAAACTCCGTATCAGCGCATGAGAAAACCGCCGTAACCGCTTCATAAATATGCGGCTCGGCGGTGGCAAAAAGCAGACGCGCCCCCGCAAGGGTAAGGATATTTTTCTCGCTTTCCGGCAGCGCGTCCGGGTCAGCCTTTGCAAGCTCCATAGTGGGAATGATTGCGTGGTGGTCTGATACTTTTTTACTGTCTGTTACCTTTGCAACCTCCGGCGTGAAGCCCAAGCCCTCCATAAAGGAAAATTTCTCACAAAGCAGCTTGATAATGCCCGCTGCGGTGCCGCCCATGTCGTCAGTAAGAAAGCTGCTGTCCGTCCTCGGATAAGTAAGGAGCCGCTTTTCATAAAGGGATTGTGCAAGGTCAAGGGTCTGCTTCGCGGTGTAGCCGAAAATGCGGTTCGCTTCCCGCTGCAAAGAGGTAAGGTCAAAGAGCTTCGGCGGGGCTGCGGTTTTCTTCTCTCTGGTGAGGGAAACGCATACCGCCGTTTGTGTTTCGCAAGCCCCTTTCAGCGCGGCGGCTTCTGCCTTGTCTGAAATCCTTTCACTTGCCGCTTCCGCGCCGGATAAATCAAGGCGAACATGATAATATTTTTCTTTCTGGAAATGGGAGATAGCCGCGTCCCGGTCGGTGAGCATTTTTAAGGTCGGGGTCTGGACGCGCCCCACGTTCAAGGTCTTTCCATACAGGCAGGAGAAAAGCCGGGTGGCGTTAATGCCGATAAGCCAGTCAGCCTTTGCGCGGCAGAGGGCAGACGCAAAGAGCGCGTCATATTCCCGCCCGTCTTTGAGGGAAGCAAAGCCCGCCTTAATCGCCCCGTCCTCCATTGAGGAAATCCACAAGCGGCGCATGGGCTTCTTGCAGCCCGCCGCTTCGTAGACAAAGCGGAAAATCAATTCTCCCTCGCGCCCCGCGTCACACGCATTTACCACTTCGGAAACGTCGGCGCGGTGCATAAGCTCTTTTAGGGTTTTGAATTGCTTCCCCTTGTCCGGGTCAACGGCGTACTGCCATTCCTCCGGCAGAATGGGTAAGCTCTCAAAACTCCATTTTTTATATTGCTCCCCGTAGGCGGCAGCTTCCGCAAGCTGTACCAAATGCCCGACGCACCATGAAATGAGGCAGCCGCCGCCCTCGATATATCCGTCTTTCTTTTCCTTAACGCCAAGCGCGGCGGCGATAGTCTGCGCCACGCTCGGCTTTTCTGCAATAATCAGTTTCATTTTCTGTTCTCCTTTCGGTTGTTTTAGGTTTGAAATTGGTTTATACTTTAAGCATTACTATAAGAAACAGGTGACAATATGAAATCAATACATACTTTCGATGTTTTTGCTCCTACTGATGAACAGGAAGAAGCAATGAATAAAAAACGTGGCGGGCATTACAGGCGCGGTAAAAACAAAGAAATGGATTACTTTATTGAGTGTGCTACTTCGCTATTTCCCAACAACCATTATTCAAGGTTCACACCTATATATGATACGACAAAAGAGTTTTATCAACTGATTACTTCTTCCGATACAACAGAAAGAGCTATACTAAATTGGATAGCTTCTAATCGTGCATGGAATTATTTGTTTGGCTTATTACGGCATTATTACAGAACAGGACACCATGACGATAATTATATCTTTCCAGAGTTCAAAATCGGGTCGGCTTATGTGGCTGATTATCTGCTCATAGGTAATAGTTCAGACGGTTATCAATTTGTCTTTGTGGAATTAGAAGCTCCCAACGGGCGGATAACAAAAGAAAAAGGTACTCGTTTCGGGGAAGTAATCAATAAAGGGATTGAACAGGTTAGGGATTGGCAAATGTATATTGCTGCAAATTGGAATGTAATTGTAGCAGAATTGGAAAAGCACTCATTCTCCAATACAAAGTTACCCAGACAATTATACAAATATTGCCCTTATCAAATCTACTATGCTGTGATAGCCGGACTCCGTAAAGATTTTGAGAATATTCGTGATAGAAAGCTCCAACTGCAAAATGAAAATAACATAACACTTTTGCATTACGAAAATCTCATAGATGTTGCAAACGAAAATTAAAAGTCCATTTTCAGCGTTCCGGCTCACTTGCCTTTTTCTCCTGTACCTGTTTCAGACAGTAGCCCACACAAGGGAGCTGCCCTTTGTACGGGCAGGAAGCGCAAGCCGGGGAATGGGGAACGGGCGGCGCATTGTCACGCCGCCCGCCCGGTCTTTGTATCATCATCTTTTCAAAGGGATTGTCGGTAAACAGGGTCATGCTTCCTCGTCCTCCTGTTCTTCATCAGAAAGCCCGTCCCCCTCGTCCGGCTCGTCCTCGTCGTAGTCGTCAAAATCGAAATCTTCAAGGTCGGTGTCGCCCTTGACGCTCTGCTTCGGCTTCATAAACTTAAAATAATAGAACGCGCCCCCGCCGCCAAGAAGTGCCACGACAAGGAAAAGCACAAGCCCGCCCGCATTGCCTTTTTCTTTGGGCTGCTCCGGCGGTTCTTCGGTTTCCGGCTCCGCTTCCTTGCCGCTGCAAGCGGTCATGTTGTCCTTGCAGACGGGGCAGCTCACATTTACTTTCCCGGCTTTGCATTTATCGGTACAACTGCAAACGGTGGGCGGGGCTGCTTCGGTGCTTCCGTCCTCCATAAGTGCTAAGAGGTCGGCTTCGTCTACTTGATTAAGGAAATGTACAGTATTCTCGCCCTCGTCGTCCCGGTCAATGAGGATATAAAAGTAATTGCCGTTTTTGGTCGTTACGGTGATAAGCTGCTTGTTGCCGCCGAAATCGTCTACAAGGGTCGCGTTCCCGTCCGGGGTAAGGGGTTCTTCCTTTTGGGGTTCCTCGTAGACAACGCCGCTGTCGTCGGTGTCGTCCTCTCCCTCCGGGGTCTGTGCAAAAGCGGTGACGGAAAAGCCGCCCATAAGTACAAGGGCGGCGCAAAGTGCGGTCAGTGTTCTAAGGATTTTCTTATTCATTCTCGGTGTCCTCCATTTCTTCGGTGTCGTGGTCTGCGGGTTCTGCGGGGTAGCCCGGCGCGGCTTCCATGCCCGGAATACCGCCCCCGGAAAGCATAGCGGAAAGCTCATGCGGGGAAAGGCGCATGGAGCGCACAAGCTGTACGATTTGCAGGTTTTCCGCTTCGGTTTTCTGCGCTTCAAGCCCCCTTAATTTATTCTGGTACTCGGTGATTTTCTCGCGGGTCTTTGCAATCTCCTTGTCGATACGTTCAATTTTGTTCATAGCCATCAATAAATTTCTCCTTTCAGATTTTCATTTTTTTGTTGTCAGTTCCAATTCATTAAGCCGTAGCCCTTGATACAGCCATAATTGACGGGGTAGCTCTTTATCTTGCAGGCGTCGCCGGAATTGCCCTCGACGGTATAGACGCGCTCCCCGTCCGTCCCGATAACAAGCCCTACATGGTCTGCGCTCCCGTCCCCGTCCCAGTCGAAAAAGATAGCGTCGCCGGGGGCGATATTCTCATAGCCCCTCGCGCCCCATTGCCCGCGTGACTGGAACCAGGGTACGCCCTGTGACTGGCACCCGGCAAAGCGCGGCTCGCTTTTCCCGGCTTGATTGTAGCACCATGAAACAAAACAGGCGCACCATTCCACGCGGCTGTTAAATCCGTACCAGCTCCAAAAGGGTCGCCCGCCCACGTTGCCGACTTGCCGCTTCGCAAGGTCTACAACGGCAGTGTTGCCGGGGCGTGTGCCGTTTACAAGCTGTACGCCGCTTAAATCCTCGGACGCGCCCATATCGGGGGAGCCGCCGCCGAAAATCAGCGGTTTGTTGCCGCTTGTTTCCAGATAGACGCGGTACATTTCAAGCTGCTGTGGCGTTAGAAGTTCCTCCGCAATCTCGGAAATGGGCTTGTTCGTCAGCTTCACGTTGAGGATATGGTACTCGTAGGGTACTTCCTCGGTGGTCGTTTCCCCGGTTTCCGGGTCTGTGCTTGTTTCTGTGCGGTAGCGGATTTCCGTTTCTTCCGTCAGCGTCAAGGTGTACTGCATGGCAAAGACGCGGTTTAATTCTGCCTGTGCGCTCTGCGGGGTATAGGTCTGTAAAAGTGCGGTGAGGTAGGACGCTAACTCATGGGGGTTATGCCCGATACTGTCAAGGTCATAGCGGTATTCGTCATAGCCGGGGTGGGTGCTTTCGATATTGTCAATCTGCTGCTGAAGCTCGTTTTCCTTTGCGGCGTAATTATTTTCCGTCGCCACAAGGTCGCTGTCCTCCGACGTGTAGGAAGTCCCAAGTATGCCGTTCATCAAGCCGGAGAACATGGAGCCGCAAGAGGAAAGCCCCGCCGATACCATGATGAATAAGAGCAGCGCGGCAACGGCGATACATACGCCCGCCGGGTGCCGCCCTACAAAAGCGATTGCCCGTTTGGTTTCCTCGGCTGTTTTCTTTGCTGCCTTGCGGGTGTTCTCTGCGGCTTTCTGCGCCGTTTTTGCGCCCCCTTTTTTCGCTGCCTTTGCATACTGCCGCTTGATTTGCTGTTTCTGCATGAAGCGGGAAAGGGGATTGCTTGCAATCTGCGGATTGTCATGCAGGGCTTTGTGGTACTGGAAATCCACATTCGCCTTGAACGCCGCTTTCTCTGCCTTTGCCGCCGCCCGGTAGGGTTTCAGCTTGTGGCTGCGGTAGCCCTCCTTGACTTTCCGCGCCCCGTACTTTGCGCCGCGCTCTGCCAGTTCTTCGGATTTGTGCGCCCCCTCAACGCCGGAATTGTCCTTTTCAACGGAATGTATCTTGTTGTGGACGAAAATACCCGCTTCCTGTGCGGGGCGGGATAGCGGGTTATTGTGGGGCTTGTTCTTTCCTATGGGCTTTTCCCGTTCCTCAAAGCGTAGGCGGGTCTTGCCTTTCCCGGTGGCTTCGTCAAAGGTGCGCTCCCGTACAAGTTTCTTTTCTTTGGGGATAGCCGCCTTTGCCGCGTCCAGACGGTCGGCTGCTTTGTCCGATTTTCGGATATACTTTTCAAGCTCCGGCGTTGCCCGTTCCTCGTCGGTAAACTGCAAGCGGGAAGATTTTTCTTTTGCTGTGGCTTCTGCCTGTGCTTTCCTCGCCGCCTTTTTGCTCGCCTTTCTGGTACGCGCCCCGTCGATACGCTCCAAGACGCGCTCGGCTGCTGCGGTGTCCTGTTCCCGTTCTGCCCCCGGCGCATGGGGAAGTGGCGGCGTGTCGGTTAAGGGCGGGGAAGTTGCGCCGCCCGGTATGGTCTGCGCTGCCTGTTCCGGCGGCTGCGGTGCTTCGGTCTTTGCAAAGTCCGCGTCCCTTATCCGCTTGCTGATACGTTTCTTTTTCCCGGTGGCGGCGTTTACCTCGACAGCCCCCTCGCGGGTCATTTTCTGCGTGACTTTTTCACGCGCTTTATATTGTTTTATGTGTCTGTCCCTCCAATCCGCGCCCTTGCAAGGGCGCAATACTCGGCGTTTATCTCAATGCCTATATAATGCCTGTCAAGCTGCCTTGCGGCTGCCCCCGTCGTGCCGCTGCCGAAAAAGGGGTCAAGCACAACGCCGCCTTTCGGACAGCCCGCCTTGATACAGGTTTCGGCAAGTTTTGGCGGGAACGCGGCGAAATGCCCGCCCTTGTAGGGAACGGTATTGATAAGCCACACGTCCCGCCTGTTCCGCATGGTCGGCATGAGGGCTTCGTCGTAGTAGCTGCCGCTTCGCGCCCGGTTAAGCCCCTGTACTTTCCCCTGTCCAGGTATTTCGTCCGCATATTTCTGTCCCGCGCTGCGCCCGGTGCGGTACCGCGCCGCCGTTGTGGGGGCTAACGGCTCGGCTATGGCGGCTGCGTCATAGAAATATTTCTTTGACTTCGTAAGCAGAAAGATATGTTCATAGCAGCGGGTAGGGCGGTCTTTCACGCTCTCCGGCATGGGGTTTTCTTTCTGCCAGATAATGTCGCTCCGTAAATACCACCCGTCAGCGCGTAGGGCAAAGGCTAAAAGCCAGGGAATACCGATTAAGTCCTTTTGTTTGCAGCCGGAAACGCGGTTGTTTCTTGCAATCTGCTGTCCGTTTCTGCCTTTCGGGTTCTTCGGGTCTGCATGGTAGCCTTTATTTCCTGTGCCGCAGTAAGTGTCCGCGATATTCAGCCAGAGCGTACCGTCAGAACGCAGTACCCGGCGCAGCTCGCGGAAAACCTCGGTCAGCCTGTCAATGTACTGCTCCGGCGTGTCCTCCCGCCCAATCTGCATATCAAGCCCATAATCCCTAAGCGCATAGTAGGGCGGGCTTGTGACGCAACAGTGTACGCTTTCCTCTGGAAGCTCCCGCAAGGCATAGAGCGCGTCCCGGTTGATGATTGTGTCAGTTTTCAGCCCGTTCATGCTTCGCCCACTTCCTCCGGCTTCGTCGTCATTACCCGGTAAAGCTCGGTGTCTTTCGGGAAGCGGTCTACAAAGGGCAGCACCACGTTCCCGTAGAAGATAAGCCCCTCGCCCGCTTCGGTGTGGGTGACATATTTCATCTGCTGCGGGGAGATGTTGAGCTGCTTTGCAAGGATAGCCCGGTCGCCCGCCGCTTGATTGAGCATGAGGACAAAATCGCTGTTCTCAAAGATATTCTCCACTTCGCGGGAAGCAAGCAAATCTTTGACGTTCTGTGTAATGGCTGTGGGTATGCCGCCCCATTTACGGAAACGCTTCCAGATTTCAACGGAATAGGCGGCGGTCTGTTCCTCTTTCAAGAGAAGATGAAATTCGTCCATAAAATACCGGGTGGATTTCCTTTCTGCCCGGTTGACGGTGACGCGGTTCCATACCTGGTCCTGCACAATGAGCATACCTAACTTTTTGAGCTGCTTCCCAAGCTGCTTGATGTCAAAGCAGACAAGGCGGTTGTTCAGCTCTACATTCGTCCTGTGGTTAAAGACGTTAAGGCTCCCGGAAACATAAAGCTCCAACGCCGCCGCGATACGCGCCGCTTCCGGCTCCGGCTGCTTCAAAAGCTCGTTGTAGAGGTCGCCCAAGATAGGCATTTTCTCCGGGTCGGGGTCTGCAAGGAAAGGGCGGTACACGTTCCTAACGGCGCGGTCAATGACGGTCTTATCGACGGGCTGCAAGCCCTCCTTGCCGCCTATGACAAGCTCGCAGAGGGAGAGGATAAAGTCGGATTTCAGCGCAAGGGGGCTGTCGTCCTCGCTGTAATTGAGGTTAATATCCATAGGGTTCACATACTGGGGCTTCCCGTCAATGCCCTTGCCCGTAGGCGACAAGCGTATCACTTGCCCGTCAAGCCGCTGCACAAGGGAAAAATACTCTGCTTCCGGGTCGCAGATAATTATGTCGTCGTCGGTAATGAGGAAAGCGTTTGTCATTTCCCGTTTGGCGGCAAAGGATTTCCCGCTTCCCGGCGTACCCAAGATTAAGCCGTTGGGGTTCTTTAGCTGCTTGCGGTCGCAGAGTATCATGTTGTTAGACAGGGCGTTTAAGCCGTAGTACAAAGCCGCGCCCGTCTGGAAAAGCTCCTGTGTGATAAAGGGGATAAAGATAGCGGTGCTTGACGTGGTAAGTCCTCTTTGAATGGGGATAAGGTTCTCCCCAAGCGGTACAGAGGACATAAGCCCCGCTTCCTGTTGGTAGTCAAGGCGGGTTAAGGCGCAGTTGTTCTTCTGTGCAATGCCCGCCGCCGCGAATACGTCATTTTCCAGTTTCCGCTTCGTGTCCGCCATGTTCACCACAAGGAACGTCAAGAGGAACATTCTTTCATTCCGGCTCTGCAAGTCCTGTAAGAGGTTCTTCGCTTCGCTGCCGAACGTGGCAAGGTCGGACGGGATTATATCCATGTCGTAGCCGCTGCGTACCGCTTTTTTCTGTTCCTCGATTTTCATTTTGTCAAGGTCGGTGATTTTCCGCTTGATTGTCTTTATGGCTTCGGTCTGGTCGATACTGTGGATATGCAGATTGACGATAACGCCCGTTTCCAAGTCCAGAATGTCGGATAAGATACGGTCGTTTAATTCCGGCGCAAGGATTTCAAGGAATGAAACCGCGCCGATTTTGCGCCCCATGCGGAAATACCGCCCCTCGCCAAAACGGAAAGAGGACGGGGCGATAAAGTCCTTTGTGGAAAGCCCGGACGGGGCAAGCCATGAAAAATCAAAGGCAAACTGCCCGCCCTCCGGGTGGAAAATGCCATGCAGCATTTTAAGGCGTTCATAGCCTGTCATGGGGCGGGCAGACACGCCCAAGAGCTTAAAGTTGTTGAGTACGTCCGTTTCGATACGGGCAAGGCGGGATTTCGCCGCGCCCAGACTGTCGGCTTCAATGGCAAAGGTGATATATTTTGCTTTGACAAGCCCGTTGTTGCCCTTTGCAAGCTGGTTTTTCAGCATATCCCGGTATTCTGTGCGGATAGAGTTGAAAGCGTCCTCCTGTGCCGGGATATTGACCGCCTTTTCCGCTTCGCCCCGCTGCGTCCCCTGATTGATGAAAGAGAGCTGCACCGAAACGGAAGCGTCAAAGTAGTTGAGGAAGTCGCACCAGTTCTCAAAAATGGCGGTCTTGTCGTCTGCCTGTGCAAGCTGATAGTTAATATCTTCAAAGGCGACGGTCTTTGAGTATTTCCGTCCCGTAACCTTGCAGATACCGTCCGGGTACATCTGGATATAGGGGATTGTCTGCTGCGCGGTGTGCGCTTTCCCGTCGCCCTTTGCCTGTCTGATGATTTCCGCAATCTGCTTTTTCTCGGCGCGGGTGAGCTTGCGGGGCGGGTTAGGCTTTGCGCTTCCCGCCGCGCTGTTTCTTCGTGTTTCCTTTTGCAATCGCTGATACCTCCTTTTCAAGTTTTCTCTGCCGTTCTAAGACGGAATAAAAGTTGTCTGTCCTGTATGGTCGTTCTTTGGGGGCTATGAATTTCGTCCGTATGATGTTCTTCACCACCACTTCAAGGGGCTGTCCATGCTTTTCATACATGGCGAACAGGAAACAGGGCAGCATGACGGCAATCATAGCCATAGACGCAAGGCTTGTGCCTGTGCTGTCTTTGAGCAGAAAGAAAAGCGGCAAGCCGAACAGGAGAGCCGCCGCAAAACATACAATCTGCCGTTTGGTAAGGTTGAACGCTACTTTTGTCTTGACTTTGGATAAGTCTTTGGGTACGGGTACATACGCCAAGTGAAAACCTCCTTTCTCTGGGTTTGGTGTTGCTGTAATTTTCCATAAGGGTAATCAAGGCAAAGGTCAATCTATGCCCTTTGCCCGCCCGTATTATATGGGGGTTATCCGCGTCAAGGTCGGGTCGTATTTTCGCCGCTTCGCTCTGAAAATCTCCACCCTGCCCTTGACACGCCGCTAATGCGCGGAGAATATCGACTTCGCCAGTGCGCCGGATTTGAACAGGGAGAAACAGAGGATAACGGTATAGGCTGCAAGGGAGAATATCGCGCTGTGCAGATTGTCCGCTATTATCATGTTGTTCACCAGAACCGCGTAAATGCCGACGCATATCATAATGAGGAAGCCTTGAAAACCGATAGCGAACAGGGATTTTAGGTAGTTGTTTCCTATCTGCCCCCATTCCCGGTTAGTCATAGTTGCAAACGGGATAGGCGATACCGAACAGTAAAGGTAAATTTCTATCATACGCCCGTAGAGGATAACGGTTATCAGTACGGACATGATTTTCATGCACAAGCTCACAAGGCTTGTTTCCATGACAAGTAAGAGCAGTTCGGGGATTTCCATAGCGTCAAGCCCGCTTTGCATGGAAGCAAGGGCGGCGGCAACATCAATCTCTGTGCTGCCGCCGATTACCCCCGCCGCGCCGGAAACAACGTGCTGCGCCATATCGAACACCGCCATAGTGATGTCAAAGGTGTGCGTCACAAGGTAGACTGCCACAAACGCCTTGAACACCCACTTGAAGAACATGGAAGTGTCAACGTCGTGCATATTGTTCTTTTCCGTTACCATGCTGATAAGCTCATAGCATAGGACGTAGGTAATGACAAGCCCCGCAATGGGTACGATTACATTCTCACTAAGCGTCTGTATCATGGAGAATATATTTGCGTTCCACCCTTGCGGGGTCTGCCCTACCTCTGCGGCGATAGTGCCGACTTTCTCGTTTACGTCCCCGAACATAGTTGACAGATTACCGTTTATGGCTCCTATGAGGATTTCCTTTATCCATTCGTTAATCGCGTCAAGTATGCTCTGCATAAGCCTTTACCCGCGCTTCTTAACCGAACAAGCCGGAAAGCAGCGGTACAAGGGTCATGCCGATAAGGGCAACGCCGCCGCCCGCCATAAGCTGTTTTATCCCCAATTAGGTGTAAAACTCTGCTCGATGGCGGGCGG
>OHIK01000937.1_pt1 | contig 13478 bp, 10 predicted proteins | sample 1568241 | NCBI WGS metagenome assembly OHIK01 (sample SAMEA3879567, study PRJEB24766) | human gut metagenome | biome: human-associated habitat; feature: feces | place: USA | collected 1985/1987 | reverse complement strand
CCGAAAGGATCTCCTGTTAAGAACTCGGCGTTGACATCGACCGGATTGGTTCCTTTTATGGAACGTTACTCAAATTCAACCCGCGAAGTGGCCCAGGACGGCCGTCGTGGTGCCTTGATGCTTAGTGTTTCCATCAAACATCCGGATTCGGAATCGTTTATCGATGCCAAGATGACGGAAGGGAAGGTGACGGGGGCTAACGTTTCTGTGAAGATCGATGATGAATTTATGCAGGCCGTAATCAACGGAACTCCTTATAAACAACAATATCCGATCGACTCGTCGGAACCTACCAATGTGAAGGAAATCAATGCGGCCGAACTTTGGAAGAAAATCATTCATAATGCATGGAAGTCGGCTGAACCCGGTGTGCTTTTCTGGGATACGATCTTGAGAGAGTCTGTTCCCGATTCGTATGCGGATCTCGGATTCCGTACGGTTTCGACCAACCCTTGCGGTGAGATCCCCTTGTGCCCGTATGATAGCTGCCGTCTGTTGGCAATCAACTTATATTCATATGTTGTCAATCCATTCACAAAAGAGGCTTATTTCGATTTTGACCTGTTCCGGAAGCATGTTATCCTGGCGCAACGTATCATGGATGATATCATCGACTTGGAATCAGAAAAGATTGAAAAGATTCTGGAGGATAAGGAGCGGATTCAGTGGTTTGCTGCGAAGAATTCCATGGCAAAGGATGTGTTCTTTATTGGAAGAGGCATTGATTATGCGTGCGGAAGTACAATTCAATAAAGTACAGTTTGCCGATGCACTGGCAAGCTACAAAATGCTGAAAGAAAAAGCAACTACCGCCGAACGCAGACTGCTGGCCGAAACCGGTATGCTCCGTGCGGCTTATCTGCTAAAAGACGATACGGAAACCATTCATGCGGCAACTGCCTTATTATCGGAAGCCAAACTAAGCCCGGAACTTAAGAACGAAGCCCTGTATTACCGTGCCAAAGCTTATCTGAATCAGAAAGCAGACAAAGCCGCCATGGGCGACTTGAAAGAACTGACCAAGGATACACGTAACCTATACGGTGCAGAAGCAAAATTCCTGGTAGCCCAGGAACTGTATAACTCACAGAACTATGCCGCTGCCGAGAAAGAGTTGCTGAACTTCATCGATCAAAGCACACCGCATGCCTACTGGCTGGCGCGTGGCTTCATCCTCCTGTCCGATGTATATGTGGCTATGGATAAAAAGTTGGATGCCCGCCAGTATCTGCTGAGCCTGCAACAAAACTACCATGCTGACGATGACATTGAGAGTATGATTGAAAGCAGACTGAACAACCTTAATAAGTAACAGAGTATGAAATATAATAATTATATCCTTTTAGGAATTGCTTTTACTGCACTGCCCGTTTCGATACAGGCTCAGACGCAGCCCAAAGATACGACTGTAAACCGCACCGTAATAGTGGAGCAGCAATATAATCCGGACATAATGGATGCTGCCAAGGTAAATGTCCTCCCCAAAGTTGAAGAGCCCTCCGTAAGCAAAAAGGAGGTGGAATACGCTACATTCACAACTCCCGCCACTTCGATTCCGGCAGGGACTATAGGCGCTTACACCGGCAAAGAGATACAACCGGGATTCATCCCGGGTTATGTTCGCCTGGGATATGGCAACTACGGTAACCTGGACGTTTTAGCCAATTATCTGTTCCGTCTCTCGGACAGGGACAAACTGAACGTGAACTTCAAAATGGACGGAATGGACGGTACGCTGGATATGCCCTTCGGTGATACCCGAAAATGGAACGCTTTCTATTACCGTACACGGGCCAATGTAGACTATGTACACCAGTTTGCAAAACTGGATTTGAACGTAGCCGGTAATTTCGGCCTGAGCAATTTCAATTATGAACCTTACGGATTCAAAAAGCAGAAATTCACCTCCGGTGACGTACACTTCGGAGTAAAATCAACAGACGAAACCCTGCCCTTGCAATACCGGGCGGAAACCAATCTGATGCTATACGGACGGCAGCAATGTCAACTCTTCGGAGGGGTAAACGAAACAATGGTACGTACTCTGGCAACCGTAAGCGGTTCAGTCAGTGACGAGCAGACAGTAGCTATCGGATTTGCCATGAACAACCTGATCTACGGGAACGAACTGAAAGAAAATAAAGACCGGATAAAGGATATTTTCAAAAATCGTACAACACTTGATCTGAATCCTTACTACGAATTGAATAATGACAGTTGGAGAGTACATGTAGGCGCCAACGTAGACCTCTCTTTCGGAAACGGGAAAGCTGTCCGCGTGTCTCCGGACGTGAAAGCTCAATATGTATTCTCGGACAGTTACGTACTATATGCCAAAGCAACAGGAGGCAGACAATTAAATGACTTCCGCCGGCTGGAAACTTATAATCCGTACCTCGATCCGGGACAGGAGGTAAAAGACACTTATGAACAACTGAATGCCGGACTGGGATTCAAAGCCAGTCCGACACCCGGACTTTGGTTCGACATCTTCGGCGGATACCAAAATCTGAAAGATGATTTATACCAATCGGCAGACGCCTGGGAGGGTGGAGACGGAGCAAACTACATTGGTTTGGGACAGACCCATACAGATAACTTTTACGCAGGTATCAAAGCCAGCTATGAGTACAAAGACTTATTTGCTATTTCAGCAGGCGGAACTTATTATCATTGGAATGCGGACGCTCAAACAACCGGTTCAAAATCCTCCGATTATAATGAAGCGTTACTGATGAAACCGGAGTTTGACCTCGGAATTCACACGGAAATTCATCCGATAGCCGCGCTTTGGCTAAACGCAGGCTACCAATATACCCGCAGGGCCGAACGTTATACCGGACTTTACGCGAAAAGTATTCCTGCCGTCAGCAACCTGAGCTTGGGAGCCACATACAGAATCTTTAAAGGAATTTCGGCATATGTAAAGGCTGACAATCTGCTGAATAAGAAATATCAGTACTACTTATACTATCCGGTTGAAGGAATCAATTTTGTGGGGGGACTGAGCTTCCGGTTTTAAAAGATCCTCAAAACCAGATCCGGTTATTTAGTAAAACTCAGGAGTTAAAGAAGTCATCGGTCTGACCGGAGGTAAAAAGGCCGAAGTGAATTATTACCGGGAATTTACTTCCGATTAAAGGCTTTCACTCCTCTAACTCCTGAGTACAAAAAATTTAAAAGATTCTTATAAAAAAGGTCTTTTTTTGCAAAAAAAATCAGATTCTCTCTATATTATAAGGTAAAGAAAACGTTTTTTTCTACTTTTGCGGGCAATTTATATGTTTTAATATCACAGATATGCAGAAAAACCTTGTCATTGTCGAATCTCCAGCAAAAGCAAAAACGATTGAAAAGTTTCTTGGGAAAGATTTTAAAGTCCTCTCAAGTTACGGACATATTCGCGACCTGAAGAAAAAAGAATTTTCTATCGATATAGAAAAGAATTTCAAACCCAAATACGAAATACCCGCAGAGAAACAAGAGCTGGTTGATAAACTGAAAGAAGAAGCAAGCAAAGCAGAAACCGTATGGCTCGCATCCGATGAGGACCGGGAGGGAGAAGCCATTTCATGGCACCTTTACGAAGTCCTGAAATTAAAACCTGAAAATACGAAACGTATCGTTTTTCACGAAATCACCAAAACAGCTATACTGAAAGCTATCGAACAGCCACGCGACATTGACATCAACCTGGTGAATGCTCAGCAGGCACGCCGTATCTTAGACCGTATCGTGGGTTTCGAGCTTTCACCTGTTTTGTGGAAAAAGGTAAAACCTGCACTTTCTGCCGGTCGGGTACAATCGGTTGCCGTACGTCTGATCGTAGAACGCGAACGTGAGATACAGGCTTTCAAGAGCGAAGCTTCTTATCGTGTCACAGCTGTTTTCCTCGTACCGGATGCTGATGGCAAGCTGGTAGAGATGAAAGCAGAACTGGCACGCCGCCTGAAGACAAAGAAGGAAGCCCAAAAATTCCTTGAATCATGCAAGGCAGCCACATTCTCTATCGAAGATATCGTAACCCGCCCGGTAAAGAAAAGCCCGGCAGCCCCATTTACCACCTCAACCCTACAACAGGAAGCTGCCCGCAAACTCGGCTTCACTGTAGCGCAAACCATGATGGTTGCACAGAAGCTTTACGAATCGGGATTAATCACCTATATGCGTACCGACTCGGTAAATCTGTCTGAATACGCCACAGAGGGAAGCAAAGTTGCCATCGCACAGATGATGGGCGACCAATATGTGCATCCACGCCATTTCGCTACGAAGACCAAAGGAGCTCAGGAAGCGCACGAAGCTATCCGCCCGACTTACATGGAAAACCAGACCATCGAAGGATCGGCTCAGGAAAGAAAACTATACGACCTGGTTTGGAAACGTACCATAGCCTCACAAATGGCAGACGCCGAACTGGAAAAGACAACGGCAACCATCGGTATCAGCAACGGTAACGATAAATTTACCGCTACCGGAGAGGTGATCAAATTCGATGGTTTTCTGCGTGTATACAAAGAATCGTATGATGACGACAATGAACAAGAAGACGAAAGCCACCTGCTGCCACCCCTGAAGAAAGGACAAATGCTGGAACATCAGGGAATCGTAGCTACCGAACGTTTCACACAACGTCCGTCACGCTATACCGAAGCCAGCCTGGTGCGCAAGCTGGAGGAACTGGGAATCGGACGTCCGTCAACCTACGCACCGACCATCTCTACCATCCAACAACGCGAATATGTGGAGAAGGGGGATAAACCGGGAGAAGAGCGCTCGTTCGATATACTGACCTTAAAAGATAATCAGATTACGGATATCAAACATACGGAAATTGTCGGAGCAGAGAAATCAAAACTATTGCCAACGGACATCGGCACTGTAGTCAATGACTTCCTGACCGAATACTTCCCCAATATCCTGGATTATAACTTTACGGCAAACGTTGAAAAACAATTCGACGAGATAGCTGAAGGCGATAAGAAATGGACAAGCATCATGAAGGATTTCTATAAGGACTTCCATCCTTCAGTAGAAACGACACTGGCTACCAAAACCGAACACAAAGTAGGTGAACGGATTCTGGGAGAGGAACCTAAAACCGGAAAGCCCGTATCGGTGAAGATCGGACGTTTCGGCCCGGTAGTACAGATCGGTACGGCCGATGACACAGACAAGCCACGCTTTGCACAGATGAAGAAAGGACAGTCTATGGAGACCATCACTCTGGAAGAGGCACTGGACTTATTCAAACTGCCGCGCAAAGTCGGAGAATTTGAAGATAAAACCGTAACAATCGGTACCGGACGCTTCGGACCTTATGTATATCATAATTCTAAATATGTGTCTTTGCCCAAAACTTATGACCCGCTGGAGGTCACACTGGACGAAGCTATCGAGCTAATCCTGGCTAAACGTGAAGCGGAAGCGAAAAAGCACATCAAGAAGTTTGATGAAGATGCAGAAATGGAAATCCTCAACGGCAGATACGGACCTTACATCGCTTACAAAGGAAGTAACTACAAAATTCCCAAAGACGTGGTACCGGTCGATCTGAATTACCAGACCTGCCTGGAAATCATAAAACTGCAAAGCGAAAAAGCAGAAAACGCTCCGAAACGCGGACGCTACGCTAAGAAAAAATAGCCACATTCGGGCATCCCGACTGAAAAGTACAAATAATACAGATTATACTTACTTTCTCTAAAAAGTAGATAAGGTCTGTATTGTTTGTACTTTTTTTGTTTTTCAAACTATTATTCAGCAAGTTATCATTTTAATTGTTTATCTTTGTAGAACAAACAAAACGAACAGTCTATGAAGAAAGTCATTTTAGCAGTCGCCTCCATTGCATTGTGGGCTTCTTGTATCGAGGATGAGAAAGATTATTCTCAGATTATCGAAACACGTGTAGCAAATTGCGAAACATCCAAAGATTTCAGCGTACCTGTCAAAGAGGGATATACCACCTTTGTCACCTCCGGAGAAGATACCCTGGCAATGGCTAATGAACCTATCACCATCCGTATCCCCAAAAACGCCACAATATCGACTCGTGCCGAAGGAGACGGTATCAACATCAGTTATACGATTCTGGACGAAGGATCGGAAACAACTTACGCAAAGGTGTGGCAGGCCATCATGTTCGAAGATACGCAGAATGGTGATTACGATTACAACGATTTGATTATCCATGTAAAGAATACCGCCAGTAATCACGCCTACCAGCATCCCAGCGAGACTTGGCAAACGATAGAGATCCAGCCCATCGCATTGGGAAGCACCAAGACGATCAAACTAGGGTGTATCCTATCCGATGGCTCAACGCACATGATCAGCGATGACGTCAGAACTGATTTATTCGGCGGAAGACAGGGATTCATCAATACGGTCAATGACAATGACCCGATACGTTACAAACTGGCTTCAACCAATATAAAAAACTATGCCATGCCCAAGAAAGAAAAAACCTCAGCAGCGTGGGTAGCCTGGTTCATTGAGGTAGACGGAAAACGGATGTACGCTGCCAGCTCAGACATCGATTACAAATCGTACGATATGGTAAATAAGGAAAATATGCCTTATGGCCTGGCCGTTTCGAATGGTAATGGCACGTTCAGCTATCCACAGGAAAAGAACAGTCTTTTTGAGACTTACCCGGGCTTTAGCGATTGGATCAACGGTAAAGTAAGCTCCATCGGCAGTTTCCAAAAAGAACTTGTCTACAAATATTGCTCCGGCGGCATTATCGGCGAAGACGGTAAATCACATAAGATCTGGGATTATCTGGATTTAAACTAACCTGAAATAACCGGTCATTATTGGCAGTGGCGATCCATGGCATAAAAAGTGCTTGGATCGCCACTGTCTGTTTTATCCCCTACCTTATGGCAAGACTCCCCCGTAATACAACATACAGGATCTCTTTAGCAGTTGTGTCCCGGCTAAAGAAACCCCGTAGTTTCTATTTTTGTTCAAAGAACTTCTTACATTCTATCCGGCACCTCAATGCCCAGCAATCCCATACCTAAACGGACAACCTTGGCAATATTGGCAGACAGAGCAATACGGAATAACTTCACGTCTTCATTTTCTTCACGCAAGATACTGAAGTCATGATAGAACTGATTGTACTCTTTCACCAGGTCGTAAACGTAGTTGGCGATACCCGACGGACTATAGTCTTCACCTGCCTGGCGCACTACCGCAGCAAAATCGGCAACCATCTGAATCAATCCCTCTTCCTTCTCGCTGAGTTCGATATTGGCCGGAAGTACTTCCGGAATCACGATACCCGCTTCGGCGGCTTTGCGCAACACAGACCGGATACGTGCATACGTATACTGGATAAAAGGTCCTGTATTACCGTTAAAGTCGATAGACTCTTTCGGATTGAAAGTCATATTTTTACGGGCATCCACTTTCAGGATAAAGTATTTCAGTGCACCCAATCCAACGATACGTGCAATATCGTCCGCCTCTTCTTGTGTCAAGCCGTCCAGTTTGCCCAATTCCTGAGAGGTTTCTTTGGCTGTCGCAATCATTTCGGCCATCAGGTCATCAGCATCCACCACCGTACCTTCACGTGACTTCATCTTGCCTTCAGGCAGTTCGACCATACCATAAGAGAAATGCACCAGGCTCTTGCCCCACTCAAATCCGAGTTTATCCAGCAAGATAGACAATACCTGGAAGTGATAGTTTTGCTCGTTACCTACCACGTAGATCATTTTATCGATGGGATAATCGGCAAAACGCAGCTTAGCCGTACCGATGTCCTGAGTCATGTATACCGAAGTTCCATCGCCGCGAAGCAACAGTTTGTGATCCAATCCTTCGGCTGTCAGGTCAGCCCAGACAGAACCGTCTTCCTTCTTGAAGAAGAAACCTTTCTCAAGGCCTTCCATCACTTTCTCTTTACCTTCCAGATATGTATTGGATTCATAATAGATTTTATCGAAACCGACTCCCATCTTACGGTACGTTTCATCAAAACCGGCGTATACCCAGTTATTCATCATCTGCCAAAGCGCACGCACTTCCGGATCACCGGCTTCCCATTTCACCAACATCTCACGCGCTTCATTCATCAACGGGGAGGCAGCTTCCGCCTCTTCCTTCGACATGCCTTTCTCCATCAGCTCTGCTACTTCAGCTTTGTAATGCTTATCGAAAGCGACATAATAATCACCTACCAGATGATCGCCTTTTTTGCCTGATGATTCGGGAGTTTCACCCTTGCCATACTTTTGCCATGCCAGCATCGACTTACAGATATGGATACCGCGATCGTTGACAATATTGGTTTTAACCACCTTATTGCCGTTCGCCATGACGATATTGGCCAACGCATTACCCAACAGGTTATTACGAACGTGGCCCAGGTGAAGGGGTTTATTGGTGTTGGGAGAAGAGTACTCAATCATCACCAGCGGGGCATTTTCATCTGCCGATACAATGCCATATTGCGCATCGGCATGAATTTCATTAAGCAGTTCGATCCACGTAGCCGACGCAACGGTCAGATTCAGGAAACCTTTGATCACATTAAAAGCTGCCACAGCCGGTTCATTGGCTTTCAGATACTCACCGATTTCCTGTGCGGTTTGCTCCGGGCCCTTCTTCGACATTTTCAGGAAGGGGAATACCACAAGGGTGAGGTGTCCTTCAAACTCTTTTTTCGTCTTTTGCAGCTGCACCTGCGAGGCAGGTACATCCTGTCCGTAAAGTGCTTTGAGTCCGCTGATTACGGACGTCACAAGTTTATCTTCTATCTTCATAATCAAGTTGTTTCTTGCGCGCAAAGATACAAAAAAAGGAGACGCTAAAGCGCCTCCTCTCTTAATTTCTTTTCAACTATAAATGCTTATTTTATAGCATCTGTCAGCTCAGCACCCGGTTTAAATTTAGCAACTTTCTTTGCAGGAATCTCAATTGCCTTCTTGGTAGAAGGATTGATTCCCATTCTTGCTGATCTTTCAGCTACAGAGAATGTACCAAATCCAACCAAGGAAATTTTGTCACCAGCCGACAAAGCTTTTGTAACCGAAGAAAAGAAAGCTTCAAGCGCTTTCTTAGAATCCACTTTACTCAAGCCGGATTCCGCTGCCATTGCATTAATAAGTTCAGCCTTATTCATAATACGTAAATGATTAATTAATATATGTTACACAAAAGATATCCTTAAAATCCTCACAAATATAAAGTAACAAAACAATATATCAAATAAAAACATCAAAAAAACACATCAAATTGTTGAAAAAGAACTAATAGTAGATTATTTTTCTGCTGTAGAACAGAATTTATTCGTATTTTTGCGTTCATTATGATGCGCGAAGAAGCTAATACGCACATTATCACATTAATTACATTAACAAATAAGAAGGATGCCTACTGTAACAAAAAACCTGATAATTATCAATGTTCTCCTGTTCCTCGCACAATTTGTAGCACAAAGCTATGGGATCAACTTATCCGACTATCTGGGTCTGCACTTTTTCCTTGCCGACAATTTTAATCCGGCACAGCTATTCACTTACATGTTTATGCACGGGGGATTCACCCACATCTTCTTTAATATGTTTGCGGTATGGATGTTCGGACGGATTCTCGAACAAGTATGGGGCCCGAAACGTTTTTTATTTTATTATATCCTCTGCGGCGTGGGCGCAGGCTTACTTCAGGAAGGAGTACAATACATACAATACGTGACCGAACTGTCGCAATATACCAGTGTAAACATCGGTACGGGTATCATCCCTATGAGTGAATACCTGAACATGATGACTACAGTGGGAGCTTCGGGAGCCGTGTACGCCATCTTGCTGGCTTTCGGAATGCTGTTCCCCAACCAGCAGTTGTTCATCTTCCCGCTGCCTTTCCCTATCAAGGCAAAATTCTTCGTTATCGGATATGCCCTGATAGAACTGTATGCAGGTTTTGCCAATAATCCGGGCGACAACGTGGCGCACTTCGCGCATCTCGGAGGAATGATATTCGGATTCATCCTGATCATGTACTGGAGAAAAAAGAACAGAAACAATGGGACATATTATAACTGACCTGAAAGAAGCGTTTCGTAGAGGGAACGTCTATATTCAACTGATATTCATCAACGTTGGGGTATTTGTCATTACAACGCTGATCGGTATCTTACTGCAGTTGTTCAACCGGAGTGCCGCCGGTATCTTCGAGCTGCTGGCTTTGCCGGCTTCTTTTACCCGATTTGCATGGCAGCCATGGTCTATCTTCACCTACATGTTCATGCATGCGGGATTTCTGCACATCCTGTTCAACATGCTATGGCTCTATTGGTTCGGGGCACTGTTTCTGTATTTCTTCTCGGGCAAGCACCTGAGAGGCCTTTATATAGTAGGAGGAATCTGCGGCGGACTGCTTTATATGATTTCTTATAATGTTTTCCCGTATTTCCGTCCCATGACCGCCTACTCCACCATGGTAGGCGCATCGGCTTCGGTGCTGGCTATCGTCGTGGCAACAGCCTACCGGGAGCCGAACTATCCCGTACGCCTTCTCTTCTTCGGCAATGTACGGTTGAAATATCTGGCCCTGATCGTGGTGCTGACCGATCTGCTGTTCATCACATCGAGCAATGCGGGCGGGCACATCGCCCACCTGGGCGGAGCACTGGCAGGACTCTGGTTTGCGGCAAGCCTGAACAAAGGGAAAGACATCACTTCATGGGTCAACAAGGCGCTCGATGCCATCGCCGCCCTGTTCAGCGCCAAAACCTGGAAGCGGAAACCCAAGATGAAGGTGCATTACGGAAACAATACCCGTCAGAACGACTACGATTACAACGCCCGCAAGAAGGCACAATCGGACGAGATAGACCGGATTCTCGACAAGCTGAAGAAGTCGGGATACGAGAGTCTGACAACAGAAGAAAAAAAGAGCTTGTTTGACGCAAGCAAAAGATAGCACATGAAGCATATAGGCAGATTAGCCCTATTCTTATGTCTGGCTGTCAACGCATTCTTCATCGGAATGTTACTGTTGACAGCTTACAGCCCGTATATCAATCCCGAAGTGCATCCGGTGCAGTCATGCCTGGGACTGACTTTTCCCATTTTTCTCGTCATCAACTTCTGCTTTCTGATCTTCTGGCTCATCGTGCGTTACCGTTTCGCACTGGTACCCCTACTGGGATTCCTCCTTTGCTATCCGCAGTTGCGCACCTATATGCCTGTCAATCCGGGAACGGCCGGACAACCGGAAAACAGCATCAAACTCCTTTCGTACAACATCATGTCCTTTGGGAACATGAAGAAAGAGAACGGACAAAACCCCATCCTGAATTATATAAAAAACAGCAACGCCGACATCGTCTGCATGCAGGAGTATGCCGGCTCCGAAACCGCCAAGATACATCTCAGCAATAAAGAGATCAGGCAGGCATTAAAGGATTATCCGTATCACAACATCAAGCAAGTGGGAAAAACCGGAGCAGGCAGTCAACTGGCCTGTTACTCGAAGTTTCCGATTCTATCGGCACGCATGCTCGACTACCGGAGCAACTACAACGGCAGCATGGTTTACGAGATCAAGATAGGAAAAGACACCGTGCTGCTGATAAACAATCACCTTGAGTCGAATAAACTTACCCGAGAAGACAAAGTGGTATATGAAGACATGCTGAAAGATCCGAAGGCGGGAAAAGTGAAAAGCGGTGTACGGCAACTCGTCAATAAACTGGCAGAAGCTTCGGCCATCCGCTCGGCACAGGCGCGCACCATCGCTCAGGAAATAGCCCATTCACCTTATCCGTCGGTCATCGTTTGCGGCGACTTTAACGACTCCCCGATTTCGTATGCCCACCGGGTCATCTCGCAAGATATGGACGATGCTTTTACTGAATCGGGATGCGGGCTGGGCATCTCATACAACCAGAATAAATTCTATTTCCGGATTGACAATATTTTGGTCAGTAAAAACCTGAAAGCGTCCGGATGCACGGTGGACAATTCCATCAAAGACTCAGACCATTATCCCATCTGGTGCTATATTACGCTCCCCGATTAATCGCAAACGACAATCCCTTTCAGAAGAATCTGAATAGCTTCGCCCGTTACGGCTCTTCCCCAAAGCACGCAAAGGAAGAATTGTTCTTTTGTTCATGATTCATCAGCCTTGCAAGCAAAAAGACAGGGAAAAGACCGATCCGCTAACTCGTCTTTACAAAAAGAATGCCCAACCGGAGGCCGAACAGGAAGAAAACCGGGTCATTGAAGGGTCAAAGCCGGGGATTAAGTAAGAATAAGCCCGGATTCGATACTAAAAGCCTCTTCGTTTTCCGAAAAAGAAGTAAGCATTTCCTTCAAAAGACGGTTACATTTTCTAAAAACGCTTACTTCTTTGCACTGACATCTCCATACGTTTTGAAAACTACGTTTACTGCTCCGGAAAACACGACTTATTCCGGCTCTTCATTCTCTAACCGGTTGCTCTCCGAATCACCTACCGGAGTATCAAAAAGACTAAAATTCCCCTCCCTGAAGAGCATCGGGAATATTTACTTCCAGATCGCTTTCTTTCTGACGGAAAATAAAAACCGGACAAAGCAAAACGATAAACCGGGAAACGAAATAGAGACGTTTTTCCGGCCCCGCCTGTCCCGAGAGTCGAAAAAAAGAAAACTGGGAGGTTTCATTTGACATATTGCCAAAAAGACAAACGATACTTCCGCCAATATCTGTCGAAGCGTCCCAAAAATCCCCTTCACATTCAAATATTTGCCTCCTAATTACTTCTGAATGTGAAAAAAAAACTATATTTGCAGCCTTGTATGCGACAGAAATCAATTAAAATGTAATCATAATAAATTAAAAGTAAAATGCAAAACAAAGGATTTGTAAAGGTTTTTGCGGTATTACTCACACTGGTATGTGTGTTCTATCTCTCCTTCTCCTTCGTGACTCGCCATTATACCAATAAGGCAAAAGAGTTTGCGAAAGGCGACGTGAAGGTAGAGCAGGATTACCTCGACTCTCTCTCCAACGAGAAAGTATGGTTGGGTAACTATACGCTGAAACAGTGTCGTGAAATGGAAATCAGTTTAGGTCTGGACCTTAAGGGAGGTATGAACGTTATCCTCGAAGTGTCTGTACCCGATGTTATCAAAGCATTGGCTGACAACAAGCCCGACGAAGCTTTCAACAAAGCACTGGCCGAAGCTGCCAAACAGGCAACCACCAGCCAGGACGACGTGATCACACTGTTTATTAAAGAGTATCACAAAGTTGCACCGGGTGCCAAACTCTCTGAACTCTTCGCGACACAACAGCTCAAAGACAAAGTAAACCAGAAATCATCAGACGCCGAAGTTGAAAAGGTGCTGAGAGAAGAAGTAAAAGCTGCCGTAACGAACTCATACAACGTGCTTCGTACACGTATCGACCGCTTTGGTGTGGTTCAGCCCAACATCCAGAGCCTGGAAGACAAAATGGGACGTATCATGG
>OHIK01000936.1_pt1 | contig 13481 bp, 8 predicted proteins | sample 1568241 | NCBI WGS metagenome assembly OHIK01 (sample SAMEA3879567, study PRJEB24766) | human gut metagenome | biome: human-associated habitat; feature: feces | place: USA | collected 1985/1987 | reverse complement strand
CTTTTGGCCCTAACAGATGTACATTATATGTACATGAGATGTAAGGAAGAATTATTGATCGTTTGAAAAGGAAACTCTTTTTAAACATTTTGTTATTTATATTGTTTCTCAGATATAATTTATTTAAAAACAGAAACCAACATTATGAAACAAAGAAAAGTTTTAATTGCGATTGCCGTTGTCATATTCATCCTATTGCTGCTTTACTGGCTTTTTGTAGCCGAAGATATCAATGCCTGGCTGCCTGTAAACTAAAGACTTGAATCTTTCATACTAAACACTTAAGTCTTTTCGGTGAAACGTTTAAGCGTTTTCAAAAAACGTTTAAGTCTTTTGCGGGAAACGCTTAAGTCTTTTTTCCGTATGGAATACCTTGCGAATCTTTTTGTTTTCTGGAAAGAAGCGATTATTTTTGTATCAGATTGAATTCTGTACAAATGACGATATAAAGTAATAACCTATGGATAATTTTATTTTTCAGAATCCCGTAAAACTGATCATGGGACGCGGGATGATCAGTCGCTTGAGTGAAGAAATACCGGCGGACAAACGGGTGATGATTACCTTCGGTGGTGGTAGTGTGAAAAAGAATGGTGTATATGACCAGGTGAAAGAAGCACTGAAGAATCATTTCACTGTAGAGTTTTGGGGAATTGAACCCAACCCTTCCATCGAGACCTTGCGTAAGGCCATCGCTCTCGGAAAGGAGGAAAAGGTGGACTATCTGCTTGCAGTAGGAGGAGGATCGGTCATTGATGGCACCAAGCTGATTTCCGCCGGACTGCTGTATGACGGCGACGCCTGGGATCTGGTACTTGCCGGGCGTCCGGTGACCCACACCGTCCCTCTTGCCACTGTTCTTACCCTGCCTGCCACAGGATCGGAGATGAATAGCGGAGCCGTGATTTCGCGCCATGAAACCAAAGAAAAATATCCTTTCTATTCCAATTATCCTCTGTTCTCTATCCTCGATCCGGAAGTGACGTTTACTTTGCCGCCCCATCAGGTGGCTTGTGGAATTGCCGATACGTTTGTGCATGTGATGGAGCAATATATGACTACCACCGACCAATCCCGTTTGATGGATCATTGGGCGGAAAGTATTTTAAGCACCTTGGTTGAGATCGCCCCGAAGATCAAGGAAGATCCGAGGAATTACGACCTGATGGCAGATTTCATGTTATCCGCCACGATGGGCTTGAACGGCTTTATCGCTATGGGCGTAACGCAGGACTGGGCTACCCATATGATCGGACACGAGCTAACCGCCCTTCACGGATTGACGCATGGAGCGACCCTAGCGATCGTCTTCCCCGGAACCTTACGCACCCTTCGCAAGCAGAAAGAGGGCAAGATCCTGCAATACGGCGAACGGGTATGGGGTATCCATAGCGGAACGACAGAGGAACGGGTAGAGCAAGCCATCGAGAAGACCGAGCAATTTTTCCAAAGCCTCGGTTTATCCACCCGCCTCAGCCAAGAGAAGATCGGCGATACGACAATCACCGAGATCGAGAATCGCTTTAACGAACGAAACGCCGCCTTCGGTGAGGCGAAGAATGTAACGGGTAGCGTGGCACGGGAAATATTGGAGAGCTGTAAATAACGTACAACTTGTAGAGACGGGGCGTGCCCCGTCTCTACAAATGGGTATAGGTTTTATCTTAACAGGACTACTACTTGGATCGGGCCATGCGCTCCGAATACCAAGGCTTGTTCAATATCAGCAGTCTTTGAGGGACCGGACATGAAGACTCCGTAATCATAATCCATAGTGGCAGTACGGCGGTAAGCCTCATTCATCGTATGAACCAATTGAGTCTTGTCCAACAAGATCACCAAAGCGTTCGAGATAAAGTACAGACCTTTATAACGTACCTGACGGGGTAACCAGACAGCGGCATTCTCCGCTACGCCGAAACTACCCTCCACCACAGATACGTCCGTCCCGTTCAACTCCCGGGGATCAGTCAACTCATCCGGGTTAAAGGTAGCGCAAGTAATCTCCTTCAAATTCGAGGCGATACGTTTCGCCTCCGGAAACTCACGGCGGATCACCTCATTCACATCCTCGCCGGGCTTTAACTCGATGGCCTTGCCACCCGCCCCGGCTAACACTTCCGAGAACGTAGCCAACTTATCCGCATAAGTAATCGCCTCCAACGTAAGCTCAGGCATCTCGTGGCGTGCACCCGTATGACGACGGATACTCGCCAATATAGAATCTTTACTACTCATTATCTCACCTTATTTTTCTTCCACATATCATTAAACGACTCCTTGGCGAAAGCCGGAAGCTCACGTCCCTTACCCCAAGCGTTCAAGCCATTGTAGACCATGAAACGAGGCAAATGATTCACTACCGGAGCAAACTTCAACGCCGTATTGAACAATCCCGGACGTTCCATCAGGAACTTCATCCCGAAAGACATCACTTTCTTCTCCTTGCTCGCCTTACCGATCTTATCCAAATCTTGCCGCCAACGGTAAATCTGCTCGCCCAAGTCGATCTTTACCGGACAAACGTTCGAGCAAGAAAGGCATAAGGAGCAAGCCGATACGTTATCCGAATATTCCTCCGGATTCCTCAGCATACCCAAGTTGATCCCGATCGGTCCCGGAATGAAATACGTATACGAATAGCCACCACTCCTGCGATATACCGGACAGGTATTCATGCACTCGCCACAACGGATGCAATTCAACGTACGGATATGATCCGGTTTCGCCAAGATATCACTGCGCCCGTTATCCACGATAATGATATGGAACTCTTGTCCCTCGGGCGGACGGCGGTAATGAGAAGTATAAGACGTGATGGGTTGCCCCGTACCCGAACGAGCCAGCAAACGAGTGAATACGCCCAATGCCTCCAGATTCGGTACGATCTTCTCCATCCCCATCGTAGCGATATGCACCTTCGGGAAGGAGGTTCCCATATCGGCGTTTCCCTCATTGGTACAAACCACGATCTCACCCGTAGAGGCGACGGCGAAGTTTACGCCTGTCATCGCCACGTCGGCATGGAGGAATTTCTCACGCAGATTCTTACGGGCGGCATGCGTCAGGTAGGTAGGGTCGATATTCCCTTTCTCCGTTCCCATCTCACGCTCCATCATCTCGCTGATCTGCTCCCGTTTGATATGGATCGCCGGCATCACGATATGGCTCGGGGCCAAATGCATCAATTGCAAGATACGCTCACCCAAATCGCTCTCCACCACATCGATTCCTTTCGACATCAAGAACTCGTTCATATGGCATTCCTCCGTCAGCATCGATTTGCTCTTGATCAGGTTCCGGGCATCATGCTGCCGCAAGATCCGCAAGACGATCTCGTTATGCTCCTCGGCATCTTTCGCCCAGTGCACGATAGCCCCGTTGGCGATCGCATTTTTCTCGAACTCCTCCAGAAGCGTGTCCAGATGGCTGTTGGAGTAAAGCTTGATCTCCGAGGCCAACTCCCTCAACCGCTCCCACTCGGGAAGCGAATGGCTCATCTTATCCCGTTTGGTACGTACCATCCAAAGCGTATGGTCGTGCCAAGCCTCATTCTCCTTATTCTCTAGGAAACGGGCCGCTGCTATAGCATGTTTCGTACTCATAATCCGGACGCTAATATTTGAACGATGTGAATAGTCTTGATCGGAAGTTTCTCCCGCTTGATAACCCCTTCCATATGCATCAGGCAAGAGCTATCCGCCCCGGTGATATACTCGGCGCCGGTACTCATATGATCCTTTACCTTGTCTTGTCCCATGCAAGTAGAGACCTCAGGCTCCTCGATGGCGAACATACCGCCGAAACCGCAACATTCGTCCACCCGCTTCGGCTCGAACACCTCGATACCTTTCACCAAGGAAAGGAGATCACGTAACTTGGAATAGTACGGGATATTACGCTCGCTGGGCGACGAGAGATGCAACTCACGCACCCCGTGGCAACTATTATGGATACTCACCTTATGCGGGAAAACGGCCGGCAGGGATTCCGGTCTCACCACGTCGTGCAAGAACTCGCAGATATCATAAATCTTCTTGCTGTTCATACAAACGTGATCCCGCTTCTCCAAGATATGGGGATGGTTCTCTTTTACGAAGGCTACGCAACTGGCCGAGGGGCCTACCACGTAGTCATAGTTCTTAAACTGTTCCTCCATCCGGAGGGCCAAGCGAGCCGCCTCATCCTCGAAGCCGGCGTTCGCCATGGGTTGCCCGCAGCAGGTCTGGTCCATCGGATAATCGACATCCACACCCACATGCCTCAACAATTTATACGAGGCGATACCTACTTCGGGGTACACCGCGTTAATGTAACATGGGATAAATAATCCTACCTTCATACTAATTTTATCTTATATATCATATACGACACCGTATATAATTAACACCTACAAGCCCCTCATAGCTGCATATTGGCCCTTACCCTGCTTAGTGTCTCGGGAGTCATCAGCAAATAAGAGGCGATATGGGACAAGGGGGCACGCTGCACGATCTCAGGGTGTTCTTTCAATAAGCGGGCATAACGTTCATTAGCGGTCTCGAAACGAAGGAAGTCCGCCTTCCGTTGAGACAGGATCAGCGAATTCTCCAACAGGCGGCGATACATGACCTCGATCTCGTAATCCTCGGCGCACAATGCCAATAAAGGATCATGAGGAATGCCATACAGCACCGTATTCTCCAAGGCCTCCACCAACAGATTAGCGGGACGTTGGCGCAAGAAGCTCTCGATGCAAATGAAGATGTTGTCCTCGCTGGCGAAATGCTCGGTCAGCTCTTTCTTATTCTTAAAGTAAAACTGGCGAACCATTCCCTTATAGACATAACCGAGTTGCGTACAAACCTCTCCTTCGCTCAAAAACAGGGCGCCTTTTTTCAATTCTGTCCGGATTAAGATAGAGGCCAGTTTCTCAACGGCTTCCTCACTGAGTAGAATCGATTGCGCCGCGATCCTGCGAGCTATAAATATCGCTGTATCCATATTCATGGTTGTTTTTGTTTGTTTCCGCAAACTTACGAAATAAATACCACTTGATTTACGTCAAGCCCCCTTTTATTTATATTCTTGCCAACTCTTGATGCAGATATCATCTACGCTCAAGGTACAGAAGGCTTGAATAAAAGCGCTGGCCAGACGGGCGTTGGTGATTAGCGGGATATTCAGGTCGATGGCGGCACGGCGGATCTTATAGCCGTTGTCAAGCTCGCCGGCGGAAAGGTCACGAGGGATATTCACGACCATATCGATCTGCTTCTCATGAAGCATCTTAAGCGCCTGCGGTTCTCCCTTCTCGCTCGGCCAGTACACCTTCGTACTCGGAATGCCATTCTCCGCCAAGAAACGGTGCGTACCTCCCGTAGCGAATAGATTGTAGCCTTTCGCCGCCAGCATCTTAGCGGCATCCAGCATGGCTACCTTCTGCTTCGGCGTACCGGTGGACAGGAGGATATTCTTCTCCGGAACCCGTTGCCCGACAGCGAGCATACTCGTCAACACCGCCTCGGATACATCGTCGCCCAGACAACCCACCTCGCCCGTGGAAGCCATATCGACCCCTAATACCGGATCGGCTTTCTGCAAGCGGTTGAACGAGAATTGAGAGGCCTTGATACCCACATAATCCAAATCGAACTCATTCTTATTCGGTTTCTCTACCGGCAAGCCCAGCATGACACGGGTAGCCAACTCGATGAAGTTTATCTTCAGCACCTTGCTCACGAACGGGAAGGAACGGCTGGCACGAAGGTTACACTCGATCACCTTGATCTCATTGCCCTTCGCCAGATATTGGATATTGAACGGGCCGGAGATATTCAGCTCCTTAGCGATCTGCTTACTGATACGCTTGATACGACGAACCGTCTCTACATATAATTTCTGGGCCGGGAACTGAATCGTAGCGTCGCCGGAATGAACCCCGGCAAACTCGATATGCTCGCTAATGGCATACATCACGATCTCGCCATGATCGGCCACGGCATCCATCTCCACCTCTTTCGCATGCTCGATGAACTGACTTACCACCACCGGATGCTTTTGGCTGACGTTGGCGGCCAATTTCAAGAAACGCTCCAACTCCTCTTGATTCGAGCAGACATTCATGGCGGCACCACTCAACACGTAACTCGGGCGAACCAACACGGGGAAGCCTACCTCCGCCACGAAGCCATTGATATCCTCCATGGAAGAAAGCTCTTTCCAGCGGGGCTGATCCACGCCGATACGATCCAACATGGCGGAGAACTTCTCACGGTCCTCGGCATTATCAATGCTCTTGGCTGACGTACCCAAGATATTCACATGCTGTTCGTCCAAACGCATCGCCAGGTTATTCGGGATCTGGCCACCGGTGGAGACGATCACGCCGTGCGGGTTCTCCAGCTCGAGGATATCCATCACACGCTCGAAGGTAAGCTCGTCGAAATAAAGGCGGTCGCACATATCATAGTCGGTAGACACCGTCTCGGGATTGTAGTTGATCATCACGGAGCGGTAACCCTCCTTACGGATCGTATTCAAGGCCTGCACGCCACACCAGTCGAACTCCACCGAGCTACCGATACGGTAAGCGCCGGAACCCAGCACGACAATCGAGCGATGATCGCCCAAGTACGTCACGTCGTTTTCCGTACCGCTATACGTCAGGTACAGGTAATTCGTCCGCGCCGGATACTCGGCAGCCAAGGTATCGATCTGTTTCACCACCGGAAGAATGCCATGCTCCTTACGGAACTGGCGAACCAACATCATACCCTTCTCCACATCCCCATCGAGACCAATCGCCCGTGCGATCTGGAAATCAGAGAACCCTTGCCGCTTCGCTCTGCGAATCAGGTCAATTTTCAATTCTCCATTTTCAATTTTCAATTTGTGTAGCTCCTTGGAGGTACACATGATTCCGTATAGTTTCTGTAGGAACCATCGGTCTATCTTGGTAAGCTCATGAATCTGGTCTACCGTATAACCAGCACGGAATGCCTTCGAGATAACGAAGATACGGCGGTCGGTAGGCTCATGCAAAGCCTTATCGATATCCTCGATCACCAACTCCTTATTCTCCACGAAACCGTGCATACCCTGCCCGATCATACGCAAGCCCTTCTGGATAGCCTCCTCGAAGGTACGTCCGATCGCCATCACCTCGCCAACCGACTTCATGCTGGAACCCAACTCACGAGCCACGCCGTGGAACTTACCCAAGTCCCAGCGAGGGATCTTACATACCACGTAATCGAGAGCCGGCTCAAAGAAAGCGCTAGTCGTTTTCGTCACGGAGTTTTTCAAGTCGAACAAACCGTAGCCCAAGCCTAATTTAGCGGCCACGAAAGCCAACGGATAACCGGTCGCCTTAGAAGCCAAGGCCGAAGAACGGCTCAAGCGGGCGTTCACCTCGATCACCCGGTAATCCTCACTCTCCGGATCGTAAGCGTATTGCACGTTACACTCGCCCACGATACCGATATGGCGGATGATACGGATCGCCAACTCACGTAATTTATGATAATCCGTATTGCTCAAGGTCTGCGAGGGGGCAATCACGATAGACTCTCCCGTATGGATTCCCAGCGGGTCGAAATTCTCCATGTTACATACCGTGATGCAGTTATCGAAGCGGTCGCGCACCACCTCGTACTCTACCTCTTTCCAGCCCTTCAAGCTTTTCTCCACCAATACTTGCGGAGAGAAAGAGAAAGCCTTCTCTACCAACACGTCCAATTCTTCCTCATTGTCGCAGAAACCGGAACCCAAGCCCCCCAGCGCATAAGCGGCACGGACGATGACCGGATACCCCAGCTCAGCGGCCGCACGACGAGCGTCAGCGGCGTTCTCCACGGCCTCGCTCTTGATCGTCTTCACGTCGATCTCATCCAGCTTGCGTACGAACAACTCCCGATCCTCGGTATCCATGATAGCCTGCACCGGGGTACCCAATACCTTCACGCCATACTTCTCCAGCACGCCGCTTTGGTAAAGAGCCACGCCACAATTCAACGCCGTCTGCCCGCCGAAAGCGAGCAAGATACCTTCCGGACGTTCCTTCTCGATCACCTTTTCCACAAAAAAAGGAGTAACGGGCAGGAAATAAACCGTGTCCGCGACTCCTTCCGATGTCTGTACCGTAGCGATATTCGGATTGATCAATACCGTTTGAATCCCCTCTTCCTTAATCGCCTTCAGGGCTTGGCTGCCTGAATAATCGAACTCGCCCGCCTCACCAATCTTCAAGGCTCCGGAACCGAGTATCAGGACTTTCTTTATATCTTCTTTCATTGCTTTACTTTTTTTAATGTTCTCTTTTAGGGTAAGCCTAAACACCCGTTTAGGGTAGACCTAAACACTCATTTAGGGTTGCCCTAATCCCTCGTTTAGGGTGGGCGTAAATCCCCGGCTACAACAATTCCGTGAATTTATCAAACATGAACTCCGTATCCAGCGGCCCGCTGCAAGCCTCGGGATGGAACTGAGAGGAGAAGAAAGGCTTCGTCTTATGCTTGATGCCCTCGTTCGTCCCGTCATTCATATTGACGAACAGCGGTTCCCACTCCTCACCCAGCGTATCGTTATCCACGGCGTAACCATGATTCTGCGAGGTGATGAAGCATTTCTCCGTGCCTACCATACGTACCGGCTGGTTATGGCTACGATGACCGTACTTCAATTTATAGATAGAAGCACCGCCGGCTTTCGCCAACAACTGGTTACCCATGCAAATACCGCAAATCGGCTTATCCCCGGAAAGCGCCTTACGGATATTCCGCACGGCGGCATCGCAGGTATCCGGATCTCCCGGACCGTTACTGATAAACAAGCCATCGTATTCCAGCTGATTGAAGTCGTAGTCCCAAGGCACACGGATCACCGCCACGTTACGCCTCAACAGGCAACGGATGATGTTATGTTTCACGCCGCAGTCCAAAAGCACGACGCGCTTTAGTAATTGAGAATTGAAAATTGAAAATTGAAAATTGGGGGCTTCCGATAAAGAACAGGTCTGGCTCGTACCATCGGGCAGGTAACAAATAATCTCCTTGCACGATACCCGATCCACATAGTTCACATGCTCATAATTCTCGATTTTCAATTCTCCATTTTCAATTTCGTTATCGGCATCGCCGATAGCGATACGTCCCATCATCACGCCATGCTCACGCAATTTCTTAGTCAACGCACGCGTATCGATACCGTATATGCCCGGGATCTTCTCCTCCTTCAACCAGTCGCCCAAGCTGCGCTCGGCGTTCCAGTGGCTATACTCATGGCTGTAATCGCTAACGATAATCGCCTCGGCGTGGATCTTCTCGCTCTCCATAAACATAGCGATCCCGTTCGGCTCGAACGTACGAGGCGGGACACCGTAGTTACCAACGAGCGGATAAGTCAACACCATCAACTGGCCTGCGTACGAAGGGTCCGTCAAGCTCTCCGGATATCCGGTCATAGCGGTATTGAACACGACCTCGCCAGCCACCGGTCTCTCATAGCCGAAAGAGTAGCCACGGAAGACGGTACCGTCGTCTAACATCAAAGTTGCTGTTCTCATAAAAAACTTCATTTTATAATATAAAAAGAGCATCAGAAATTAAGCCGAACAACTCCTCGCCCGTCATAATTTTCAATTCTCCATTTTCAATTTTCAATTAATCAAGTATTCTTCTTCCATATAGTGAATAAAAGCCTCGTTCACTAACCGAGTCCCGCCCGGTGTCGGGTAATCGCCGGAGAAATACCAGTCACCCGGATGCTCCGGACAAGAGGCATGCAAGCCCTCCAAAGTCTGGTAGACGATCTCTACTTTCGCCTGCGTCCCGACCGGTGTAAGCAACTCCACCATCTTAACGGATATCTCCTCGTCCGTAAACGGGGCGTATATCTCCTTTACATAATTCACCAACGGACCATCCGCTGCTGTTTGTTGTCGCTTCGCCTTTTGATAAGCGTCCAAGATCACGTATTCCATCCTCCGGTCACGTAACAGGGCCACCGCAGCCTTAAAAGCGATAAACTCGTTCATCCGGGACATATCGATACCGTAATAATCCGGGTAACGTACCTGCGGAGAAGAACTTACGATCACGATTTTCTTCGGATGCAGGCGATCCAAGATACCGATAATACTCTGGCGTAAGGTAGTACCCCGCACGATGCTATCATCTATCACAACCAGATTATCGATAAAAGGTTCAATACTTCCGTAAGTAATATCATATACGTGCGCCGCCAGATCATTGCGGCTATTGCCCTCAGCGATAAATGTACGTAATTTTATATCTTTTATAGCTACTTTCTCCGAGCGGATTCGCATGGAAAGGATTTGCTCCAGTTCCTCTTCCCTGAGCAGGTGACTACGATCGGCGATCCATTCTTTTTTCAGCTTATTCAAATAGTTGTTCAACCCCTCCTGCATCCCGAAATAAGCGACCTCGGCCGTATTCGGGATAAAAGAGAAGACGGTATGATTCAAATCATAATCCACCGCTTTCAAGATCGGATGCACGAGATTATCTCCCAAACGCTTCCTTTCCCTGTAAATATCCACGTCGCTACCCCGTGAGAAGTAGATACGCTCGAAGGAACAAGCCTGATTCTCTTTCGGCTCCACGATCTGGGAGATATGCCACTCGCCTTTCTTGTTGACAAGTATCGCCTCTCCCCGATTCAACTCCCGGATATCGTCTACCTGCACGTTCATCACGGTTTGTATAACCGGACGCTCGGAAGCCAACACGATAATCTCATCATCCGCATAATAGAAGGCCGGACGGATTCCCCACGGGTCCCGCACGCTGAACGACTCGCCACTACCGGTGATACCGCAAATCACGAAACCACCATCCCAGCCCGGGGTACAGCGTTTCAGCACGTTCGACAAATCAATTTGATCCTCGATGGCATGCGTGATATCCATCCCTCTCAATCCTTCCGCCTCACACTTTTGGTACAGGCGCTCCACTTCCCGGTCCAGCCGGTGTCCCAGCTGCTCCAGCATGATATACGTATCGGAATATTTCCGGGGATGCTGGCCGATCGCCGTGATCTCCTCGAATACTTCATGAACATTTGTCAGGTTGAAATTTCCGCAAACGGCAAGGTTCTTTGCACGCCAGTTATTGCGTCGTAAAAAAGGATGGATATAAGAGATTCCGGATTTTCCGGTGGTACTGTAACGGAGGTGGCCCATATAAAGCTCTCCGGCGAAAGGTAGGTTGGCTTTGGCGAATAGCGGATCGTTGAGTTGCTCGGGGGTTAAATCCTTGTAGTGTTCGTGAACTGCGGCAAATATCTCGGTAATAGCTCCGGTCCCGACGGCCCGTTCACGGAACATATATTCCTCTCCGGCATTTGCCTCTAACTTCACGCAGGCTAAGCCCGCTCCTTCCTGCCCCCTGTTATGCTGCTTTTCCATCAGCAAATAGAGCTTGTTCAGTCCATACATCCAACTACCGTACTTCTCGTGATAATACTCCAAGGGTTTCAGTAACCGGACCATGGCGACACCACACTCGTGCTTCAATACTTCCATTGTCGAATCAACTTTTTGATTTTGCCGCAAAGATACAGACAATCCCTAACATATTGTTTAAACAAACATAAAATAATTGACACTTTCACGGAAAAAATGTTTTTATCGGACGTTTGGTTAACAAAGCTTACATTTTATAAGCAAAAGGGAGGGTTTTATTTTCAATCCATAAGCCACTCATTTCCCTCTTGAAAGAGGCCTTTCAAAGATATCCATCCGAGAACCGTAATATTTCCGTAACAGAAAGAAAAACACCAATATTCTTTCTGGCACAGAAGTATTCTTGCATAAATTCTTTCTATCATAGAAATAATTCGGTAATTTTGTGCGTAAATATAATTTCCATAGAATGAATACAAATATACTCCAAACACTGGTAACGGCCATGCAACGCCGATTAGCGGCTCTTCCGCAGAGATTGCGACCATTTACCACGGAGTTTGATGAGCTCCCTAAAAACCTGATGCTAACCGGTGCCAGAGGATGTGGCAAATCGACATTTCTACTCCATCATTCACAAGGCAGGCGCTTATTATACTTTTCTGCTGATAATCCGAAGATTATTAGCGAACCGCTCTATGACTTAGTTAGTAGCGTATTCATGCTTGGTTATGAAGGTGTTATTATCGACGAGATTCACTACGCATCAAACTGGAGCATACATCTGAAGGCCTTGTATGATGACTATCCAGGAAAAATCATCTGGATTTCAGATTCCTCATCGTTAGTACTTCGTGATGGCAAGGCCGACTTGTCCAGACGTTATGTTGCGATACAGATGCCTTTAATGTCGTTCAGAGAATTTCTATATCTTGAAACTGGCCAAATATACCCCAAGTATAAACTGGGAGACACAATACTACCTACACAACCAGATGCGGAGCTGTTGAACCATTTCCTCAATTATCGTAGTTACGGTACACGTCCTTTCTACCAAGAGAAAGATTTCGAAGCACGTTACATGGCTATCATCGACAAAATTCTCAATAACGATATACCGTTCTTCCTGCCTAGCATTTCCGAAAACAACCTACGTGTGATGCGAGCCATTATCGGCACACTGGCAAACTCCTCAATACCTCGTGTACAAGTCACCTCCTTATGCTCCGACTGGGGAATAGGAGCGGAAAAACTCTATCAACTACTCTTTGTGATGGAAAGTGTAGATCTATTGAAAATAGTAAAGTACCCCAATGACACGAAAGCCCGTAGCACTGGCGCAAAAATGTTGTTCGCAGACCCATGCGCTTATAAGGTTTTGAATGCAGACCAAGGAACGGAACGTGAAGCCTACACTGTCCACTGCTTTTCTAGGGCAGGTTACGAGATAAACGCCATGAAAGACGAGAAGAAAGGTGATTATGTGATTACAAAAGACCATGTATCACAAACCCTAGAAGTTGGAGGAAAAAACAAAAATCCTAAAGAAGCGGACTATGTCTTGAGAGACAACACCGACTACCCTGTAGGCAACGCCATTCCATTCTGGCTCATGGGTATGATGTGGTAGTCTTCTGTAATACAAAGGTGGTGAGAAGCATAATGTCATGTTTCCGGAAACAAAAAAGGCCTCCTTTTAGGGGAGGCCTTTATGTTAAAAAACAACGGATTATCTATTTACCAATCTCGAGGGTAGCCTATCTGCCATATCCTCATTTCCTCTGATTCAAAAATTCTACGATCCTTCCACAAGCCAATCCATCCCCATAGGGATTAACCGCCTTGCTCATCGTATCGTAATAAACCGTATCATCAAGCAACGCCGAGACCTCGCTCACGATCTTATCATAGTCCGTACCGACCAGTCTCACCGTACCTGCCGCGAGAGCCTCCGGACGCTCGGTCGTATCACGCATCACCAACACGGGCTTGCCCAAGCCGGGGGCCTCCTCTTGGATACCGCCGCTATCGGTCAATACGATCGTTGATTTCTCCATCAGATAGACAAATGACAGAT
>OHIK01000932.1_pt1 | contig 13512 bp, 10 predicted proteins | sample 1568241 | NCBI WGS metagenome assembly OHIK01 (sample SAMEA3879567, study PRJEB24766) | human gut metagenome | biome: human-associated habitat; feature: feces | place: USA | collected 1985/1987 | reverse complement strand
GTCGCAGGCCCTCTGATGGTTGTTTCCGGCGTAGAAGGCGTAAAATACGATGAACTGGGCGAAATTGAATTGTCCAATGGTGAAGTCAGAAGATGTAAAGTACTGGAAGTAAATGGCGATACTGCTCTGGTACAGCTGTTCGAAAGCGCAACAGGTATCAACCTGTCTGACAGTAAAGTACGTTTCCTGGGCAAAAGCTTGGACTTCGGCGTTTCTCCTGACATTCTGGGTCGTGTCTTCAGTGGTATGGGTAAACCCATCGATAATGGTCCCGACATCATCCCTGAAAAACGTCTGGACATGAACCCCGCAGCAAGAGAATATCCTGCGGAATTCATTCAGACAGGTGTTTCCGCTATCGACGGTCTGAATACACTGGTTCGTGGTCAGAAACTGCCTATCTTTTCCGGTTCCGGTCTGCCTCATGCAAATCTGGCAGTACAGATCGCAAGACAGGCGAAGGTTCGCGGTACTGACTCCAAATTCGCCGTAGTATTCGCGGCCATCGGTATCACATTCGAAGATGCTGAATTCTTCATCAATGACTTTAAACAGACAGGCGCCATCGACCGTTCTGTCGTATTCGTAAACCTGGCAAATGACCCTGCTGTAGAACGTGTATGTACCCCTCGTATGGCATTGACTGCTGCGGAATATCTGGCATTTGAACAGGGCATGCACGTACTGGTTATCCTGACAGACATCACAAACTACGCAGAAGCCCTTCGTGAAGTATCTGCGGCGAAGAAGGAAGTTCCCGGTCGTCGTGGTTACCCCGGTTATCTGTATACTGACTTGGCTACCATGTATGAACGTGCAGGCCGTATCAAAGGCAAACCCGGCTCCATCACCATGATCCCTATTCTGACCATGCCTGAAGATGATAAGACCCATCCTATCCCTGACTTGACAGGGTATATCACAGAAGGTCAGATCATCCTGAGCCGTGACCTGTATAAAAAAGGCATCCAGCCTCCCATCGACGTTCTGCCTTCCCTGTCCCGTCTGAAAGATAAAGGTATCGGGAAAGACAAGACTCGTGAAGACCATGCCGATACTATGAACCAGCTCTTTGCAGCATATTCCCGCGGGAAAGACGCAAAAGAACTGATGGCAATTCTGGGTGAAAGCGCATTGTCCGAAATCGACCTGATGTATGCGAAATTCGCTGATGAATTTGAAAAACAGTATGTTTCTCAGGGCTTCCGTACAGACAGAACCATTGAGCAGACACTGGATACTGGCTGGAAACTGCTGCGTATGCTGCCTAAGAGCGAATTGAAACGTATTCGTGACGAATATCTGGAAAAATATCTGGCGGACGAGGAGTGATGCATTGTGGCTAAATTGAATGTCAATCCTACCCGAATGGAAATGACAAGGCTCAAACGTCAACTCAAAACCGCGACCAGAGGTCATAAGCTGCTGAAAGATAAACTGGACGAACTGATGAAACAGTTTCTGGAAATCGTGCGTGAAAACAAACGCCTCCGTGAACAGGCGGAAGCAGCTTTGGAAAGCGCATACCAGAACTTCATCATCGCCAGAGCCGTTATGAGCGAAAGCACATTGGCGGAAGCGCTGATGATTCCCCAGCAGTCTGTAGCGGTTAAAGTAAAGAACCGCAACATCATGAGCGTAAACGTACCTGTGTTTGACTTCCAGAAAGAGGAAGGCAGCGGGGATATTTATCCTTATGGTACAGCATTTACCTCCGGGGAACTGGACAGCGCCATGAATTCTTTCTCCGATGCCATGGAGCCTCTGCTGCGTCTTGCAGAAAGTGAAAAGACGGCACAGCTTTTGGCACAGGAAATTGAACGCACCCGCCGTCGTGTAAACGCACTGGAAAACGTAATGATTCCCAATTATCAGGAAACCATTAAGTTTATTGCCATGAAGCTGGAGGAAAACGAAAGAGCCAGCACCACACGACTGATGAAGGTCAAAGATATGGTTTTGAAGAAAACCATCGAAGAAAAGAGAAAACAGGACGAAGCGGCACACGCCTGAGCCTGATTTTCATTAGATCTGTGGATAAATGGGTAAAACCTTTTCGGTTTTACCCATTTTTTGCAGTATAAGGAGGAAAATTATGAAACTGATACTGGATTTGGATACAGGCATTGATGACGCTATGGCACTTGCTTATGCCGTTGGCAGCCCAGACTTGGAACTGATTGGTGTAACAGGTACTTATGGCAATGTGTATACAGAAGTGGGTGTACAGAACGTGCTGAATCTGCTGGAAATGATGGGCAAACCGGAAATTCCCGTTTTTCTGGGAGAGAAAAAAGCACTGACGCAGGATGTTTTTGTCCGTCATGAAGTCAGCGCCAGAATCCATGGGGAAAATGGTGTGGGACAGGTGGAACTGCCTGTGGCAGCGGAACATGCTTCCTAGATGGATGCAGTGGATTTTATCATTGAGTCTGTGAAAAAATATGGAAAAGAACTGGTTATTGTGGCAACCGGCCCTCAGACCAATCTGGCGGCGGCATTGAATAAAGCCCCGGAAATCAAAGAAATCATGGGGAAAATCGTGATCATGGGCGGTGCACTGACTGTTCCCGGTAATGTAAGCCCCTATGCGGAAGCCAATATTTCCAAAGACCCTCTGGCTGCAAAAATCCTTTTTGAAAGTGGTCTGGATGTGACCATGGTTGGTCTGGACGTGACACAGCGTTCTCAGCTGACATTGGAGGATTTGCAGGCTTGGAAAAACTGCGGTACATTGGCAGGGGAAAAATATGCGGATATGGTGGCATACTATATCAGTCAGCATGAACACAGCGGCGGTACTGCATGTTATCTCCATGATCCTTCCGCTGCTGTCTGCGCTGTACATCCCGAATGGTTTACCATGCTTCCCATGCATATGACCGTTGTCACAGAAGGCGAAGCGGCAGGACGTACCATTGGTGATCCCATGAAACTGCGGGAAGCAAACCCCAATGTGAAGGTTTGTATTGGTGTGGACTCTCCAAAATTGGAGGCACATTTGAAAGAAATCCTCATGCGTGCTTTTCTGGGCAACTGAAGGGAATGCTTTTGCAAGAAAAGAGATGTTAGCTTAAAAAATATATAGCCGGAATCCTTGAATATAGAAAGGATTCCAGCTATTATTTTTCAATAGCTGTGCTTTCCTAAAGAAATGTATATTAGGATTCTATTTTTGCTTTAACTTCGTGCATCATGCGTGAAAAATGTTTCAGTATCAAGATGGGAGTGAAAGAATGAATTTTGCAGAAGAATATAAAAGAAAACTGAAAACACCGGAAGAAGCAGTGAAACTGGTGAAAGACGGCGACTGGGTAGATTACAGTGTAGGTATTGGTTTTCCTGTGCTGCTGGATGCAGCACTGGCAAAACGCAAAGATGAATTGAGAGACATCAAGATTCGCGGTTCCCTTGCTATGCAGCCCATTCAGGCAGTAGAACAGGATAGAGAACGGAGAACATTTACCTATAACAGCTGGCATTGCTCCGGTTATGAACGGAAATTGTGCGATGAAGGTCTTTGCAACTATATTCCTATGATTTTCCGTAATATGGCGTCTTATTATAGACGGTATCTGACCGTAAATGTGGCTATGATTTCCGTGGCACCCATGGACAGCAAGGGATTTTTCAATTTCTCCATGGTAAACTGTACCACCAGAGCCATTCTGGATGCGGCAGACCTGATTATTCTGGAAGTTAACGAACACATGCCCCATGTTTATGGCGGGCAGGAAGACTGCATCCATATTTCTGAAGTAGATGTGGTAGTAGAAGGGGAACATAAACCTCTGGCACAGAAATTGATGAGAAGATTGCTTCTTTGCTTTTGCCTCACATTCCTGATGGTGCTACTATTCAGCTGGGTATTGGCGGTATGCCCAATTCCGTGGGCAAATTGATGGCAGAATCTGATTTAAAGGATTTGGGCATGCATACAGAACTCCTTTCCGATGGCTTTGTAGACTTGTACGAAGCTGGTAAACTGACAAACAGCCGGAAAACATTGCACCGCGGGAAAGGTGTATTCGGTATTGCATTGGGTTCCCAGCGGCTCTATGATTGGGTAGGAGAAAATCAGGGACTTCTTTCTTTCCCTATGGACTATGTGAATCAGCCCAGCGTTATGGCACAGATGGAAAATATGATTTCCATCAACAACTGTATCGCCATTGACCTGTATGGACAGGTTTCCTCTGAAAGCGCAGGCACACGCCATATTTCTGGTACTGGTGGACAGCTGGACTTTTCCACAGGGGCTTATGATGCGCCTGGCGGCAAAGGCTTTATCTGCATGACATCTTCTTATCGGGATAAGGCTGGTAATCTGAAATCCAGAATCCTGCCCAAATTTACAGAAGGGGACATCATCACAACCCCCAGAACACAGGCGTTCTATATCGTAACAGAATATGGCATTGTGAATCTGGCAGGCAGAAGCACATGGGAAAGAGCGGAATTGCTTATTTCTCTGGCACATCCTGATTTCAGGGATGAACTCATTGCGGCAGCGGATAAGCAGAAAATCTGGCGAAACTCCAATAGAATCTAATTTGTATACAAAACAGGGATTTCTGATGTTTTCAGAGATTCCTGTTTTTTGTTGCCAGACACATAAGGGAAAAAAGTGCATACAATAGAAGCAGGGGGTGACGCCTGTGGGCAGAAAATGTGTGAATCAATGGAGAAAACGATGGATCGGTTCTCTGATGATTGCGTTGGGAACTGGTGTGTTTTTGGCATTGCTGCTGCCGGGGTGCATGTTTCTGGTGGCTGTCCTGCTCATTTGCGGCGGCGCCTGTCTACTCTATAAAAGTTAAGATAATTCACGCATGTTATTCTTTGGATTGAAAAGAGTGACATGCGTTTTTTGTTGTATTACAAAATATGTTTTGCAGGCTTTTCCGTTTTTCCCCTTTTTGTTATAATTTAATGAGAGAAAGATTAAATACGCAGGGGATGAAAGTATGAATGAACCATATAAAATTTTGCTGGTGGATGATGAGGCGGAAGTCCGCACCAGCATTATTCGAAAGATAGATTGGTCTGCCGTTGGTTTTCAAGTGGTAGGCGATGCAGAAAACGGCGTGGATGCGCTGGAAAAAATTGAACAGTTGGAGCCGGACGTGGTATTGACGGATATTCGGATGCCCTATATGGATGGTCTGGAAATGGCAGAAAGACTGCGGGAAATCCATCCTTCCATCAAAGTGGTGCTCTTTTCCGGCTTTGATGATTTTGAATATGCCCAGAAGGCCATTAAACTGAATATCATTGAGTATATCTTGAAGCCTGTCAACGCAGAGGAAATGATGGAAATTTTGCTGCGCATCAAGGGCACACTGGATGAGGAAATCCAGCGTTTGCGGGATTTGACAAACTTACAGGAAAGTTTCCGGAAAAATCTGCCTATCCTGCGAGAGAAATTTTTGAGCAATCTGGTGAAGGGCAATGTAGGAAAAGAAGATATTCCTGTACTTATGGAGGAATATGGTCTTTCCCTTTTGGAAGGAAATCGCTGGGTAGCGGCAAAAGTTATGGCACAGGAAATGGATCATGCCGCTTGGAACAGTTGGAACCTGTTGGCTGTATCTGTACAGCGTTTGCTGGAGGACAGATTCAAGGGCTTTGGCAATTATAGCTGTTTCCAGCGACCATCTGGCATTTGTGTCATTGCTGCCATGGAAAGTGAAAAAGACCTGATGCAATTGACCACTTTTTTCCGGGAATTGTGCAAAGAAGTCAAAAAGATTTTAAATTGTACCCTGATTGTGGGAATTGGACGCGTGGTGGAGAACATCGAAGATATTTCTCACAGCTATGCGGAGGCAAGGGAAGCTGTTGCCTATAGCCGGACTGCCGGTGAAGTGGTCTTTATCTCCGACGTGGAACCACAGAAGGATACTTTGCTCCATTTGGACGAAAAAGACGAAAAGGAACTGAGTTATGTATTGAAATTCGGCGATGAAGAAATGATACAATCCTGTGTGGAAAGCATTTCCGGCAGAATGCGACAGACAAAGGCGATACAGAGCAGTTTTCAGGCATATATCATCGATATTCTGAGTGTCATTTTGCGCGTAGTACAGAAAAATGGCTTGGAAGAAAACATCGTCTTTGGTAAATACACTGACTACAACGGTGTGCTCACGGGCATCCGGGACAGCGCGGATATGCAGGACTGGCTTTGTGAAGTCTGCTTTGCCATCAGCGGCAAATTGTATCGGGAACGTGTGGGAACCACCCAGACATTGATTGAAAAGGCAAAGAAATATATTGGGGAAAATTACGCTAATTCCGCCCTTTCATTGGAGATGGTATGCAGTTATCTCCATATCAGTACAGCTTATTTTTCCACCATATTCAAAAAAGAAGTGGGGGAAAGCTATATTTCCTATCTGACGGGTATCCGCATGGAAAAAGCGGCTGCGCTGCTGAAGGAAACCGATGAAAAGACATATCAGATTGCCGCAAAGGTTGGCTATGACGAGCCGAATTATTTTGGCTATGTATTCAAAAAGAAATTTGGGGTTTCTCCGAATAAGTTTCGTGGAAAGTGAGGAAAGCCATGGGCATTTTTCAAAAGGGAAAAGAATATCTGCAACAGCGGTTTTTGGATGGCAGCAAGCATATTGAACTGCGGAAACTGCTGTGGGTTTCCTTTACGCTGACATCTGTAGTGGCAACGCTTTTGATGGGGATTTCTTTCTATTATCGTTTTGCGGCACAATCTGCCCAAACCACATGGGAAGGAAACGATACTCGCATAGAAGATGCGGCAGAACAGGTGACAGCCCATTTTCGTAATATGATCAAAGTGTCGGATACCTTATATTACCGCGTTATCAAGGGGACAGATTTGCAGCAGGATACCATTTCTGATGATTTTCGGCTGATTTATGAAATGAATAAAGATAATGTGGAAAGCATTGCCCTCTTTTCCATTGACGGCAATTTGATTTGTGCTACACCCAATAGTCATCTGCGACCCAATTTTTCATTGCAGAAAGAAGCTTGGTATGGCAGTGCTTTGGATACAGAGGAAAATATCCGCTTTGGGGCACCGCAGGTTTCCCGGGTATTCCGGGCAGAAGGCGATGGCTATACACGGGTGATTCCTATGAGCCGTATGGTACAGCTGACCATGGGAGATCAGACAAAGCGTGGCGTGCTGCTCATCAATCTGCGATATGATGTATTGCAGGATATGCTGGAAAATGTCATGGTAGGGGAAGAATCCTATGTATATCTGGCAGGAGAAAATGGTAATCTGCTGTATCATCCCATGCAGGACCAGATTGCGGCAGGCACCATGAAAGAAGAAACATTGCCGCTGCTTATGTCCTCTCTGGAAGGAGATGTGCAGGCAAAACCCTATACGTTCCTACATAAGACCATTGGCTATACGGGCTGGCATATGGTGGGGGTATCCAAAGGGGATACGCCGTCTTTGCATAACTGGAAAACACGAAGTTTCATCCTGTTTTTGCTGGCGTTTTTCCTCAATGCCATGATGCTCATCAACTTTTATGTTTCCAGAAAAGTCACAGAGCCTATGCATCGATTGGAAGGGGCTGTGAAACGGATACAGGCAGGGGATTTGAATACGAAGATACAAGCTTCCGGTGTGTATGAGATACAGAATCTATCCAATGCCATTGAGGAGATGGAACGGAATCTGAAACAGCTTATGGAAGATATTGTACAGGAACATGAAGCCAAGCGAAAAAGCGATTTGATGGTACTGCAAAATCAGATCAACCCCCACTTCCTGTATAATACACTGGATGTCATTGTATGGATGATCGAAAATGAAAAAAGCGGCGATGCCGTCAAAGCGGTGACAGCACTAGCACGATTTTTCCGTATCAGTTTGAGCAGGGGTAAGACCGTTATTCCTGTTTCTGATGAAGTGGAGCATGTGCGAAACTATCTGATGATACAGGAAATGCGTTTCAAAAATAAATTTACTTATGCCTTTGATGTAAAAGAAGAAACAAAACAGCTGGGAACTGTGAAGCTAATTTTGCAGCCCTTGGTGGAAAATGCCATTTATCATGCCATGGAATTTATGGATGATGATGGAGAATTGACCGTAAAAGGCTATCTGGAAGGGGAAGAACTGGTGCTTTCTGTAACAGATAACGGCTGCGGTATGACGAAAGAGCGAGCAGAAGCCCTTCTGCGTGGGGATTTTGTCCAGACTGGAAAAGGCTCTGGCGTAGGGCTGCGGAATGTGCAGGAGCGAATCCAGCTAGTCTTTGGGGAGAAATATGGTCTGCGCATCCTTTCGGAACCGGATGAGGGTACTTGTATCGAGATTCACCTGCCAGCCATTCCCTATGAAGAAATGAAAGAAAGGGGGATGGTATCATGACCATAAAACAGAAAATCTTTCTTTTTGTGGACATCCTCATTTTGGTTGTACTGTTTCTGATCTCCTCTACAGATTATATCTGGAAGGAAAGAAAAGTAGATGTGTCCAATATTTCTGTTATTGTAGACATCCCGCAGGACAGCATCAATATGAATCTGCGGGAAGGAGCCAAAAAGGCTGCCCAAGCCTATCATGCAGACATGCATTTTCTCAATCTGCGGGATTATGAAGCACAGCAGATGGATATGCAGACATTGGTGCAGCGAGAATTGGATGCGGGTTGTGAAGGTATTGTGCTCCAATGTGGAAGCAGCAGAGTTACGGAAGAAATTCTGGAACAGATTCCCGTAGGTGTTCCTGTGGTGCTGTGGGATACAGAAGCGGAATCTCCGCGGGTGAAATCTTCGGTATCCTTTGACCGAGAAGCCATTGCAAGATTGCTGGTGGAAAAGGTATCTGAGGCAAGAGATAAAGGACAAAGTGTAACATTGGTGTCTCATAAAGACAGCAGCGATCAGGTGCAGCGTATGCATGATCTGTTGGAAGAATTGTTCCCCCAGGCAGGCATTATGGTACGGCGTGTGGAACTTGCGGATTATGCAGAAGCAAAAGCACTTGTCGGTGGTCTTGCAGCACAGGGGGGCAATATGGTTGTTTCCTGTGATACACAGGCACTGGAAGCCATGGCGCAGGTCTGCGAAAATAATGGATGCGAGTTACCTTTGTTTGGTATGGGTTGGAGTGGAATGATCCGAGAACAGCTTGAAAAAGAAAATATTGCTGGCGTGGCTGTGATAGATGCTTATGGCGCAGGATACTTTGGTGTGCAGAAGCTGACCATGATTATGACTGGAGAAGATCAGAATGAAGAAGAAAGGATTTTTCAGACAATCTGGGTGACCGGTGAAAATATGTATGATCGAAGTCGGGAAGCAATATTGTTTCCTTTTGCGTGAGGTGAGAACAGATGCAGATTAGAAAACAAGCAATCGGTATTTTTTTAGGTGTGATTTGTGTGGTCCTGGCAGTGGTTTGGCTATGGATGCCTCGCACAAAGGAAAAAAAGGAATTGAAAATCGGTGTTTCTCTTTATTCGGAAAGTGACACATTTGTAGACAGCATTGTATCCTCTATGCAGGAACAGGCAGCTGCTTATGAAGCGGAAACAGGCTGTCCTGTCACTTTGAACATTTCCAGAGCCAATGGCTCTCAGCGGGAACAGTATGATCAGGTGGAGCAGTATGTGGCACTGGGCTATGATGCTGTTTGTGTCAATCTGGTAGACCGCACCAACGCATCCAGCATGGTAGACCTTGCCCAGTCGGAAGAAGTGCCGCTGGTGTTTTTCAACAGGGAACCTGTGCGGGAAGATATCCTGCGTGGGGAAAATGTGTATTATGTAGGTACAGATGCCAGAGAAACGGCAAGAATGCAGGGAGAAGCGGTGTTGCAGAGCTATGCTGCTTCTGCGGAAAAAATGGACAAGAATGGTGATGGCATTTTGCAGTATGTGATGCTGGAAGGAGAAATGGGGCATCAGGACACCATTCTCCGCTCTGACTATGTACTCCAGACCATTGAAGATGGCGGTGTGAAACTGCAGAAGCTGGATGCGGAAACAGCTGACTGGATGCGCAGCCGCGCAGATGCCATCATGGAACAATGGATTGCGGAAATGGGCGATGAAATTGAATTGGTATTATGCAACAATGACGATATGGCGTTAGGAGCTGCGGATGCTCTAAAAAGAAAAAATTCTACAGCAGCAGTATTTGGTATTGATGGAACACCGGCAGGGCTTGAGGCACTGGAGCAGAAAGTGCTTTGGGCAACGGTTGACTGTGGTGCAAAAGAACAGGGAAAAGCCGTCTTTGGCATTGCTTCAGCTTTGGGTATGGGCAAGGAACTGCCTGAGGATATGGAACTGAGTGATGGCAGATATGTTCGGGTCCCTGTACAGGCGCGGATACATGAGTCCATATTCTGAACAGTTTTTTCGACAAAAAAAGAAAAAAATTATAGGTTTCGCCAAATGAAAAAGAATAAATTCCATGTAGATATAAAAAAATCTCTATTTTTTGCCTGGTATAGATTTGATATAATGTTATTAACAACAGGGAGATTGTTGTGTTACATGTGTTTCGGTCTTGGACTGGACAAAATCTAAAGGAGGGTTTATACAATGAAAAAGAAATTTTTGGCGATGCTGATGGCATCCGTGATGGTGTTGGGCCTTGCAGCCTGCGGCGGCGGCTCCAGTGATGCTGCAACAGAAGGCGACGCAGCAAGCGGCGACCTGCCCACAGTCGGTGTATTGATCTACAAATACGACGATACATACATCTCTACCGTAAGAAATTCCCTGCAGGCAGCTTTGGAAGGCAAAGCAAATGTAGAAATGCAGGACGGTAAAGGCGACCAGGCTACACAGAACGACCAGCTGGACGTTATGATTTCCAAAGGCGTTGACGTACTGTGCGTAAACATGGTTGACGCAAAAGCTGCAAGCGGCGTTGTAGAAAAAGCATCCGCAGCAGGTATTCCTACAATCTTCTTCAACAGAGAACCCGATACAGAAGTAATCAAATCCTATGATAAAGCATGCTTCATCGGTACAAACGCAATTGACGCCGGCAAAATGCAGGGTGACATCATCAAAGAACTGTGGGATGCACATCCTGAATATGACCTGAACGGCGACGGCAAAGTACAGTATGTAATGTTCCAGGGCGAACCTGACAACCCCGAAGCAATCGCTCGTACACAGTACAGTGTAGAACAGGCAACTGCTAACGGTCTGACAATGGAACAGGTTGGCGAAACACAGGTATGTAACTGGGATACAGAAACAGCTCAGAAAGCAATGGAAGCTATGCTGGCTGCTAACGAAGGCAAAATCGAACTGGTTATCGCAAACAACGACGGTATGGCTATCGGTTGTGTAGCTGCTCTGTCCAACATTGGCTACAACACAGGTGCTGAAGGCGCTCCTTTCATCCCTGTAATCGGTGTTGACGCTACAGACGCTGCAGCTCTGAACGCAGCAAGCGGCGCTGAATTCCTGGATGGCACAGAATATACCTACGATGACACAGGTATTGCAGTTCGTATCCCTTACGCTCCTTACACAGGAGAATAATCTCTGATTTTCAGTAATAGATAGGAACAATTGGTTCGCACAGTGGGGTTTTTCCTCACTGTGCGTTCTTATAAGAAAAGAAAGTCCGTGACTGAGAAACATTTGGAAGCACAGCAGCTTATGTTTTAAGAGAAAAAGCTGTCGTTGGGGAAGTTTTAACAAAGAGAAGTTGGCACAACAGACGATTAGGAAGTGTGGTGAAGGCAGTGAGCCAAGAAAAATATGTACTGGAAATGACAGATATCGAAAAGCAGTTCCCCGGGGTAAAAGCTCTGGATCACGCAATGCTCAAACTGCGTCCCGGTACTGTACATGCGCTGATGGGCGAAAACGGCGCAGGGAAATCAACATTGATGAAATGTCTTTTCGGTATTTATAAACAGGACGGTGGCAAAATCGTCATCGATGGTCAGGAAACAGCGTTTTCTGGACCTAAAAATGCGCTGGACAACGGTGTAGCAATGGTACACCAGGAACTGAATCAGGTACTGAAGCGCAGCGTTATGGAAAATATCTGGCTGGGTCGTTTCCCCAAACAGGGTGGACTGGTCAGCCATAAGAAAATGTATCAGGAAACACAGAAAGTATTTGAGGAACTGGAAATCCCCGTTAACCCTAAGACAATCATCGGCAAACTGAGCGTATCCCAGAGACAGATGGTAGAAATCGCAAAGGCCGTATCATATAATGCAAAAATTCTTGTATTGGACGAACCTACATCCTCATTGACCCATGAAGAAGTAGAGCATCTGTTCCGCATCATCAATAAACTGCGTGACAGAGGCGTTGCAATGGTTTACATCAGCCATAAGATGGAAGAAATTTTGCAGATTTCCGACGAAGTTACCATCATGCGTGACGGTAAATGGATTGCAACAGAAAATGCAAAAGATCTGACAACAGATAAGATCATTCAGCTTATGGTAGGTCGTGACCTGACAGACCGTTTCCCGCCGAAAACAAACAAACCCGGCGAAGTCCTGCTGGATGTAAAAAATCTGACAGGGAAATATATGCCTACCTGTATGGATGTAAGTTTCCAGCTGCGTAAAGGCGAAATCCTTGGCGTGGCAGGTCTGGTGGGCAGCAGAAGAACAGAACTTTTGGAAACCATTTTCGGTATTGCTCATCATCAGAGCGGCGAAATGTACATGCATGGCAAAAAAGTTGTGAATAAAGACGCAAAGACAGCCATCAAAAACGGCTTTGCGCTGCTGACAGAAGAACGTCGTGCCACAGGTATTTTCGGCGGCATGAGCATTCAGTTCAACTCTGTCATTGCCAATATCAAAAACTATCGGAAAGGTCTTCTGCTTTCCAATGCGAAAATGAAAGAAGACACCAAGTGGGTTATTGACAGTATGCATGTAAAAACCCCTAGCCAGAAAACCCATATCCGTTCACTTTCCGGCGGTAACCAGCAGAAGGTAATTTTGGGCAGATGGCTGCTGACAAAACCGGAAGTACTGCTTCTGGACGAGCCCACCCGCGGTATTGACGTAGGTGCAAAATACGAAATCTATCAGCTGATCATTGATCTGGCGCAGGAAGATAAAGGCGTTATCGTGGTTTCTTCTGAAATGCCGGAGCTGTTGGGGATCTGCGACAGAATCATGGTTATGAGCAATGGTCACTTGGCTGGTATTTTGGATGTCAAGGACGCAACACAGGAAGAAATCATGCGTCTGGCAGCAAAATATGTATAATGGGGAGGTAAAAAAGAATGGAAAAATTAAAGAGTTTCAAAGGGGATAAAACCTGGCAGGAACTGCTGCTGGACTATGCTCTGTATATCATCCTGATCATCATGATCATTGGTGTTATTGCGGCTGACCCTACATTTTTGTCTAAGAATAACTTTTTGAAAATTTTGGCACAGGCTTCTACCAGAGGTATTCTGGCGCTGGGTGTTGCTGGTATGATCGTATTGGCAGGTACTGACTTGTCTGCTGGTCGTATCCTGGGTTGTGGTGCTGCAATCTCCGCATCCTTATTG
>OHIK01000930.1_pt1 | contig 13519 bp, 17 predicted proteins | sample 1568241 | NCBI WGS metagenome assembly OHIK01 (sample SAMEA3879567, study PRJEB24766) | human gut metagenome | biome: human-associated habitat; feature: feces | place: USA | collected 1985/1987 | reverse complement strand
TCTTCAGCAGTGTTGCGAGGTTTTCTTCAAACGTATCGTGTCCCAGTTTGTTGGCACGCAGCGCATTCAGTTGTTCGTCCACATTCTTTTGAAGATTGATTTGTTTCAGCGTCAGTTCCTTTATCTTACTGCTGTTTTCAGATCCTTCTACCGTGTAGGCAGTAGAGAAATCAACGTATGGAGCGTTGATCTGTAGCGTTTCGATAGAATCCACAGAAAAGTTGATGACTTTGTTGTCTACCCGCAAGCGATAAAACTCGGGTGATTCGGGGCGGGGTTGTTTAAACTTGAATGTACCTTCTCCTTTCAATTTAACCGAATCAAGCGGAACAATACCTTCCAGACCGGAAGCTTCGAGATAAAGCATTTTCCCGTCGGCTCCCAAAGCCTCTATTTTCAGCGTCACATCAAATTCTTCCGACTCGGTAGGAGTGAAAGTAAACACGGAGAAATAAAGCCCGCTACGGCCTGCATACTCTTCGCCTATCTCCCAGGTAATCGTATAGTCGGATGCGGAATCTGCGTCACCGTTACCGGTAGTCACATCCAGCGTGCGAAGATGACCGCCTACCGTCATCCGTGCCGATTTCACAGAGGCAGGGAACGCATCTTTCACGGTAATCATGGCACGGCTTACTACGCGCTTCATTTGCAGTTCCTGACTCGAAGCCATATTCTCGTCCACTTGAAGAGAAAAATCCTGCCAGAAAGTCTCTGTTACTTTCTCAGGAGTATATTTCATGCCTTCCATACTTCCTCCGATACTGCTGTGAGCCAGGAAGTACACATGATGCGCTCCATACTTCATGTTCAGGGTAAGGGGAGAAGGAAGCGAAACGGTGTCCGCCTGCATCTGCTCGCCGTCCATGTAATCCCAATAGGAGAGGGTAGTGGCCAGCTCTGCCAGCGTGCCGGCACGTGAATTATTCCACTGGTTGATGTCTCCCTGTCCGATTTCCATAAACACCGGAAGGAAAGACACCCTGCACGTTTTCTCACTCGTCTGCTCCATATCCGTCGGACGGACGATGTTTTCCTTGCTGCAAGCCGCCATAATCAGGATGGCAGCCATGCAAATGATTTTCGACAAATTCATGTTGTTTAGTTTTAAGTTTATACCATAATTAACGCACGTCCGGAGTTTCGTTTCCGGTTTTGATGGATTTTTATTGTAAATTTTATACCTTTGCGTACAGATTCAACAACGCCATTTTTGGCAGAAAGGGAGTGCGTCTGGCCATTAGGATGTGCTTCCTTTTATTTTTGTATCCATACTTTCAGAAAAAGAAAAAATCATCGCTCGATATTATTTTATTTCTATAGTATATGAATATATAAATACGCAAGCTGTAATCTTATTGTAAATCAGTATTTTGTTATATATTCAGTGGACATGTAGTTCATTTTCAATAGACATATAGTTCACTTTCAGTGGACGGGTAGTTCATTCTGAATAGACATATAGTTCATTTTTAGTGGACACGTAGTTCATTTTATAACCTAAAGTAGACAAGTAGTTCACTTTAAAATAGACATATAGTTCACTTTTTTATTAGTGGACATGTAGTTCACTTCATAATAGACAAGTAGTTCACTTTTATCCATTCTGGTAAGTATCTTATGCGTTTTTAGTGGACAAGTAGTTCACTTCATCTTCATAAAGCTATATTATGTGAATAGCGAATTTAATATTTATGATAATTTCGTTGCAAATAATTTGCTTATATGCTTATATCTGCATATATTTGCGATGTTGAATCTTTTAATTATAGTAATAATGGCACAATATCGTATTAAAGAACTTCTGAAAGAACGGAACATGACGCAGAAGGATTTAGCCCAGAAAATTGGGGTTTCTGCTGTCACCCTGAACAGATACATGACAGGGAATCCTTCCGTTTCCTCCCTTGAAAAGATTGCTGGAGCACTGGATGTAGAAATAAGTGAACTATTTGTCCACCGGAAAACCGTAGAGACAGTTCCTGCTTTAAAATGTCCACACTGCGGTAATAAGTTGTACATTGAAATAAAGGGAGAGGATTATGGCGAGGAAAGCTTCTGAGAAAAAATATCCGGGGATGAATCTTATTCCCTTTGAGCGGGAGGATTATGTACGTCAGCCGCGCTCCTTATCCAGCCTTCAGTACCGGATGGATATAATACAGCTCCGTGCATTTGCCTGTCTTATGGAAAAAATGGAGCCACTGGTGCTTGAGCTTCTGAATGTTTATAATAATAATAACTTCGACAAGAAACTTTCTCTGTTCGACCTTCCGCAGGCCAAACAGCATATAGACCGTGACGGGGAGTTCTGCTTTACTATCCCCATGGAAAGCCTTGGCATAAGCCCTGGATTCTATAAGCGTGCGAAAGCAAGTCTTGACAGGCTGGTAGGAATTACCGTAAAAGTTCCCTATATAGACGATAAAGGAATAGAAAGGGAGAAGACTACCGCTGCATTCAGTATTGACACGAGAGCGGACGAAAGATACGTGAAAGACTTTAAGATAGGCATGGTAAGATCTGTGCTTGATAAAATGGTAGATATACGTCTGGGGTATAATGATCATCTGAAACGTATTGCCTTCGTGACAAGCAATGTGAATGCGGTACGTTTGTATGTGCTCACTTTATCGAATACCATTCGGGGGAAAAGGACCAGCTTTAATATATCACTCGATGATTTCCGTGAGTTCTTTCAGCTATATACTATGGTCAAAGGAAAGCGGGAGCCTAAGTATAAACGCTATGCCGATTTGGATAAGCGAGTCATTACTCCTGCCACAGAGGAACTTAAAAAACTTGCTGATAGTGGAAACTCAGATTTCTGGATAAAGGTTGATAGAGTAGGGGTAGGAGAGGCCGGTAATCCGCAAATGTTTCATATAAGCGCTTTTTATACTGAACTGGCCGGAAACGAGCAAAAAGCTAAGGAGAGAAGAAAAGAGGATGCCGACATGGAAAAATACTTGAAGAATACTCTGCGGCAGACTCCAGCTAATATACGAAAAATTAAGGCACGTCTGTTGCCTGAACTTCGTGTAGGATTCATAAAGGAGACACAGCGTATTTCAGAGATTCTGGAAAAACGTAACGACATAGAAAATCCATGTTCCTTTGCGTGGGTATTGCTGAATAACTGGCTGGATGAACATGAACCCAAAGTGGAAGAAATAAAAAGCGAACCTGTACAGATGGATCTTTTCAATGGTACGGAAGAAGAGCAAAATACAGATACTCCATTTGCTCCTGATAAAGATTGTCCAGAATGGAATCAGTTTATAAAATCTGTCAGGGAAAGAGTAGGAGAGACTTCGTTTCAAAGATGGTTTGCCTATATTGGATTTATTTCTTTTTCGGATAATACACTTACCGTTTCTGTACCGACAAAGATTTTTCCTGAGTATATATGTGAGAATCATTCAGAAGACGTATCTTTAGCCCTGAATGAAGCTTTTGGTGAAGATGTAAAACTACTTTATGAAGTAAGAAAATAACGAATAAATCCCGGAACGAAAAGCACCGTCCCGGGATTTTATTTTCACTCCACATAGTCCTTCGTGTCGACGCAAAGCTCTACTTTTTGTACATCGGTCAGTTCGACGAAGACCGCATACCAGTTGTTAAGGAAAGGGCCGTAGGTAGAATAGTGAAGCTCTTCCGTTTCAAGATTTATGTTCCGGAAAATTTTTCGTTTTTCCTGCTGCTCACGGAGCCATGCCAGAAACTTCTGCATGTGCATCTTCGCTTCCTGAATGGCTTCGTAGGACTGCTGCTTGTCGGTAGGATTCATATTTCCCGTTTTAACGAGGAAATAAATCACGTGCACAGGTTTGTCCATACCACCTTTAATCGTCCCGTCCTGGGCAAATTCGTAGCCCACACAAGGCGATTTCACGTCGGGCAGCTTGCTCATGAATGAGGGAATAGCTACAATGTTGTCGAAAAGGAAAAACCGTTTGTTATTTCCGGTTTCTCCGGGCGTATGAAGCATGGGCTTGTACTTCGTGGCCCATTCTTCGATGATTTCTTTTAATTCTGTCATGGGGTTCTTTTTAGTTTGATTAATGTAAATCTCTTTATACCAGGTTCCACATCTTCAAAAAACATGGAGTAGGGGCGTGCGTAGACTTTGTTTTCCCATATCATTTCATCCGGAATTTATAATTACTTCGTTTAAACTCGTCCTGAAAAGAAACCAGTACGCCGTTTTCGATGAAGTCCTGATAATAGGAAGACACGAGAACTTCCAGTCGCCGTAGCTGGTGACGAACCTCCATGGCAATGATAGGTCGTGACTGGCGGTCGCCTTCTTCTTTCCATATCTGATAAAGCTGGTTGAAACGGGCATCCTTGCTGCGTTCCACATCTTCGATGGGCTGTCCGGCACCGACACCCATATCCACGAAATACAGGTAATAGTTGAAGAAGAAGGAAATCTTCTTTGTGTCACCTCCGGCACCGTTGAACACCTTGGCATACATTCGACGGTAAGCCTGCCCGGTGCTTTTTTTAGCTGCCGGCGTATTGCGGTACCCGATGTACGGACCGGGGAATCCCCCCGGCCATACATGCTGTGTCTCGAAGTTGGTCTGAAGCTGCCGGATCATGTTGTTGGCCCAGCGCGTCAGATCCAGAAACTCCTCTTTGACCGCCTGACTAATGGTTTTCTGTTCTGACATGGCTTATACGTAGTTTAATGGATTTTCAAAAATATCTTTTATCATTTCCTGTTTGCATCCTTTGAACCATTTGAAAGGTTCTTTGCAGTAACTGATACCGATGGTCCCGGTTGTAGCATAGAACGAAATTAGAAGCGGGAGCACAGGGTCACGGTAATTTGACGAAAGGTTCGCCGGATTGTTTGACTCTTTATAGAATCCACATTCCAGTGCAATTTCATCCACCTTATCTTTCAATACTTTGGCGTAACCGTTTTTATTTGATTGCTTTTTCATACATTTATACTTTTATGTTTTTATGTAAAAGTAGTTTTCTAAATTACTTCCTTTTCTTTTAGTCTTTTGTTCACTTCTTCATACACAGAGTAAAACATATATTTTTTTCCTCCGCACCTGGTACCTCTTCTTAAAGAAGCAAATAACGCTGACAGTCCAACTCCGTTCTTTCTCGCACATTCAGCTACCGAATAATACACTTCTCCTGTTCCCAATGCAATTACTTTTTTGCAGATTCCAGGAGGTGATTTGCGGTGTGGGCCAAAATTACTATCAGGGTCGTTTATAAGCCTTAAACAGTTTTCTCTCGAAATAATTCTTCTCTTTTCTTGCAGTTCTTTTGACCAGTCCTGAAATCTTTTATATTGCTTATGCCCTTTACAATAATGTCCAGAGTCTTTTTCCCTGTTTGGATCAGGGGAAAATTTCAGTTCATCCATACGTTGTTCCTTGTATAATTTCCTGAAATCCTTTTCGTAATACCATTTGAATCCTTTGCATATAGAACCTTTACGACAACTCAGTGATATGGCATGCCGTCCTCTTCCACTTTTTACAGCTGCTTCTTTTATTGAACTGAAATATCCAGCCACTGTTCCGTTTGGATTTACGGCAACGACAGGATGACTGATTCTTTTTACCACGTTTCCGTTTTCCATATATTTTTATGTAGTTTTTTTCTTGAACCAATAATATTTTCCAACAGTGCATCCGGGTTTAAACGATCCCGGATATCCCTTACGCTTGCTCTCAGACTGGGCTATAAGCCTGTGTTCATTCCAAACTCCTTGAAGCCACTCGGAATTTTTATATAAGTGAAGCTCACGTGCCTTTCGAGTGATTGTACGTAAAGACACTCCAAGCACTTCTGCCAATTCCTGATTTTTTGTGGTAGAGAAGTGCTTCTGAAGGTAACTGATCATTGCAGGAGACCAGAATATGCAAGTAGATTTTCCATTGTGAACCATTATTCTTCCATACGATTTGTGGTAGAATATTCCGTCTGCGACTTTTTGGGTTTTCTTGTATTGTTCTATATTGCGCTTTTTGTTGCATTCCTTACATTCTGAGAAAAGTTTTCCATTACTGTTCCTATAGAATTCACGAAGCCATAAATTTCTTCCGCACTTTGTGCAGATTTTCTTTCTTCGTTTTACTTCAGGTTTATCCATTTTTTTTACTAATTAAACATAATTATTATTATATCAAATCTGTAAACATGAATTGTACAGGCTTAATTTTATCGCAGGCTATTGATTTATCAGATATAATATTCACTGATTTTTCACCTGTTTTGCAATATACAGTCTTGTGATATGGATCTTTAGACCGTAGTTTACAGAACTGTTCACATTCAACACATTTCCTTACTTTTTTACCCATATTATCATGCAGATTTTTTCTTTACATAACACAACTTAATACACAAAGCTTCACAAAGGACGCGAGCCATATTTACATCTACGGCATTTCCGATAAACTTCTTCTGGTCAGCTTGTGTACCGACAAGAATATAGTTTTCAGGGAACCCCATAATCTTTTTCAGCTCGTCTATGCGAAGCATACGCATCTTTATGTCTGCCAATCCATACACAAGCATAAATTGCTTGATTTTTACAGTCATCGGGCTGTCTCCATTTTCTATGCAGATACCTATGCCATCTTTTGTGTTGACAAGGTAAGGAGGCATTTTATCCATTCTTGCTATAAGCGTGAAACACGGATTATCTACTGAACCTCCTGCACTTGCAAATTGCGGATTCATCAGGAAGTTTTTCGTTTTACAAGTAACCATGCTGTATTTGGGATTGGTTGTAATAGCTCCTAACGGTTTTTCTATGGAAGCTGCACTGGAAGCGCCAAATTGCTGGTCGATAAATACGGGTGTCACCATTCTTTGCTTTGGTACGGTTGTTACGGCAGGACATGGCTCGTTAACACTACCTAACTGACCACCTCCTGAATAATAGTTCATAAAGAATGGAGTAACTAAAGCAAGACGATCCTTTGTGGTTACGGTAGGAGCAGGACTATCTACTGAATGATTATTCCCGTTACCATAATAAGCCGAAACGAAAGCATGATGGTCCTTGCAGGTAATTGTTCCTGCTGGCTCTTCTACAGAAATATTCTTACTCCCAGGATGTCCGCTGTACTGCTTTGATAGGAAACTTACTTTTGCCAAAGCCAAGCGACCCTGCGTAGCCACAGTTGGGCATGGCTCGTCAATGCTTGGAGATTGATATTTACCTGTCCGGCTCATAGAGTTGTATTTTACTATAAAAGCATCTTTCCCACCGGCCACAAACTTAATCAGTCCGGCATAAATTCGTTCGAGTGTCTTTTCTGCAAGCGGTTTTTTCCTTGTGAAAATGCTTTCACCTTCGTCCGAAAAATCCAGAACTTCTTTTACGGGCCTCCATTTCTCCAGCTTGCTAAACATATCTTTCCTTCCATTCTTGCAGTGTGTCGCTTCCGGGAATACGATAGGAAGTCCTTTCTTTGCAAATATGCCAAAGAAGCGTTTTCGGGTAGTATATGCTCCGTAATCGGCCGCATTAAGTATCCGCCAATCGAAGTCATATCCGTATTTCTTTACGTTTCGTTTCCACTTCTCATAACAACGACCTTTATCTTTGCTTACCGGATGTCCTTTTTCGTCCATGTTTCCCCAGCTCATAAACTCTTCCACGTTTTCAATCTGAATATAGTCAGGGTTTATGGCTTCAATGTAGCGGAAAAGATGTTCGGCCAGTGTCCGGCTGTCTGCATCGCGAGGTTGTCCGCCTTTTGCCTTGCTGAAATTGGTACATTCCAGCGAAGCCCATAGAACTACATACGCATCCGGATATTGCATTTTCATCTTCTCTACATGCGCGACCAGTCCTGAAAGCTCCAGCGTTCGGATGTCCTCTGTGAAATGAAGCGCGTCCGGATGATTGGCTGCATGGCTGGCGATGGCATTTACATCGTGATTTACACAGGCTATTACTTTTGCGCATTGTGATTCGTTGACACGTGCATTTTCTACACCGGTAGAAGTTCCTCCGGCTCCACAAAAAAGGTCGATGTATAATAAATTGATCATTTTATCTGTAAAATTTGAAATGTGAGTGTGTACCCTTCGGACGCACATTCCGGTTAAACTTTGTCTGGTACTTCTTACCGTTCTTCCGGGGTACGTGACGGTTCTGACCGACAATACTGAAATAGAACGGCACATGGCGTGAGGTATGGCGGAGAGTTTGGGCTAGTTTTTCATACGCTTCTGTAGAGCCAAAAACAGAATATGGATTTTGATATATAGTATGACTATAAAATGTTTTATCTGTGTACATCATAAACTATTCCGTTATTTCACCTTTCAACCGCTTAATGGCAAGGTTTCTTGCCTTGATGGTTCCTTCCTGCTCGCGTACTTTTGTTTGGAGCGATGAAACCCGGCGTTGCAATTTCTCCACCGTGGGCGTGTTGTTCCGCTCATAGTTCAACTCTGCCTGAAGCTTTTGCACCTTCTTCTCCAGTTCCGCCGTGCGTGCCTGTTCGCGCCGGTAGTCGCGGCAGAGGTACTTGAAAAGTATCTCTACCGGAATGTCCAGTGCCTTATTCCACTTTTCCATCGTCTTCTTTCTTTTTGATGTACCAGTCGAACTCTTCCAGCGGTTTGTCTACCACAGAAATGTAGTCTCCATCACGTTTCAGCACGCCTTTGTTGATAAGCTGCTGAATGAGTTTCAGACCGCTTCCGTAACCGTAATGAATATTCAGCACGTTTATCGGGTCAGTATTGATACATTTCTTTCCGCCCTTTTCTGTGATTCCTAAGTTGTGGCATACACGAGCGGCCGCAGACAATTTCTCATAGTCATATTCCTCGAACTCAGGTTGCGCTTCGGCTTCTGCCTGATACGGATATACGTCCATGATGGCGGTTTCGGCTACGGAAGCTATCACGTAATCGGCCATAGTACCTTTCATGCCTTCGTCCAGTTTCTTCACCGCATCGCGAAGGTCGGCAGCCTGTACCAGAATGTTGGTGGCTGTCTTCTTCTCCGCACCGCTTTTATCGTCGATGGTGATAAAGTACAGCTTGCATTTGTACCACTTGTCGGCAGCTTCCTCTTCGGACGGAAATATCTCGCTGTAGTTGGCCCGCTTGATGTCGGTCACGGTAAACTCTCCTGTAATAAATGGGGTTACTTCCTCAATGAGACGTGCTTCGGCTTCTGTAAAGCTGAGTGCGTCTACCAGATAGGGCTCTGTCACTTTCTTGTTCATCCCGTTTTCCGCTACCTTTTCGTAGCGGATTTTTCCTTCAAACCATGTGTGCATCATAATTTGTCCTCCATTATTTTTTCGCGTTGAGCAATCATGGCATCGGCCATTTCGTATGATAATTTAGCTATCATCTTCTCGTCAAATGCTGTATATGTCTTATGATTCAGACCAAAGAATCGTTTGATCCTGCCTGTTAATTTCAGATTATTTGAAACTGTTTTCTCCATGAGCACCTTCATCGCTTCCATAGCGATGTGGTCTCTGCTGATATTACTTCCTGCCATAGTTATTTTATTTAGAATATTGTTTTCTGATCCAAAGAATTGTCATCACGCAGTAGTTGGCCAGATCGAGATATGTATCTTCAAGCTTTTCGTCCTTCACCTGCCCTTCACCATTATTTTTAATCAGGGAATTTATTCTTCGAATTTTGTCACCGATGCGGATTTTAGCTACCAGTATTCCGTCTTCGTCCATTGACTTTTCAAAGGCGTTTCCATAGTCGGCATTCTTTTTGCGGTAGGTGTAAAGCTGTTCCTGGCTGATTTCGGCCATAGAAAGCGTAACTTGCGCATAGTGTTGATATGCAGCACGGGCAATGCTTGTAATATGCAGCAAGCCTTCTATCCGGTCTGAATAGGTAAAATCATCCTTAAAACATGGCTTGAACAAATTTCCTATTCTGATATGATAAAGATTAGGATCTCCACCTGCCATTTTATCGTAAGATACCAGCTCGTGCAGCACCTCTTCAAACTTCTCAACCATTTCATCCATAGTTTCTTCTACAGGATTCTCCGGTTGTTTCTCTCCTTCTTCGTTATCATCAGGTATATTTACCGGTTCAGGCAGTTCTTCCAGAAAATCTTCCGGAACGTCGACTATGTTCCTACCCCACTGACCTACCTCATACCAGAATACAGGTTCACCATCTTTACGAATTTGTCTTGTTCCAAGCACTTTGTAGATTGCAACCTGAGCATTTGAGATACGTTTTAAATCAAATTCCCCCATCTGATACGTCAGGGTCTCATTTGCCAATTTAAGCGCGTCGTAATCTTTCAGCTTTACTACCTGCCCGGCACTGAATTTTGATACGTTAATTTTACCTTCCATATATGTTGCTATTTTAGTTCCTGATGGCTGTTTATTGCTTATAATTTTTCTGAAATCAAGCTGTGGAACTTTAGTTCTATCTCGGATGTTTAATATATCCTGTTCTTTTTTCTCAATTAATGGCCAGAAACATCCGAATAGTTCCATCATATTTCCAGCGTCTGATTTCATATCAAGGAAACCATTGAGTATTCTTTTATTTATTTCAGGAGGATTTACTCGTTTGTTATTCCTTTTTTTCTTCTTTCCCATCTTCTTCTGATTTATCGTTGTTGTCGTTATATACTTTCTCCATTTCTCGAAAAAGGCGTTTGTAAACCTCCGGGAGTGTGCCTTTCTCTTTTGTCTCACGTAGGGAAGCAAACAGCACGTAACGGGGGTCTGCACCCAGCATCTTACCCACGTCCATTACCAACGGACCGACGGCTTTCTCTGCATTGGGATAGCGTGCAATGTCGCCCATGGCTTCCAGTTCCAGCAATCGGTTGATACCTACACCGGTCATGGACGCAAACTTTTCGCGGGTATATCCGTGCATCTCATACATGGCACGCACGCCCTGACCGAGGTTGAGTTCGTAGCGGCATCCGTCTTTCAGTGCAAGCTGACTCACTTTGACCGTTTTCAGTTTGCGTAGTGTACGCGCCATTACGTCGGCATCCGCACGCGCTATGTATTCTGCCATAGCCTTCTTTGTGCCAAACACGTTGTACAGATAGCGTAGGGTAAGCATACTCAGTGTGCCGTGATTGCGGTAGACTTCCTGACGAAGCTTTCTGAGAGTAATGGATTCGTTTGTTTCAGGTACTGTGCGGATATGGTCTTCCAGGCATAGGTGACGGAACTTGTCAATCACGCTTTCGCCTTCTGCCTTTGCATCGGGCAGCATTTCCATGACATCGTACACCTCATAGTCGTCCGATTCAGGAAGAGGGATCGAAGCGATTTCATTCAGCAGCATACGCACGTTGTTCTTAGTGCCCATGCGTGCCATCAGTGTGCGGTAGTCCTGAAAGCAGAGCCCTTCTCCGGCCATCTTCATGCGCAGACTGGCGATGACGTATTCTATAAACTCTACCTGTAGCGAAACGATTCCGCTCTCCACCAGTTTCAGCAGGTCGTCTTTCACCAGCTCCATCTGGAACTGTGCGGTCAAGGTGCGCACATCCGTTCCCTCCTTATCGGGTATTTCAATGTTTCCCACCATCTCACGCAGCATATCTTTCACCGCAGCCATCATCTTTTCGTTGTGCTGGCTTTTCTGCCGGTTCACCTTACCTACTCCGTTGAGCAGTCCGTCCACCTTCCGGCACATGCAGTCGTAGAACTCGATTCCGGTGGTACACATCATGGCCACCATCTCCATGTTCGATACAAGGTCGCTCTGGCGCACGTTGCACTTGTCGAGCGCATTCTTTGTAGCAAAATAAATGAGGTTGATTTTTTCTCCGTAGGTTTTCCAGAAGATGTTCTGAAGCTTCTGTGTCAGTGTGCCGCCCCCCCTAATAAAACTTCCGGACAGCCCGGGGTGGATGGTTTCTGTAAAGGTACGAACCTGCATGGCATCGTGCGCATTGCATCGCTTCATAAGGTCACTAGACAGATTTACCAGTTCGTTGGCCCTGCGCTTCATGTTGTGACGCATCAGTCCGCGTTCCTTCAGGCAGGAAACCACTTCGTAGATGTATTTCTGAGTGATATTGGTCATCATGATTTCCACCATGAGCAGGTGGGCGTTCAGAATGTCTGCACTGGCCATGCGCTGCTGTGCAGTGTAGCGGTCAAACCGGTTTCGTGTGACGGGAATCATGGATTTCGGACGGCTGATAGAAGCCGAAAGCCCTGCTTCAGAGCTTTTCCCCTTTATGGGTGAAATGGTGGAGGGAGCCTGCAAGAAAGGATTGTTTCCCAGATTCCCTGCCGGGTTTGTAAATTCGTTCATATCGCTAAATGATTAATCTGTTCGTATTAGAAAGGAAGATCATCCTTTTCGTCAGTCATATTAAGCGTTCCCTGCGTAGGCTGCTGTGGGGCCGCTTGTGCCGGCTGAGCGGGTGAAGGAGCAGAAGCCGGTGCTGACTGACTCCCGAAATCGTCGGGCGAAGTAGGAAGCGGAGCTGACGATGATTCTGCCTTCCGCCCGAGCAGACGGAAATCGCGTGTCCATATTTCGGACACATAGCGTTTTTCTCCGGTTCCTTCTGCCTCGTAGCTTCGTGTGCGGAACTCCCCTTCCACATATACCTGCGAACCTTTGCGGGCCAGCTGGCTGATAATTTCGGCCAGATTGTCCCAGGCCACAATGGGAATCCATTCCGTATATTCCTTTGTCTCTCCATTTTCCTTGTTTTTCACTTTCCGGCTGCAGGCGATGGAGAAACTTGCTACCTTGTGTCCGCTTTCCAGCACTTTATAATCGGGGTCTTTCCCCAGATTACCGATGAATGTACATTTGTTTATCATATCGTTTCTTTTAATCTTTAAACTCTAATTTCTGTTGCATCACTTCGTCTGAATAAAATTCTTTGAATGACTTCTTGCTTATCCACCATTTCAGGACCAAATCAGGATCTTGCAAAAGCGGTTTGTCCTTCCATTTGTTTTCGATCAACCATTCAATTGTTTTCCTCCAGTTTTTCCCTACATGCGGGAAATCTTTCATTTCTCGCACATTCTGTTTGTAGTTCGACATGGGACACATGATACATCCTATCCGTTTATACCCCTTGTCATACAACGAGCAATAGGGAATGTGCATTCGTTTCAAGTAGTCCCATACATCCTTTTCAGTCCAGTAAAGGATAGGAGAAACCAGAATTTTATCTTTTCCACTTACACATGTCACCATTTTTTCCTGATGCTCGCTCCACTGGTCAAATGTTCCGGAGAATTTACGGTCTCCCGTTTCAATTTCATTTCTTTTCTTCCGGTTCGTGCTCTCCGATTTTCGTATTCCAATCAGAGTGACTTTCCCAGCACCGGACATTTCCTTAAACTCTTCACAGCACCATCTCACAAGCCGGGTAGGAAGACATCCTTTCTTCTTTGCCATTTCGTAAATGCTCATGCGTGGTTTTATCAGTTCCACATCGGGATAGTTCTTTTTTACGAAACGTATAACTTCAGGTGGATCCACGCTTGTAAGGTTCATGTGAGCCTTGAATTTC
>OHIK01000913.1_pt1 | contig 13613 bp, 10 predicted proteins | sample 1568241 | NCBI WGS metagenome assembly OHIK01 (sample SAMEA3879567, study PRJEB24766) | human gut metagenome | biome: human-associated habitat; feature: feces | place: USA | collected 1985/1987 | reverse complement strand
GTAACCCCGCTGCCGTACTGTTTCACGGCTACGGACGACTCGGCCTGGCCCCATTTGCCGAATTCGGGGTGGATAAGCGTGAAGGAGATCTTACCTTCGCGCAGGTTCATACCGGCGGGCAGCTCGGAAACCGTAACGGAGATCGTTCCGTTGCCTTTGCCGCTCATCGGGGAAATGGTAGCCCAATCCAGGTTACTTGCAGTAACCGTCCATTCGCAGTTCGCCGTGATGGCAACGGTCTGCGTCGTCGCCGTCTCATCGGTGAAATCAAGCGCCGTCGGATCCGCCGTCAACTTCGGCGTCAGCGACTTGTCATCGTCGTCGGAGCATCCCGTAAATGCCGTGGCAGCCACAAGGAAAAATGCACCGAAGACCAACCTAAAAAGATGTTTACTCATAAAAATAGTTTTAATTAGGTGATTATAAACTAATATCCGTTTGCAAAAATAACTTACGATTCTTCCGTTTTTTAAAGGGGAAACTATTACAAAGATAACTTTTATTTCAAAAATACAAAAGGATTTCGGCATATATTTACTGTTAAGGTTCCGTTACATAGCAAAAAAACGTTCCATGCTGCCTCGGAAAGGACAACCCGTGCGGCATACAGCCTCGCAAGCACCCAAATCAAGGCATCGGCGGAGGCTTCCGTCCGGAACCGCCCCCCTGGCGCACCTTCGGCCAGGCAAAAAAAAATTCCGCCCCGGAAACCCGGGACGGGCGAAGTTTCAAGGCTGGTTGGCGGATTGCATCGGCAGGGGTCATAAATCGACATCGTTTCTGACGCTGCAAAATTACCCAGCGGTTATTTCATAGTTGCGACAATCCCATAACAATCCCGGGAATATGGCATTGCACGCATGTTGCATCAGCCGGCAAAGCCCGTCGGCAACACCATCCGGCCGCAAAAGCAGCCAGCCCGGACTGTAAACGTCCGGGCTGGCCGTGCCGAATAACGGGTTCGGCAACGATTGCAATACGACAGCGGCCGATCCCACACAGCGGCCGCGCAGGGATCACGCCCTATTCCCACTCGATCGTTGCGGGCGGCTTGGAAGAGATGTCGTACACTACGCGATTGACCCCGCGCACCTTGTTGATGATGTCGTTGGACACCGCAGCCAGAAAATCGTACGGCAGGTGCACCCAGTCGGCCGTCATGCCATCGGTCGAAGCTACGGCACGCAGCGCCACGCAGCTCTCGTACGTACGCTCATCGCCCATTACGCCGACGCTCTTCACGGGCAGCAGAATCGCTCCCGCCTGCCATACCTGGTCGTAAAGTCCCCACTCGCGCAGGGCATCGATATAGATTTTGTCCACATTCTGCAGAATTTCCACCTTCTCCGGGGTAATATCGCCCAGAATACGGATCGCAAGGCCCGGACCGGGGAACGGATGCCGCCCCAGCAATTGCGGATCGATACCGAGGGACTTACCCACGCGGCGCACCTCGTCCTTAAAGAGCAGGCGCAGCGGCTCGACGATTTTCAGGTGCATCTCTTCGGGCAGGCCGCCGACGTTGTGGTGCGACTTGATCATCGCGGCAGGTCCCTTGACCGATGCCGAAGCGGACTCCACCACGTCGGGATAGATCGTACCCTGCGCCAGCCACTTTACGTTCTCGATCTGCTTGGCCTCGGCATTGAACACCTCCACGAAATCGCGGCCGATGATCTTGCGCTTCTTCTCGGGATCGGTCACTCCGGCCAGGTCGCCCAAAAACCGGTCGTGGGCCTTGACACCCTTGACATTCAAACCCATCCCCTTGTACGATTCGAGCACGCTGTCGAACTCGTTCTTGCGCAGAAGCCCCGAATCCACGAAGATACAATAAAGGTTTTTGCCGATCGCCCGGTGCAGCAGCACGGCAGCCACCGACGAATCGACACCGCCGGAAAGACCGAGCACTACACGGTCGTCGCCCAACTTCTCACGCAATTCCCGGACGGTCGTTTCGACGAAACTCTCCGGCGTCCAGTCCTGTTTGCAGCCGCAAATGCCGACCACGAAATTCCGAAGCAGCGTAATGCCGTCCGTCGAATGATACACCTCCGGATGGAACTGAATACCCCAACTCCGCTCTCCCTCAATACGGAAGGCGGCATAGCGCACGTCCTCCGTGCTGGCGATCACCCGGTAGGTGTCGGGAACCGAGGTAATCGTATCTCCGTGCGACATCCACACCTGCGTAGGCGACGGAACTCCCTGCATCAGCGGATCGGACGGCTCGACGACCGTAAGCATCGCACGTCCGTACTCCCGGCTGGGAGCCGACTGCACTTCGCCGCCGTAGAAATGAGCCAGGTATTGTGCGCCGTAGCAGACGCCCAGCAACGGCAGACGACCTTTGATCGCCGTCAGATCGGGCTTCGGGGCTTTCTCGTCCCGTACGGAAAAGGGACTTCCCGAAAGAATGACGCCCCGCACCGAAGCATCCAGTTCAGGGATCTTGTTGAAAGGGTGGATCTCGCAATAGACGTTGAGTTCACGCACGCGGCGTGCGATCAACTGCGTGTACTGCGATCCGAAATCCAGAATGACTATTTTTTCCTGCATCTATCCTAATTTGGTTTTATTTTCTTCACTCGCATTTTCCGAATTATCCTTTTTCATACGGTACAGATTCACGGCGATACGGACGACGAAAAAATAGAAAAGCGCCGATGCCAACACCAGATGGCGCATCCATGCGTACCGACAGCCCGTAAACCACCAGATCGCCAAAAGCGTCAGAACAACGAACACCGCCGCCCAATCGTATCGGGTCGTTCGCAACCGATTTCTTCGGAAATTCGACATAGCGGGTCAGGAGTTTAGCGCTCGCTGCTGTAATTCGGCGCCTCGCTCGTGATGGCAACATCGTGGGGATGGCTCTCCTGCATACCCGACGAGGTGATGCGGATGAATTGAGCCTGCTTGAGCGCCTCGATGTCCCGCGCACCGCAGTAACCCATACCGGCGCGAATACCGCCGACCAACTGGAAAACCGTTTCCGAAAGCATTCCCTTGAAGGGCACACGGGCCACGATACCTTCCGGGACCAGTTTATTGATATTCACATCGCCCTTCTGGAAGTAGCGGTCGGCCGAACCGGCTTTCATAGCGTCCAACGACCCCATGCCGCGATAGCTCTTGAACTTGCGGCCGTTGTAAATGATCGTTTCGCCCGGAGCCTCCTCCGTACCGGCGAACATCGAACCGATCATCACGCAGTCGCCGCCTGCGGCAAGCGCCTTGACGATATCGCCCGAATAACGCAAACCGCCGTCGGCAATGACCGGAATGCCGTACTTGCGGGCTACGGACGCAGCGCCGTAAATAGCCGACAACTGCGGCACGCCCACGCCCGCAATGACGCGGGTCGTACAGATCGAACCGGGGCCGATACCCACCTTCACGCCGTCGGCACCGTTGGAAATCAGGAACTCGGCGGCTTCGGCCGTGGCGATATTGCCTACGACCACCTCCAGATCCGGATAAACCGCCTTGATCTTGTGCAGCGTATTCTTCACATTGACCGAATGGCCATGGGCCGTATCGAGCACGACGGCATCGACATCCTCATCGACGAGCGCCTTCACGCGATCCATCACGTCGGAGTTGTGAGTGGTCACCAGCCCCTCCTTGGTCATCACCTCGTCGATCTTGCGGTTCATATCGCGCTGGAACCGCAAATCGCGGTTGGTCACGATGCCGATCAAATGCTGATCCGGAGCCACGACGGGAATACCGCCGATCTTGTTCTCCTTCATCAATGCCAGCGCATCGCCTACGGTATCGTCCTTGGAAATAGTGATCGGGTCGTAGATCATACCGTTTTCGGCACGCTTCACCTTCCGCACGTGAGCCGCTTGCTCGGCAATCGACATATTCTTGTGAATTACGCCGATACCGCCTTCGCGGGCCAGGGCGATAGCCAGAGGCGCCTCGGTCACCGTATCCATGGCGGCCGATACGATCGGGATGTTGAGTTGGATGTTTCGGGAAAAACGGGTCACTACGCTGACCTCACGCGGCAACACTTCGGAGTATGCGGGCACCAGAAGCACATCGTCGAACGTCAGTCCTTCGGGTTGCACCTTCTCATTGATAAAAGACATAGGAGTGAGATTTTGTTGCCTGCAAAAGTAATCATAATTTTTGGATTATTTTTCGTACACTCCCCGAATTTCCAAAAAATCGGCTCCACAGCAAGAAAAACATCCTTACAGCAGGGCGACCGTTTCAAAATCACGGGCATCAAGCCACCACGACGCTGCCGAAGCGTATTGTTTGCCTCTGGGGAGCGAGGTTTCGGCATCCAAGTATCACCTTTTTCAAAAAACAATTCCCGTATGAAATTTTATTACAATTCTATCGTTTAATTAATATAGTGGGCTTGATTTTAAGTTTTTACTTCATAAAAATATAGACGGCGCATCGGCAAACTATCGTCCTGCAAGCCGAATCACCGAAAAGATACATGATACGTTAGACACTCTTCTATCATGAAAAGAATTCTGCTTTTTATTACGGCAACGCTTTTGCTCGCCTCCGGAACCTCCTGCTCGGACGACAATACCAATTTCGATCCGATCGGTGACGAACTGGGAATTCCTTATAAAGATGGTCACGATGTCTATGGCGTGGAAGTTTGGGAAGAAACATCAGTAATTCTTACAAACTATTATTCCTTAATTGAAGAAATCATTCAAGAAAAAACAGCAAAAATCCAATCAATCTGGTGGCTTTCTCCTGCCAAAGAAAAGTGTAATGTCCGTTGGAACTGTTCGGCTCCTATTATGGGGAAAACAGATCATTCATCCTCATATATAATCAATCCCGATTACAATATGAATTCATCGCAAATTACGATTGACTTAACAGATGTAACGGACAATTTTACCGTCGAAGCAATTGTTTCCATTGGGAATCTATCCATACGTCGATTCCAAACTATCCCAATTGTGACAAATGAGATTCGATGCGATGCATTTTATTACACCTTCGGGACACCACTCATGCAATTAGAAAATAATATAGACAATGAAAATACACTCAACTCTGATATATTAAAGGCGACCTATTATGCAAGAACTCGTCCGGTCAATTTTCTCGGATTTACGAATTTACCGGGACAAAGATTAGAAAAATTATACTGCACGGCCACAATTGCAGATCCGAATCCTCTACATGATTTACAATATGCGTGCAAGATATGTTTATCTCCTGAAGAACCGGAATTTGAATTACAAAGCGGATCGGAGAATGTATATCGCGTTCTGAATCCCCAACAGTGGGAAATCAACGGTTTGCTCTGCACACTCGAAAATACGACCTGGCAACAGTTAGGTGCTTCAGAAAATACGGACGATACAGAATTTGCATGTTTAACTATCAAGAAACTATAAAAAGAGAGGAAAATTTTCCTCTCTTTTCAGTGAATATCGTTATAGTTTGATACCTAAAGGGTAAAATTTACCAAATTGATTTTCTGCAAAAGGTTCATCTGTATTGATAAAAATATGATTAGTGGGTAAGGTTTGAATCCGAGAATCTTTAGGGCCGCCTTGTGGAAGATTATGGAGACGGATAACCGTGTATAGATTACCTAAAGTTGATAATTCAATATATGTAGTATTATCCTTTTTCAATACAATTCCATTCGCAGACAAATTACCTGCTAATGCGGGTCCTTTACAGGTGATTCCTTCTTGATTTAATATAATGTTTTTATCTTTCACTGTAACGGTATCGAACTCTCCATTGAGAGCTTTCACAGTCCCCGAAGCCGTAACGGTATTAACCTCCAAGTCATCCGGTATATCCATGGGGAAATCGCCCTCGATCTTTGAAGCGGTCAGGGTTCCCTTCGTCGTGATATTGCCTGTGGCGACGATGGTCCCCGCATCGATCCGACTCTTGACATTCAACGTATTAGTTTCCACTTCGCCTTTATTATTGATCGTTGAAGAATTAATTGTACCCACGTTCATAACTTCAGCATCCATAGCTCCGTTGCCTATATGCATACGATCCCGGTCGGTCATACTAAACGAATCAATTCCTTCATACCATACGACAAGGATTTTACCTTCTGAAGTAAATTCCTGTACTAAAGCTGACTGGCGTTTAGCATCACTGCGATTACCGAGCTGAGCGATCCAATCGCCCGGTTGAGGCTCGCCGGTTCCTTCGGAATCGGTACTCGAAAACTCGATCCAGTCTTCTCCCGCAGCTGTTACCAGTTTCCAATATTGACGAGTTGCAGCACCGGATGCCGAATTTTTCTGAAGGAAATAGACTTGATCGTTTTTCACAAAGTTGTTGTAACCGTAAAGAAATTCCAAATCGGCATGCCAAATATTATCCTGGGTTTGCGGCGTATAGAGTGTCGGTGAAGAGGAAAACTCGACCTTCGCATTCCGGAAATATACAATGGCTCCAGCGGTATTATTATATATCTGAAAATTCCGCATACCGGTCGGTGTCAAAACCGTCGATATCCGAATCCATCGCCCCACTTGATATTCCGCAAGCTCGACGATACTTTTCGTTTCATCCGCAGCTCCCAAACGAATCTGCGCCGGAGCCTCGGCGAAGACATCGACCGAAGTCGCCATCGGCCGTCCCTGGGAACAAAGCGGGGCATCTTCGAAATAGTCGAGCCAGACCCCTGCCGATGATCCGGCACCTACGGTTTTCATACACGATTTACCGTGAAAATTTCCGAACGAAAGGTTGCTGCCGTTCGTCGTTTTCCAGTTGGCAGCCGATGCCAGCGAAGTGTCCGCACCCGGCTTCATCGCTGCGATTTTGTTTCCCTTTACCTGTTCCGCAGCGACGATCCGGGCGGATGCCGAAGAAAAAATCACGCGGTCGCTCATCATAGTACTGAATGTTCCGGGACGGGATGCCTGTTCGGAACGGTCGGCGGACAACGCCCTTGCACTTGCGTTCTCCAGTCTGGACGGATTTTCCGTCGCATCGATCTTCTTTTTCATAAGCAATAGCGGTTTAATTATTTATTTACTTGGGTCAGCAGCGGGAATCTTCGCCAGAAGATACCCTCCCGCCATTCATTCTCAATCGATCTTCACCTGCGGTCAAAACCCGAATCGGCCTGTCTGCCGGGATTTCGGCCTCATTCTTTTATAAAGATAGCAAATAAATTATTGCATTCCAAACGAAACGTGCGCTATTTTCGAAGATCGGGACAAATCCGTTCCCGTCCCTTTCCCGAACTTTCGAGATCGGCAATCCCCGTAATGGATCCGGCACTCTCACCCCGCCGCCGACATATCGCCGTACATACAGCGGTGAAAGCCACAATACGGTCTCGCGCCGTCCATCCGGCACGAAAGCCTATTCCCCTCAAGCATCGGTTCGCAGGAAACAGGACATAACGAAAAAATATCGGAAGCTCCGCCGGGAACTTCCGATACACATAAAAGAGGATATAAAAACCCGTATTTCTAATATTGCTCCGACTCATTCGGGAAATCGCCCGATTTGACGTCCTCAACATAAGACGTGACCGCACCGGTCATCACCTCGTGCAAATCGGCATAACGGCGCAGGAAACGCGGCGAGAAACCCTTATTGATCCCCAGCATATCGTGAATCACGAGCACCTGTCCGTCCACGCCGCCCCCGGCCCCGATACCGATGATCGGAATCCGCAGTTCGGAGGCGACCCGGGTCCCCAGCGCCGCAGGAATCTTCTCGAGCACGATGGCGAAACATCCCGCGTCTTCGAGCAGATGGGCGTCCCGCACCAGCTTCTCGGCCTCCTCCTCGTCTTTGGCCCGCACGTTATAGGTACCGAACTTATGAATCGACTGTGGCGTCAGGCCCAGATGCCCCATCACGGGGATTCCCGCCGAAAGGATACGGTTCACCGATTCGAGGATCTCCTCGCCGCCTTCGATCTTCACCGCATCGGCCTCGGTCTCCTTCATGATGCGGACGGCCGACTCGAGCGCCACTTTCGAATTTCCCTGGTACGTACCGAACGGCAGATCGACCACCACCAGCGCACGGCGCACGGCGCGTGCGACCGAGCGGGCATGGTAAATCATCATATCGAGCGTAATGGGCACCGTCGTTTCGTAACCCGCCATCACGTTGGCCGCCGAGTCGCCCACCAGAATCACATCGACCCCCGCCGCATCCACGATGCGGGCCATCGAATAATCGTACGAAGTCAGCATGGCGATCTTCTCCCGGCGCTGCTTCATCTCCCACAGACGATACGTCGTGACCGCCCTCACTGTACTCTCTACTGACATAGCATTATATATTTTCAATTTTCGAATCGGGAACCCTCCGGGTATTCCTCCTTTTCCCACCGGTAACCCGGGGCAAATTTAGCGTTTTGGCCGGACTTGCCAAAAAAAGTTCCACAAAACGACTCCTCCGGCCACCGAAACGTTCACCGAATGTTTGGTTCCGGCCTGCGGAATCTCGATCGCCCCGTCTGCCGCATCCACGACCTCCTGCGCCACGCCGTCCACCTCGTTGCCGAACACCAGGGCGTATTTCTGCCCCGGTCGAGGCCGGAATTCATCCAGCATGACGGCTCCTTCGACCTGCTCCACGACGTAAATGAGATACCCCTGCGCACGCAGCGCAGCGATGCAGTCGGTCGTCGCGGCGAAATAGTCCCACGCAACGGTCAGCTCGGCTCCGAGCGCCGTCTTGTGGATCTCCCGGTTGGGCGGGGTGGCGGTGATGCCGCACAAGGCGATACGTTCGACGGCAAAGGCGTCCGCCGTGCGGAAAAAGGCCCCGACGTTCTGCATCGAGCGTACGTTGTCCAGCACGACCGCCACCGGCATTTTCTCCATACGGGCGAACTCCCCGGCAGAGGGACGCCCCAGCTCTTCGTTGGTAATCTTTCTCATCGTTACAACTTCCCTGTTTTCACGGCAAAAGTAAGCAAATCCGAATATTTTAGCTAACTTTGGCGACCTAAATACACGCAAAAGCGTCCCGTTCCGCAGACGGCTCCGCCCGGCGGACCGGCAACCGGACGGAACGCGCGACAAACGACTACGATCGCCTATGAAGCAAATCGCACTTATCCTGACACTTCTGCTGGCTGCCGCCGGCGCCTCGGCCCAGGAGGTTTTCATCGGAGCCGACTTCGACACCCGGTTCGACAACCGCGAACACTCGGACTGCAACATCGACGATTCGCACACGTTCTTCAGTATGCGCCTGACCCCGAAAGCGGGTGTTATCTGGTCCGAAAAGAACCGGCTGGTGGTAGCCGTCGATCTGTTGCAAGACTTCGGCGACAAGGAACACAAGTTCTTGAGTAAAGTGGACCCCCAGATCTACTACCAGTTCAACTCGAAGACGGCACAGGCCGTAGCCGGTATTTTCCCGCGCTCCCTGCTGCTGGCCCGATACGATCCGTTCTTCCTGGGCAGTGCCTACTCGTTCTATAATAATCGCATCCAGGGCCTGGCCGCCCACTATAAATCCCAAACGGGCTCCTTCATCGAGTTCGCCATCGACTGGGAGGGAATGCGCTCGTACCAGACGCGCGAGAAGTTCCGCATCCTCTCGGGCGGCGAATACAAGGGACGCCATTGGTACGGCGGCTATGTCATGACCCTGCTCCACTACGCCAAAACCGACAATACGGAGTTGGACGAAGGGGTCGTGGACCACATCCTGCTCAATCCCTACGTCGGCTACCGCTACGAAGGAGCCTACACCTTCGATGCCCGGCTGGGTTACCTGCAAAGCCTGCAGCGCGACCGCCGCACCGAAGAGGGCTGGAAAGCGCCCAAAGGCGGGCGCCTCACCCTGTCGGTAAGCCGCTGGGGTGTCTGTTTGCTCAACGAACTCTACGTCGGCGAGAACATGCTCCCCTTCTGGGACATCTATGGCACCGGACTCTATGCCAGCGGCCCCTTTTACGCAACCCCCAAGAAGATCTACAACCAGACGGCCGTCACCTACAACCGCCGCTTCTTCAACAACACGGTGGGCGTTTCGGCCGGATTCTATTTCCATTACGACGGCGTGGGCCTGGGCCTGCAACAGATCCTGAAAGTATCGGTCAATCTGCAAAAAACCGTTTACCGTCCCAAAAAATAGACGCAAAGGCGGAAAAAAGTTGTAATTTTGTGAAAAATATACCTGCTATGGCAATCGCAACCAACGACACCAATACCAAGGAGAAAGCCGCGAACTTTCTCGAAGAGATCATTCAGGAGTCTATCGCCAAGGGCGACACGCGCGTACAGACCCGTTTCCCGCCCGAACCCAACGGCTACCTGCATATCGGCCACGCCAAGAGCATCTGCATCAACTTCGGCCTGGCCAAGAAATACGGCGGCAAGTGCAACCTGCGTTTCGACGACACCAACCCGGTGAAGGAGGACGTGGAGTACGTGGATTCGATCAAGCGCGACATCCGGTGGCTGGGTTTCGACTGGGCGTTGGAACGCTATGCGTCGGACTATTTCGACCAACTCTACGACTGGGCCGTCGTCCTGATCAAGAAAGGCTTGGCCTATGTCGATGACCAGACGCAGGAAGAGATCCGCCTCACGCGCGGCACGGTATCCGAGCCCGGCAAGGAGTCGCCCTGGCGCAACCGCTCGGTCGAGGAAAACCTCGACCTGTTCGAGCGGATGAAAAAGGGCGAGTTCGCCGACGGCGAGAAGGTGTTGCGAGCCAAAATCGACATGGCGCACCCGAACATGCTGTTCCGCGACCCGATCATGTACCGCATCCTGCACGCCGAGCATCACCGCACGGGTAACAAATGGTGCATCTATCCGATGTACGACTATGCGCATGGCCAGTGCGATTCGATCGAACGGATCACCCACTCGATCTGCACCCTCGAATTCGACGTGCACCGTCCGCTCTACGACTGGTTCATCCAAGCGCTCGACATCTATCCCTCGCACCAGTACGAATTCGCCCGCCTGAACCTCACCTATACGATGATGTCCAAGCGCCGTCTTCTGAAGCTCGTGCAGGAGGGCGCCGTGATGGGCTGGGACGACCCCCGCATGCCGACCATCTGCGCCCTGCGCCGCAAGGGTTATACGCCGGCTTCGGTGCGCAACTTCGCCGAAATGGTCGGCGTGGCCAAGCGCGACAACGTGATCGACCTGGGCAAGCTGGAGTTCTGCGTGCGCGAAGACCTGAACAAGGTCGCCGAACGCCGCATGGCGGTACTCAACCCGCTGAAAGTCGTCATCACCAACTACCCCGAAGGCAAAACCGAGCTTTTCACGGCAATCAATAATCCCGAAGACGAAAGCGCCGGCACGCGCCAGGTGCCTTTCTCGCGCGAGATCTATATCGAACGCGACGACTTCATGGAGGTCCCGCCCAAGAAATACTACCGCCTGAGTCCCGGTACGGAGGTGCGCCTGCGCTACTCCTACCTGATCCGATGCGAAGAGGTCGTCAAGGATGCAGAAGGCAACATCACGGAGCTTCGCTGCACGTACGACCCGGAGTCGGGCAACGGTTCGTCGAGCGACGGCCGCCGCGTAAAGGGCGTGATCCACTGGGTATCGGCGGCCGATGCGATCGAAGCCGAAATCCGTCTCTTCAACCCGCTTTTCAAAACCGAAGATCCCGACGACGTGGCCGAAGGCGGCAGTTGGGAGGACAATCTCAACCCCGATTCGATGATCGTCACCCGAGGCTATCTGGAACCGTCGCTTGGGGAGGCTCCCATCGGGCAGCCGTTCCAGTTCGAGCGCGTAGGGTATTTCTGCGCCGACACGGACTCCAAGCCCGGACACCCGGTATTCAACCGCACGGTGACCCTCAAGGATTCGTGGGCCAAGATCAACAAATAGATATTTCTTCTACGGTAAAATGAAAAAGCCGGAGCTATCGAAGCTCCGGCTTTTCGATTGATAAATCGTGTTTTCAATATTCGCCGTAAACTCCATATCGGACATTCACGGAAAATTTCCGACGCCCTGTCGTTGCTGTATTCAGGAGTAAAATATATCTTACATTTTAAAATACAGAGGGGTTCTAATTTCCTTCATACTCCAATCGATACCTTTGGCCCAATAGTCCTTATGCGTCGCTTTCAACACAAAGCCTTGCTTCTGATAGAACTTATAAACCAACTGCGAAGTTCTGACGGTTATCTTGCGGACACGATCAATTGATTTCAACTTGTCGATTCTATATTCGAGCAGTTGCTTCCCAAGCGATTTTCCCTGATAATCGGGATGTATGATGTCCCAACTTATTTTGCCGACGGTTTTATCATCGGCAAAATTTATTCCGCCGCAACCAACGATCCTGTCATTCGTGACCAGCACATAATACAACTCTATTTCTCGATCCAGATAATCACTCAAATCAATTTCTTCTTCCGCCGCAAAATATTCTGGTGTATTCCGCCGGATCAATTCCATCACATCATCCTTGTCTGTCGTCCGATATTCCCTTATCGTAACCATTTCTCCGTTTTCCCTCTCAACACTCTATTTACCGCCCGCATAAGAGGAATACACTTCCCGGCAACGCAACGATCGTTATTTCTTCCGGGCGATCGTTCGAAACGGCAGGGCCAGCACCCCGAAGAACGCTTCGCCGAAGATACCGCCCGACATCTTGGAGGTTCCTTCGGTCCGGTCGGCAAAGATGATCGGCACCTCGCCGATGCGGAATCCCATCTTCCAGGCCGTATATTTCATCTCGATCTGGAATCCGTACCCCACCATCTCGATCCGGTCGAAATCGATCGCCGCAAGGACTTCCCGCTTATAGCCGACGAATCCGGCCGTCGCATCGCAGACGGGCATCCCCGTCACGATCCGCACATACCGCGAGGCGCAATAGGACATCAACAGCCGCGACATAGGCCAGTTCACCACCGTCACTCCTTTCGAATACCGCGAACCGACGGCGACATCCGCTCCGGCCTCCAATTCGGCGGTAAGCCGCAGCAGATCGTCGGGATTATGCGAAAAATCGCAGTCCATTTCGAACACGGCATCGTACGGGCGAGCCAGCGCCCAGCGGAATCCCTCGATATAGGCAGTGCCCAACCCCAGTTTTCCCGAGCGTTCCAACAGAAACAGACGATCCGGAAACTCCGCCTGCCGCTCCTTGACGATCGCTCCCGTTCCATCGGGCGAGCCGTCGTCCACCACGAGCAAATGGTAACCGCCCTCGAGCGACATCACCTTCGAGATCATCTTCGAAATATTCTCCCGCTCGTTATAAGTAGGTATGACAACCAGTTTTTCCATCCAAATACTTTCTTCAGGGTAATTATGTATTTCAGCGTACCTTTATCCGACAGTCACAGCTCCGAATCCGGCAGCCGCTTATTTGAGATTCGCAGCCGCATTTATAATTCTGCCTCTCCGGATCTCCTCTCGGAGAGGACTTGGGCCGCTACACACCCCCAAAGGTACACAAAAGTATATTATCGCCAGCTTAAATCGCCCCCGTCCGAACATCGACACATAAGGCAGCGGTCGCATTCGAATCGCCACCCCTTTACAGCAACTTGCCGAACCGTCTGCGACCTAATAAATAACGCAGAACGATCGACCCGCAGTATATGCCCCGGGGCTTCCCCTTCGCCGCACCGCGAACAGCCCGCCGCTTGGCGGCCA